>Ga0316191_10000033_pt1 | contig 59646 bp, 52 predicted proteins | sample Eddworburr2cm_MG_FD_204928 | JGI IMG/M metagenome (GOLD analysis project Ga0316191, IMG submission 204928) | Coastal sediment microbial communities from Maine, United States - Eddy worm burrow 2 cm | ecosystem: Environmental > Aquatic > Marine > Coastal > Sediment | place: USA: Maine...
AACAGCACTATGACCATTCTTACAACGATCCCCCGACTCAGGGTAATCGCGTCTCTGCTGGCCACCCTGGCGGTGGTCGCCTGCGGAGGGGGCGGCAGCAGCGGGTCGCCAGACCCCGTGGCTCAGCCGGGCCCGGGCTCGCCGCCGGCGCCTGCCACAGAGGGCGTCGTCGGAATCATGCTCACCGACGCACCTGCGGATGATTTCGATCGCTACCTGGCTACGTTGACCGGCATACAGGTTCGAACCAAGGACGGGTTGTTCACCTTGTTCTCCGGACGGACGACGGTCGATCTCAAGCAACTGGCCCACTTCTCGGAACCGTTCGCGATCGGCCCTGTGCCGTCGGGGAGCATCGACCGCATCTATCTGCAGATGGAGGCGCTCGAACTTCTGGACCTCGATCAGACCGGCGCAGTTGTCCGCAGCGTCCAACTGGATCTGCCAGGTTCGGGCCGGCTGGAACTGGACCCTGGTGAAGAATTTTTGCTGGCCGCGGGCGCTTCGCTGGTCCTCGAAATCGACTTCGATATGGATCACGCCATCGAGCGGGAGGACGACGGTTATCGTTTCAGGCCGGTCGTCAACATCACGCGCATTGACCAGTCAGCCGGTGGCGAAGCAGGCCAAAAGGCGACACGGATGGTCGGAATAATCGGCGAGGTGGAATTCGAGGATGACGGAGTCGAGATCGAACTCTGCCAGTCCGCCCTCGTCTCGCAACCCGACGACGACGAACACTTCGAAGATCACCATTGCCTGGATGTCGAGATCACGGCGACCACGGCCGTGTTCGGTCCGGATGCTGCGCAGATGCCGATTGCGGAGATCGCGCCCGGGATGGACGCGACGGTCATCGGTTACTTCCGGCGCGACAGCGAGGAGGACGATGATGAGGCCGGGGATGAAGTCGATCACGATAACCTGGACCTGCACGCAGTGGTCCTCGAGATCGGCGACCCGTCTGCGTTCCACCGGGTACCCGGCCGGATCGTCTCGGCCGACACCAGCCCGGACGGCTCGTTTGTGATTGATGTCGCCGACGGCATCGGCACGGACGACCCGTTGGCGGCGTCATTGCAGCCCGGAGCACTCATATTCTCGGTCGACGGCGAGATGCTCGATCCCTCAGCGCTGCGGGAAAACGTCAACGGACTATTCGAGGGACTCATCCTGGAGCAGGCAGCGGGCAGCCAGTTGCTGCGTACGACGCTTGCGATACTCGATCCTGACAAGGCCGCGGAGGAATCGATCCGGGGCATCATTCTCGATTCCGAGCCCGTCTCACGCCGACTGACGATCGCCGACAGCGAGGGCGACCGCTGCGTGGACGTCTCCGAGGACGCAGACATCTTCCTGTTATTCGACGCACCCGGCGGCGGGGTGGTGAGCGAGCGAGGCGGGTTTACGGATTTGAATCCGGGCCGGACCGCCGATGCCTACGGTCATTGGGAAGACGGCGGATGCTTCGCAGCCGACACGGTTATCGCCGACGAGACCGCCGCTGCACCGGGACTGTTGCCGCCGCCGGAGAACAGGGCTCCCATTGCTGATGCCGGAGCGGATCGAGCGATAACGACCGGTGAAGGCGTCCTGCTTGACGGTACGGGCAGCATGGACCCGGATGGTGATGCTCTGAACTTCTCCTGGACACTTTCGGCGCCCGGGGGCAGCAACGCCTCGCTCAGTGCCGCGGACACCGCTGCGCCGAGCTTCGTTGCGGACGTAGACGGCAGCTATGCCGCGACCCTGGTCGTCAACGACGGCGAGTTGGACAGCGGGCCGGACACGGTCACCGTCACGGCAAGTTCCTCGGCATCAAACCGGGACCCGGTCGCAGACGCGGGACCTGACCAGTCCGTGGAGACCGGCCAGAGTGTGACCCTCGACGGCACCGGCAGTACCGACCCGGACGGCGACCCGCTGTCCTACCTGTGGTCGCTGGCCGCGCCGGCCGGCAGCGCCGCCTCACTTTCGGCGGCCGACACCGCAACTCCGGGATTCACCGCCGATGTCACCGGCGAATATCTTGTGTCACTCGTTGTGAACGACGGGTCGAGTGACAGCGCGCCAGACTCAGTGATGGTCACGGCCGTCGAACCGGCTCCGCCGGCGCCCGACGGCCAGGCCCTGTACCAGCAGAACTGCAGCGGCTGCCATGGTCCGCTGGCAAGCAGCGAGGTCAGCGGCGCATCGGCGCAGGCCATCCAGCAGGCCATCGACGCGAACAAGGGCAACATGGGCTTCCTGTCGTTCCTGACTCAGGCCGAGATCGAGGCCATCGCCCAGGCGTTGTAGCCCTAGACGGCGCCTGATCATACAAATCAGCTCTCGGACTTGGGCCGGACGTTCGTCGTCCGGCCCATTTTTCATGGCTTTCGAGAGGCAGCCCCCCAGCGCCGGCGGTGCGCTGTACCGCAGCCGGTCATTCTCCGCAGCGGGCACTGGCCTCGCGCTCCTGTCGGTGCCGGTCGGACTCGCGACAGATGGGGAGAGAGTGGCCCCGCAGCTATCAATTATCTGGTGTAATGACAATGCGACCAGCGAAATCGCGCACTAGATCTTCGATGCCTGACAGGAGCCTTACACAATGAAGAAAGGAGCCAGGGAATTCGACGTCGTGGTGTGGGGCGCCACGGGCTTCACCGGCCGGCTTGTGGCCGAATACTTATTGGACGCCTATGGGGTCGGCGGCGATCTGAAATGGGCCATGGCCGGACGCAATCTTCAGAAGCTGGAGGAGGTCCGCGCTGGACTCGGTCCGACAGCCGCAGAAGTGCCATTGGTAACGGCTGACAGCCACGACCAGGCATCACTGGTCGCAATGGTCGCCAGCACTTCCGTCGTCTGCTCCACGGTCGGCCCGTTCGCCAAGCACGGCAGCGGCCTGGTCACCGCCTGTGCAGACAGCGGCACCGACTACTGCGACATAACCGGCGAGGTCCAGTGGGTGCGGCGGATGATCGACAGCTGTGAGGAGACGGCGAAGAAATCGGGCGCCCGGCTGGTTCACTGCTGCGGATTTGACTCGATACCTTCCGACCTGGGCGCGCTGTTCACCCACCGCCAGATGGAACGTCTCCATGGCGGCCCCTGCGAAGAGGTCAAGCTCCGCGTGCGGCGCATGAAAGGCGCCTTCAGTGGCGGGACCGTCGCCAGCCTGCTGAACGCGCTGGACGAAGCCCGGGCCGACCGCGACGCGCGGCGCACCATGGGCAACCCGTATGGGCTCAACCCCAAAGGTGAAGAAGACGGCCCGGACGGCCCTGACCAGAAGGACGTCCGCTGGGATGCCGACGCGGATTCCTGGACAGCGCCCTTCGTCATGGCAGCGATCAACACCCGCGTGGTCCGTCGCAGCAATGCCCTGATGGACTACGCCTACGGTCGCGATGCCCGCTACGAAGAGGCCGTCATGACCGGTCGCGGGGCCGCCGGCTGGGCGCGTGCCGCGAGCATGACTGCCGGCCTTGGCGCTTTCCTGGTGGCTGCATCGATCGGCCCGGCAAAAGCCCTGATGAACAAGCTGTTTCTTCCGCAGCCGGGGCAAGGCCCGAACCTCGAGGCGCGGGAAAGCGGTTACTTCGACATCCGCCTGATCGGCAAGAAGGGCCCGCACCTTGTCCGGACCCGGGTAACGGCCGACAGAGACCCGGGATACGGCGCCACCTGCAAGATGCTGGGCGAGAGCGCGGTCTGTCTGGCGAAGGATCCTCTGGATGTCGCCGGCGGGTCCTGGACACCCGCGTCGTGCATGGGCGAGAAGCTGATCACCCGCCTCGAGCAACGTGCCGGGATGAGCTTCGACCTGCTCTAGTCATCCCCCGTTTGAGCGACTGCGGATCAGGGGACCTTGAGCCCACCGCCCCCCGGAACACCACCGCCAGGCATACCACCGGCGGCGCCGCCGCCGCTGCCCGGCACGATGATGGAGGACGCAGCCTCGCGCCTCATCTCCTCGAGCCGTTTCATGGTGTCCTCGATGGCCACCTCCGCAGACTCGGCAAACTTGAGGGCCGCCTCGCCCAGGGAGCCGGCGTCGATCTCGAACGTGATCGGCAGGCCACCGGCCGGCGTCAGGATCTGTGTCTGGCCGACGTAGACAACACTGCGGGTCGTGTCGGGTCCACCGTCCTTGGTGACAGGCGTCAGCCGCTGGATAGTGCCCACGCGCCGATCGGTGAAGAGTTCCTCCTGGTAGAGGTCCCCATGAGCCATTCTCAGGTCGGCTTTCTGCTGTTCGTCGGCCATTTGCGTTGGTTCCTGCATGTCTGAATAACGAGATAACCGCGAAGCTTACCATCCGGCCCCGACGGGTGCCTCAGGCCCGCGCCCTATTCGGACCCGACGACGGTCACCGGATGGACCGGACGCACACCGGCGGCCTGGTAGAGCGGCATCATCCGGGGTATCAACACTGCCAGGCGCGACTGGCGATTCTGCGGATCGGGATGGGTACTCAGAAATTGCGGGGGGCGCGACCCGCCCACCTGATCCATCTTCTGCCACAGAGTCACGGCGGCGCGCGGGTCGTAGCCCGCCCTGGCCGCAATCTCGAGCCCTATCTGGTCAGCCTCGGATTCCGCGACCCGGCTATTTGGCAAAGCCACCGCCAGCGTCGCCGCGGCAGCCGCTGCCGCCATGGCGCGCGGGTCATCAGAACCCAGACCGATGGCCAGCACACCAATCTGGGTGGCCATGGCCACAGACATTTTCTCCGCCGTGTGATTGGCCAGCGCATGGGCGATCTCGTGGCCCATGACCTGGGCGAACTCGTCGTCGGTCGGGTCCAGCTTCCTGATCAGCCCCGTATACACGGCCATGCGGCCACCAGCCATGCACCAGGCGTTGACCGTATCGGGTTCGTCGATGATGGCCACCGACCAATCCCAGCGCCCGGAATCCGGGCGCATCTGCACCGCCTGCGCAACCAGGCGTCCGGTGATCCCCGCCACCCATTGCGCGGCAGCGGGATCCTCGACCAGCTTCCCGTCTTCATCCAGACGGCCGATTTCGCTGAGATACGCCTGCCGCGAGGCCGAGATGGCGGTCTGCTCGGAGACGAGCATCAGCTGCGTCCGGCCCGTGGGGCTGGTCGCGCAGCCAAGCAGCAGCATCGCCAGCACCAGGACTATGAGATTGCCTTGCCTCATCACACTCCAGACTCTCCTTGTGACCAATGTATCCGCAGGATTCTCCAGCGCCGACGCCACGGCGGGCTACCACTGCAAGTGCCGTCGTCTGGATACCTGAATAATAGCCAACCGAGAGCAGCCGGATTCCGGTGCCGTCAGCGGCAACGCCGGCGTCGTGGCGGCGGAGCCTGGATGTCCTGTAGCGGCACCGCCACGCAACGATTTCGTAGCGATCGTCGCACAACCGACTTTTTTCTCAGGAGTGGCTATTCGTCTGGTCAATGATCTCGCCGATCAGTTCGTCCTTCTGTTGCCAGCGTCGGGACAGCCAGCCCTGAAAGCGCGACCTGAATTCGGCGTCTTCCATGTAGTCGCCGTGGGTAATCCAGGACTCGATCGGCTCCGACCGCACGTCGACCACGATCCGTGTGACCCGTCCGCAGCAAAGATCCCAGAGACTGGGCACTCCGTCGCAGTAGACGATCGTAACGTCTATCACGGCGTGCAGGATGTCCCCCATCGCGCCCAGCGCAAATGCCGCACCGCCGGCGCGCGGCGGCATGAGGTGACGGTAGGGAGATTCCCGAAGAGAGCGCTTGTGCTCGGTGGATCGCGTGCCCTCGACGAAATTGATCACGGTCGTCGGCGTGTCGCGGAATTTTTCGCAGGCCTTGCGCGTCGCCTCCAGGTCGCGTCCGCGCATCTCCGGATGGCGCTCAAGGTACTCACGCGTGTAACGCTTCATGAAAGGCATATCCAGCGCCCACCAGGCGATACCCAGGAAGGGAACCCAGATCAGCTGCTGCTTGATAAAGAATTTCAGAAACGGGATGCGGCGATTGAACACCGTCTGCAAGGCCAGGATATCGACCCACGACTGGTGATTCGAGATCATCAGGTACCACTGCCGGCGATCCAGCTGCTCCATCCCGCGGATTTCCCAATGGATGGATTGGGTCAGTATCAGAATGAGCTTGTTGAAGCTGATCCAGTTCTCCGCGCACGCGATCAGGGCATGGCTCATGATCTTTCGCCAGCCCTCGAGCGGCACCAGCAGCTTCGCGAAGGTGAAGATAAGGATCGGTATGAACCACAGGATGACGTTCAGCGTAAACAGCGAGATCGTCAGTGATCCGCGGAGCGTAGCGAGGACCGGGATACGCATTGGTGAGTGAGTTCCTGGCAGGCGGCCGGATTATTGTATCCGTTGTCTACGCTTTAGCATCAGCGGGGATCCTTAATCTTGAGTGCATCGATCCGGTAGCGGTTGATCACCAGGTCCGCCATGGGCAGGGCAAGGGACTGTCCACCCCATGTTGTTGGCGATTTCTGTTTGCGACGGCACCGCGCGATGGACTCACGGCAACTCCTTGATCCAGCCGGCGTCCTTGATCCAGGTGCGGGTCAGCAGATCGATCACACCGGCTCTTTCCAGCGCCTCGATGTAGTTGTCCAGCAGGCTGTGGAGCTGAGCGTCCGTAGCGGACACCGCCATGCCGATGGGCTCGATCGTAAACGGCGTATCCGGCGTGACGAATCCGGCTTCCGGATAGCGCAACACCGTGAGCACGCAGATGGGCATATCTGCGACCAGCGCGTCTATCTCGTCGGCGAGCAGCCGCTGGACACCGACATCGTAATCAGAAAATGTCATCGCAGTCGCGCGAGGCAATGCGCGCTCGACGAACGTCAGGCTGGTAGAGTTCTCCAGCACACCGATACGGATCGCATCCCTGTTGATCTGTGTCGGGTCCTGCACTTTTCCCAGGGTCGTGGCTTTCGTGATTACGGACTTGCCGGACAGCATGTACGGGCCGACAAATCTGGCTGCGCGGGCGCGGTCGGCCGTGATCGCCATCCCTGACATCACCACATCCACCTCCCCTTCCTCGAGCGACTCGAGCAGCCGGCCGAATGGCCTCTCCACGATCTGCAGCTCGAGCCTCAGTCCATCAGCAATGATGTTGGCCAGGTCCACCTCCATGCCCATCAGCTGCGCGTCGCGATTGCGGAAGGTGAACGGCGGCTGGCTGGCCGACATGCCCACTCTGATCGTACCCCGCTCGACCATGCCGTCCAGCACGGGGCTGTTCTGGCCGAGCGCGATGCCGCTGACAGCAGCGATCCCGATAAGGGTCAACAGGGGCGCGAAAAGCCGGGCGAAACTCATTCTCATTGTCGTTCCTTGCGAAGGTTGCCGGGTCGTGTCTCGATTAGGCACAGTGTCCGCATATTCGGTCCACGCGTCCAGCCGGCCCGGGTCCTGGTCATCAGCGCCGCCGAAGCGTGCGCTGGCAGGTTCTGGCGTATATGATCCCAGCAAAATAGTTATCGACATGGCAAAGCCGCGTCGTGGGGAGGAGCGATGACCGAGTTGACCAAGCCGACACATGACGTGCAGTTCATCCGCAACATGATGGAGTCGGCGATACGCATCGGGATCGTCCTGGTGCTTGTCCTGTGGTGCTTCAGCATCGTCAAACCGTTTGTCTCGATCATCCTCTGGGGCGTGATCATCGCGATCGCAGTCGCGCCGTCGTACGAGTCGCTGAGCGCGAAGATGGGAGGCCGCCGCGGGCGTGCGGCGCTGCTGGTGACACTGCTCATGTTGCTGGTCCTGATCGTGCCGGCCTCGATGTTGACGGGTACCGTCATCGACGGCGCCCGCGTCGCGTCAGACCATTTGAAGGGGGGCGACATCTCCATCCCGCCGCCACCGGAGAGTGTCGCCGGCTGGCCACTGATCGGCGAGAAGCTGAGCCGTTTCTGGGAGTTAGCCTCGACAAACCTGGCCGAGGCGGTTGACAGGGTCGAGCCGCAGATCAAGGACGCCAGCCGGTGGCTGCTGGGTGCCGCCGCCGGGGCGAGCGTGGGCCTGTTGAAATTCATTGCAGCGGTGATCATCGCCGGCGTGCTTCTTCCAAGGGGACCAGAGTCGGAGAAATCCGCCGACAAGGTGTTCCGCCGGATCGCCGGTCCGCGTGGCGCCGAGTACGGCAAGCTGACGACGTCGACGATCCGCAGCGTGGCACGCGGCATCCTGGGCGTGGCGATCATCCAGGCAACGCTGGCGGGCATCGGCTTGCTAGCCGTCGGCGTGCCCGGCGCCGGGCTGCTGACCGTCCTCGTTCTGATGCTGTGTATCGTCCAGCTTGGCCCGGGGCTTGTCATGATCCCGACGGCGATCTGGCTGTTCTCCGGTGACAGCAACCTGGTCGCTGTGCTGTTCGCCATTTACACGATCCCGGTGATAGTGATCGACAATGTGCTGAAGCCGATCCTGCTGGGGCGCGGCGTGGCAGTGCCCATGCTGGTTATCTTCATGGGCGCGATCGGCGGCTTCATCGCCATGGGCATCATCGGCTTGTTTGTCGGATCGATCGTGCTGGTTGTGGGCTACACTTTGTGGACCGCGTGGCTTGACGCCGGGCAGACCAGCGCAGATGACGAGGCCGGGCAAGAGACTGGGGCTCCTGCTGCCAGCTAGCGAATCACGGTTACCACGGACAGCCGGCGCCGAGGAGAAGTTTCGAGGGCGTGATCGATTCGCCGAAAACCCTGAGCCCCTGCCTGAGCATCTGTCACGAATGTGATCTGCTCAACCAGGTGCCGCCGTTGCCTCCGGAAGGCTGCGCCCGATGCAGCCGCTGCGGCCACATCCTCTTCCGGAATCCGGCCAACTGCGTCGACAAGACACTGGCCCTGACGATCTCCTCCATGACGCTGTGGATCGTGGCCAACCTGTTCCCGTTCCTGTCGTTCGGCATGCCCGGCAATCTGGTCCACACCAACCTGGTCAGTGGCGTCGTTTCGCTCTACGAGCAGGGCCAGACCATCCTTTCGATCGTCGTCCTCTTCACCAGCATCATCGCGCCGGCGGTGCAGATCGCCGGTCTGTTGTATGTGCTGGTTCCCCTCAGCCGCGGCCGCCGGCTGCCTTCGGCGCGGCGCACGATGCGCTGGCTGGGTCACATCAAGCCATGGAGCATGATGGAAGTCTTCCTGGTGGGCATCCTCGTTTCCATGGTCAAGCTCGGCGGCATGGCGGACGTGATCCCGGGCGTGGCCCTGTGGGCGTTCTGTTGTCTGATCGTGGTGCTCTCATGGGCGCTTTCGACCCTTGAACCGCACGTCCTGTGGGAACAACTGGATCGGGCGGAGCCGGTCGGCGGACCGGAGAGAAAGTGACCGGGGCCGTCACCAATGCGATGCAATCCTCGCTGGCGGGCTGCCATACCTGTGGCCTGGTCAACCGGCTTGGGCATGAGCATCACTACCAGTGCCCCCGGTGCGGCAGCGACCTCCACTTCCGCAAGCCACAGAGCATGGAGCGCAGTTTTGCCCTGATGGTGGCAGCCGTCATTTTCTATTTTCCCGCCAACCTGATGCCGATCACGCATACCGCCGCGCTCGGCAAGGTCCAGTCGGACACTATCATGAGCGGCGTGCTCTACTTCATCAGCCACGGTGACTGGCCGCTCGCGCTGGTCATATTCACCGCCAGCATAGCGGTGCCGCTGCTCAAGCTGCTGATACTCTCCTACTTGCTGTGGTCAGTGCACCGCAGATCGACGAGCCGGCAGCTGGACCGAACCAAGCTGTATCGCCTCACCGAAGCGGTCGGCCGCTGGAGCATGGTCGACGTGTTCGTGGTCACGATCCTTGTGGCGCTGGTGCAACTCGGGTTCCTGGCCAACATCCAGGCCGGTCCCGGCGCACTTTATTTCTGTATGGTCGTTATCATTACCATGTTCGCGGCCATGGCCTTCGATCCACGGCTGATCTGGGATCTTCCAGAGGTAAACGATGAACGAGACAACTGAATCCGGATCGCCTGCCGTCGCCGAGGCGGTCATCGGCGAGAAACCAAAATTCTCGCTGATCTGGGTCGTACCCATCGTCGCCGCCATCATCGGCGCCTGGCTAATATACAAGGCCATCACTGAAGAGGGCCCGACCATCACCGTCACATTCGAAACGGGCGCGGGGCTCACAGCGGGCAAGACCAAGGTCAAGTATCGCAGCGTCGATGTGGGCTTTGTCGAAATGATAGATCTGGCCGAGGATCTGAAGCATGTGGTCGTCACCATCAAGATGAGCCCGGGGGCCAAGAACTACCTGCGCGAGGGGACACGATTCTGGGTCGTCCGCGCTCGCGTCACAGCAGGTGAGGTGCAGGGACTGGGTACCTTGCTGTCGGGCGCCTATATCGGCATCGATCCGGTAGCTGATGGGCCAAGGAAGAAGAAATTTGTCGGACTTGAGAAGGCGCCGGTCATCGCCGCCGGCGAGGAAGGCCGTCACTTCAAGTTCAAGACCAAGAAACTCGGGTCCCTTGCCGTAGGCGCTCCCATCTACTATCGGCAATTTTCCGTGGGCCGCATCCTCGATTACCGACTCGAGCTGGACGGTGCCATCTCAGGCGAAATGTTCATCGTGTCACCTTACGACCAGCTTGTGAAAGAGAGCACCAAATTCTGGAATGCCAGCGGGGTTGAGGCCAGCCTGACCGCTGAGGGTTTCCACTTCGACACTCAGTCGCTGACCAGCATCCTCGTGGGAGGCATCGCCTTCGACACGCCAGAGTCCCTGACCCTCAGGACGGAAGTGGAAGAGGATCACGAATTCTTCATCTATGACGACCGGCTGGAGTCGCTGCAGCGGGAATACACGGTCGAGAAACACTGGGTCGTGATTTTCAAGGAGTCGATCCGCGGCCTGAGTGTTGGTTCGCCGGTCGAGTTCTACGGCCTCAAGATCGGTGAGGTCGTGGATATCACCTTCGAGTACGATTACGAAACGCTCGGACTCAAGATCCCCGTTCTGATCAAGCTCCAGCCAGAGAGACTCATAGGGGCGGAAAAGACCAAGGCCCCTGATTTGGATCGCAGCAAAAAGTTCATCGAGCGCGGCTGGAGAGCCCAACTTGCCTCTGGCAACATCGTCACCGGCGGCAAGGTGATCAACATTGTGAATATGCCTGACGCACAGCCAGCCACGCTCGCAGAATGGAAAGGCTATCCCGTTTTCCCGACGGCGCCGTCCGCGTTGCGCAACCTGGCTGCAGACATCGGCCGCGTGGCGGACAAGATCGAGAGCGTCCCATTTGACCAGATCGGCGAAAACCTGAACGCCACCATGGCAGGCATCAACGCGATCGTGAACGGCCCGGAACTCGCCAAGACCATTGACAGCCTCGGCACGCTCGCCGACCAGCTCGGCGACGACGTCGCGCCGGCGCTGAACTCCGTGCTGGCAAAGGCGGAGATGACACTTGATTCGGCCAGAAGTCAGATCGCCGCGGATTCCGTGACCACCCAGGAACTGCGCCGCCTGCTGACCGAACTGGGTGACACCGCGCAGGCGATCCGGACGGTCGTCGAGTACCTGGAACGCAATCCGGAGTCCCTGATCAAGGGCAAGGAGGACAAACAGTGATGCTGCGTGGAACCCTCACCCGATCCGGCATCCTGCTGATCGCCGTTCTGTCTCTGTCGGCCTGTCTCGGTGGGCGTAGCCCAAGCGTGCAATTCTACAACCTGAGCGCGACCGAAGCGGGGTCGACCCCCGGTGCCGCCGGATCCGGACCCGCGATCTCGGTTGGATCGGTCATCTTTCCCAAGTCCCTCAGGCGCTCCCAACTCCTGATAAGGACCGGTCCCAACAGCGTCGAAGTCGACGAGTTTCACCGCTGGGCGGGCAGCCTTGAATCTGACTTCCTGGATGCGCTGGGCAGCAACCTGGGCGCGCTCCTCGGTACCGAGCGGGTCGCGATCTATCCGGCCGAAGCCATGTTTCCGCTGGACTATCGGATCTCGCTGGATGTCGACCGATTCGATGGTGCGCCGGGCGGGACGCTGGTCCTCAGTGCACGTTGGACCATCACCGCCACCGAGACCATGGCCGCAGCGGCGGTGCGTCACTCGGTCATCCAGAAAACGGTCGCCGGGGACACCATGGATGCCCTGGTGAGAGCGCATGATGCAGCGGTCGCTCAGTTGAGCCGGGAGATCGCCGAACAGATCCGCGCGCTCTAGCTGCCTTGGCCCGACTCGCGGGCGTGGCGGTCTACACCTCGGCCAGACATCGGATGTGGGCGGTCACGCAGCACGCGAGTGCCTGGAGATCATATCCGCCCTCCAGGCACGAGACGATGCGGCCGTCGGCGTGCGACTCCGCGAGATCGACGATCTGGTCCGTCATCCAGGCGTAGTCGGCCTCCGTCAACAACAGTTCCGCCATCGGATCCGCCGCATGGCCATCGAACCCGGCCGAGACCAGGATGAACTGCGGACGAAAGTCCTCAATGGCTGGCAACCACGCATCCGCGATCGCTGTTCGCCATGCGGGCCCGGCCGTGCCGGGCGCAACGGGTACATTGACGAGCCTGCCCGGCACTCCAAGCGATCCTGAATACGGGTACAGCGGGTGCTGGTAGACCGAGCAGACCATTACACGTGGGTCATCGCGGAATATATCCTCGCTACCGTTGCCGTGATGGACGTCGAAATCGAGTATGGCCACCCGCTCCAGGCCCCATTGCTCTAGTGAATGGGCCGCGCCGACCGCGACGTTATCGAAGAAACAGAATCCCATGGCGGCGTTGCGCTCTGCGTGGTGGCCGGCGGGCCTGACCGCGCAGAATGCGTTCTTCACCTGCCCTTTCATCACCATGTCGACGGCCAGGACAGACGCACCGGCCGCCCTCCATGCAGCCTCCAGCGTCGCCGGGCACATCCAGGTGTCCGGGTCGATGGGGACCAGGCCTTCCTCGGGAGACAATGTCGCCAGTTCATCGATGTGCCGTGCTGTGTGGACCCGCTCGAGCTGCTCGCGGGTCGCCATCGGCGCTTCGCGATACATGAGGACGTCCATCACACCTGCCGCCTGCAGGCGGTCTTCGATGCTGGCGAGGCGCTGCGGTGACTCCGGATGGTCCGGCTGCATCCGATGGTCTTGAAACAGGCTGTGGGAGAGGTAGGCTGTCGCCAAGGTAAGATCTCTTTAGCAGATACCTTGTCACAGTCTACTGGCATACTGTTTTTCCACACCAGCATGGAACCGGGAACCGGATGAAACCTCGCACCCAAGGGTTCGGCCTCGAGATCGGCAAACTGTTCGAGCCCCGGTCGGTTGCGCTGATCGGCGCCAGCGAACGTGAGGGTTCGCCGGGAACCGCGGTGCTGAGAAATCTGCTGCGAGCTCGATTCAAGGGCCGTGTCTATCCGGTCAACCCGAACTACGACAAAGTCCAGCATCGGCGCTGCTTCGCCCGGGTAGGCGACATCGGCAAGGAGATTGACCTCGCCGTGATCGTGACGCCGGCGAAAGTCGTCCCCGACGTGCTGGACGAGTGCGGACAAGCCGGTATTGAAGCCGCCATCATCATTTCCGCGGGTTTCCGTGAGGTGGGTAAATCCGGCCAGATCCTGGAGAAGGCGACGCTGCGCGTGGCGCGCAGGCATGGGATCCGCTTCCTGGGGCCTAACTGCCTCGGCGTCCAGCGTCCGGACATCGGTCTCAATGCAACGTTCAGTCATTGCATGGCCAAACCGGGTCGGATCGCACTGGTGTCGCAATCAGGAGCCCTGTGTACCGCCATCCTGGACTGGGCACGTCCGCGCGGTATCGGATTCTCCTGCGTCATCTCGTCCGGCATCGCGGCGGACGCCGATTTCGGCGAAATCCTCGACTACCTGGTGGTCGACCCGCGCACCCAGGCGATCATGCTTTACGTGGAAGGACTCCGGGATGCCCGGCGTTTCATGAGCGCCCTGCGCGCGGCTTCGCGGGTCAAGCCCGTAGTCGTCATGAAATCGGGGCGTCATTCCCAGGGCAGTAAGGCGGCCGCCTCTCACACCGGAGCGCTGGTCGGATCGGACGAGGTCTTCGAGTCGGCTGTGCGCCGCGCTGGCGTGGTCCGTGCACGCCGCTACGCCCAGTTTTTCGCTGCTGCCTCCACACTCCACTCAGGCGTTCGGACGCAGGGCCGCAAACTCGCCATCGTCACCAACGGCGGCGGTCCGGGCGTCATCGCCGCGGACGCGTTGGCGGACCTGCGGCTGGATCTTGCTACCCTGGGGAAGGACACCCGGGAACAACTCGACAAACAACTTCCCGCTGCCTGGTCGGGCAACAACCCGATAGACGTGCTCGGTGACGCGGACCCCGAGCGCTACGCAGCGGCACTGGAAACCTGCCTCGCGGACGAGGCCGTTGACGCGGCCCTCGCCATCCTGGTGCCTCAATCGATTTCTGATCCGGTAGAGGTGGCCACCCGTGTGGCAGACATCGCGGAGAAGTCCCGCAAACCGGTCTTTACCTGCTGGATGGGCGAAACCACCATGGCGGCCAGTCGAAAGCTGTTCCGCGAGCGCGGCGTTCCAACCTACACGACCCCCGAGGCCGCGGTGGAAGCCTTTGGTGCGGCCGCAGCCTACAACGCGAACCAGAAACTGTTGCTGCAGGTCCCCGAACCCCTGAGTCGCCACGACAAACCCGGCATCGAAGATGCCCGGCTGATCATCCAGACGGCGCTGGACGACAAGCGCTCGTTGCTCGACGTGGTGGAATCCAAGGCGCTGCTCGCCGCATTCGATATCCCGATCCTGCCCAGCGCGCCGGCGCGGGACCCGGCGGATGCCGTCGCCATCGCCCAGGAGATGGGTTTCCCGGTAGCGATGAAAATCCGCTCCCCGGATATCTCCCACAAGTCGGACGTGGACGGCGTCCAACTCGGCCTCGGCAGTGGTCACGACGTCCGCACAGCCTGGCGGGAGATGCATGAGGCCGTCGGCGCATCACAGCCCGATGCCCGCCTTCAGGGGGTCATGCTGGAGCGCATGTGGCAGCCTTCGGCCGGCCGTGAACTGATGGTAGGCGTCATTAACGACCCGGTTTTCGGTCCGGTCATCAGCGTTGGACTCGGTGGCACCATGGTTGAGGTCATCGGCGATCGCTCTATCGCCCTGCCGCCGCTGAACCGGTTCCTGGTCCGGCGAATGATCGCCCGTACCCGCGCTGCGCGATACCTGGAGGCCTTCAGAGGCAAGCCGGCCGCGAGCATGAGCGCACTGGAGGACGTGATACTGAAAGTCTCGGAGATGGTCTGCGAACTGCCATGGCTAAAGGAGATGGACATCAACCCGTTGATCGTCGATGAGAACGGGGCGGTGGCAGTGGATGCCCGCGTCGTGGTCCGGCGGGTCAACGCGGGGGCGCGCGAGTATTCGCACATGGCCATCCACCCTTATCCGAGCAACCTCGTCGAGGAGGGCGAACTGCCAGACGGCCGGCGCTGGACACTGCGGCCCATCCGGCCTGAAGACGCGCTCATGGAACGGGAGTTCGTCAACGGACTGTCGGAGCGATCCCGCTATCTGCGTTTCATGTATGTGCTGCCGGCGATCACGCCGGAGATGCTGTCACGCTTCACCCAGATCGACTATGACAGGGAAATGGCCCTTATCGCGGTCGTTCACGAGGACAAGGGCGACAAACAGGTCGGCGTGGCCAGGTATGTCACCTATCCGGACGGCCGCAGCTGTGAGTTCGCGATCGTAGTTGGTGACGACTGGCAGCGACGAGGTTTCGCCACACGGCTGTTACAGAAACTGATCGATGTCGCGCGGGAGCACCGGCTCGAACAGATGGACGGTATCGTCCTGCGGGAGAATCGCAATATGCAGGCCCTGGCGGAAAGCCTGGGATTCCGCCAGGAAGCCTCCCGGGAAGACCCGGACCTGGTGACCCTGACCCTGAGGCTCTGAAAGCCTATGGCCAGGCTCAGCGCATTACGTAGGCCACGGTCTGTCGATAGTCGTCGAGTTCTCGCTGGTAGACGAGGCGCTCACTTTCCAGACGTTCGATCTCGTGCTCCAGATCCTTGCGCTCGTCGATCATGTCCTTGGCCTCCAGCAGTAGCCGGGCTCTCTCGAAGTGATTCATTTCACCCGAGACAATCGCGTCCTCGTGTGCGTCTATCCGCACGTTCAGGCTATCTATCTCTCGCTGACGCGCCGCGATCTGGTTGTCCGAATGATCGACACGCCGGCCGAGATCATAGAGCCGCCGTCCGTCGTTGTACGCGGTCATGAAGCCGCCATGTGACTCGGCCGGGCAGGTTCCGCCATAGGCGCCGCCGCGAGATCCCAGCCAGAAGCCGTTCTGCGGCCGGCAGAACTGCTCCAGGCCCTCAGCCCGTCCCTGCCGGTATGCGGCGAGGTCCGGCACCACACCGTGGCCGGAACAGGCCTTGCGATGCTGACTGATCCGGTCGGCCGTATACCCGCGCGCTCCATCCTCGAACCCGATCGTGTGCCAGTCACTGATCATGCATTCCTGCTCATTCATTGACGCGCAACCCGGCAGGGCCAGGATCGCTATCGTCGTCGCTATCGCTCGCAGGTTCATCAGGCTCCTCCGTCAGAGACCGGCCGCAGGCCTACTGTTTTACATAAACACGGCTCCAGTCTAGGAACACACAGGGGCTCAGGCCGTGAGCCAGTTCACGTTTCCAGGCGGCTGGAGAATTGATCCGAATCAGGAGTCTGACGATCGTCACGGGTTATTCTTGACCCATGACCCAGCTAGAGTCGCGACTCAGGAGGGAATTCCGCACCCTGGAACGGATGACCGGAATCTACTGCTCCGATCATCATGGCAGGAACAATGAAGGTCCCTGCAGCGAGTGCCGCGACTTCCTCGCCTATGCAGAGCAACGCCTGCTGAAGTGTCCCTACGGGCAGGACAAACCCACCTGCGTCAACTGCCCGATCCACTGCTATAAGCAGGTGCAGAAAGAACAGGCCCGGATGATCATGCGCTATGCCGGACCGCGGATGATGTTTCGGCACCCCTGGCTTAGTCTGCTGCATCTGGCGGACAAGCTGCGTCGCGTCGAGCACCCGATGGAGACTCGGCGACGCCTGCGCAAGTCAGCGACTGGCAAGCAATCCGGCTAACACATCGGGTTGCAGTCTCATCGGAGCCGCGAACCGTACGGCGAGGCCGCCGCATGTTTCTGCGCAGTAACTCGGATTGACAGAGCGCAGCGCTGCGTTTAAACCAGACACCGTACGTATCATCCTTGGTTGACGGGGTCGTTTATATGTCAGAAAGCAAGCGCATGAGTCGCCGGTCATTCGTGCGGCTCTGTCTGGGCACCGGTGCGCTGGTGGCGACCGAGCCCGCGCTCCTTGCCGAGCCGCGCGAGGCGCCGACATCCGCGCAGCGCGTGACCCTGGTCAGCCCGGTCGGGGATCCGCTGAAGCCGGCCGACCTGAAGATCGGCGAGAGCTATGTGTTTCACTATCCGTATGTCAGCACGCCTGTCTTCCTGATCAATCTCGGCAAGCCAGCCAAGCCGGGAGAGGAACTCGAGACGGAGGACGGTCGCATCTACCGATGGCGCGGCGGCGTCGGGCCGGATCAATCCATCGTGGCCTTCTCGGCGATCTGTGCCCACAAGATGAGCTACCCGACCCGGACCGTGAGCTTCATCAACTACCGGCACGATAACGCGCGCTTCAACGACCTCGACAGGAACACCGCAGAGCGGGAACAGGTCATCTACTGCTGCTCCGAGGGCAGCGTCTACGATCCTGCAGCCGGCGGACGTGTCCTTGGCGGGCCCGCGCCACAGCCCCTTACGGCGATCGATCTCGACTGCGATACAGATGACGTGCTGTGCGCCGTTGGCACCTACGGCGGCGAACTGTACGAGCGGTTCTTCGAGGGCTTCGGCTTCCAGCTGGCACTGGAGCGCGGGACAGACGACATTCGCGCTCCGGCGACCGGCACGGCAACGGTCTGGAGCATCGCGGATTACACGAGCAACAGGCGCACCTGTTGAGCGGCGGATCCCGCCGCTAGCCGGCCGATTCGTCCTCGGCCCGCCGCAACATCTGCTCCAGGCCGGCATGGCCCTCCAGCGCCGCGACATCCGCCGGCGTCCTGCCCTCATTGTCCCTGGCGCCGGGATCCGCGCCACCCTGCAGTAGACGCCCGACGATCTCGTCGTATCCTTCACCGGCAGCAATGTGCAAGGCAGTGGCGCCGGTCTCCTGGGAACAACCGGGATCGACGCCCGGAGTCTCCAGCAGCAGGTCGACGACCGCCAGATGGCCACCGGAGGTCGCGCGCATCAGCGGCGTCCAGCCGTAAGCGTCGCGGACATCGGGCTCCGCACCGGCGGCGACCAACATCCGGCTCACGCCGTCCCGGCCCTTCACGGCGGCGACCATCAATGCGGTCCAGCCGAATCTGGCCTCGGCGTTGGGGTCTGCGCCCCCGGCGAGCAGCAGCCTTGTTGTCGTGACCGCCCCATCGATGGCGGCGTACATCAAGGCCGTACCGCCATTCGCGTTAGTAGCATCCACCGACGCGCCGGCATCGAGTAGCCGACCGACAAGGCGCTCGTCATCGGCCTGGGCGGCGATCATCAGGGCCGTCTTGCCATCCGATATGGAACGTTGCGGATCGGCGCCCAGCTCCAGCATGGCGTCCAACGTCTCGAGATCCCGTTGCCTGATCGCGGTACCCCAGGGATCCTGGTCATCAGGCGCCGGCTGCGCGACGGCCGTGGACACAACCACGGTCAGGCCGATAGCGGACAGGTGTTTCCTGAAGTCGAAGCGCATGGTTAATACTGTACAAAAAAAGGGGGCGCGCGGCGCCCCCTTTTCCAAATTGTTGCAGTCAGTACCCGGATCGGGTCACTTCTCCGGCGCAGCGGGTGCCGGGCTCGGTGTACCGCCGGCGCTGCTCTGGGCCTGACCCTTGCCCTGCATGACCTCTTCATACCAGAGCGGGTGATGATTCTTGGCATACTGCTCGTCCACTTCGCCCGAGACCATGCCCTCAAGCGCGCCTTCGCTGCCGATGGTCGCAAGGTAGATGTGCATAACGACGAAGGTGACGCAGATCAGGCTGGAGATACCGTGGATCTCGTTGGCCAGCTGCATACCGGCCCGCTCCGTACCCCAGTTGGGGAACAGCAGGAACAGCCCGGATACGACCATGGCGCCGCCGGCAAAAAGCAGGGTCCAGAACAATGCTTTCTCGCCAGCGTTGGCGAAACCGGCCGGCGGATGTCCACCGCCGAGATATCCGCCACCCTTGGCGAACCATTCCAGATCGTAGGCTTTCGGGATATTGTGGTGCATCCACTTCAGAAGCATCACGACGAAACCCGCCGTGAACAACAGAGCGCCATAGTCATGGAGCGGCTTGGCGAGACCTGCCCAGGCCGCAAAGCCTTCCTTGCCCATGACCGGAATCAGGACCGCGCGTCCCCATAGCAAACTCAGGCCGGTGATGGCCAGGACGATGAACAGCACGGCCGTGTACCAATGGATGAAACGATCGATACCCGGCCATCGAGGAATCTTGCGGCCGGTCCGGTCCGGCATTTTGTAGCCGCCGGTCAACAGGTGGTAGATGGCGAGAACACCGATCATCGCCAGCAGGACCCAGGCGCCGTAGGTGGCCACCGGTCCATTGCGAACCTGGCGCCAGTTCTGGCCGCCATTCTGGATCAGCACGTCGGTCTCCTGACCCATGACCGCCGAGTAACCGGCGACGCCGCCCCTGACCTCACGCCAGTAATCGGCGCGCGGATTGGAATCGTCGCTGGTCGCCTCCTGGGCGTTGAGCACACCGACGGCCACATAGCCGGTCAACGGAAGCGCCAAGCTGCCGGCGATTATCAGGACGAGACTCCAGATATACATTCGCCGGCGCCCGGTTGCCCGTGTCGCGCCCGAATTTTCTCTTCGATCCGTCATAGCCTCTGATCCTCCTGGTTTCGCGACCCTGTTCTGTTCCAGGTCGCGACGCCTCGTATCAATTTCGAATGCGTCCAATCACATCGTCACGAAAGATGACGATCCCGTCATTGCCGGCCCTGGCCAGTACTCATGCGTGCCCGCAGCGCCTCCTGATCTTCGGCGGTGAGCGGTTGGTCCGGGGAGCCTTTGTAGACCCCGGGTTCGAACATGATGACGGAAGTCCCCTCTTCGTAGCAGCCGGTCAGCGCGAACGCAGCCAGCAGAGCGAGCCCAACAGTCCTGACGCGCATCGAGGTTCTCCTTTGCCTTTTATGAACGACGGGGCGAACCTCGCGGTTCGCCCCGATATCCAACTCAGGCTTTCTTGTATGCGGTATCCCAGCCCCAATTGTCGGGACGGCCACCGCGCTTGGTGATACGTTCTCGATAGATGTCGGAAACGATGTCGCCGTCGCCGCCCAGCAGCGCCTTGGTCGCGCACATCTCGGCGCACATCGGCAGCTTGCCCTGCGCCAGACGGTTGCTGCCGTATTTCTCGAACTCCGCAGCGGAATTGTCTTCCTCGGGACCACCGGCGCAGAAGGTGCACTTGTCCATCTTGCCGCGGACACCGAAGGCCTCCTTCTGCGGATACTGCGGGGCGCCGAAAGGACAGGCATAGAAGCAGTAACCACATCCGATGCACAGGTCCTTGTCGTGCAGTACCACGCCGTCGTCCGTGGTGTAGAAGCAGTCCACCGGGCAGACCGCGGCACACGGGGCGTCCGTACAGTGCATGCAGGCCACCGATATCGACTTCTCGCCGGGAACACCGTCGTCGAGCGTCACAACCCTTCGGCGGTTGACGCCCCACGGCACCTCGTTTTCGTTCTTACAAGCAGTGACGCAACCGTTGCACTCGATGCAGCGCTCAGCATCACACAGGAACTTCATTCTTGCCATGATTCGATGCCCTCCTAGGCCGCGCTGATCTTGCACAGAGACGCCTTGGTCTCCTGCATCTGGGTGACAGAGTCATATCCGTAGGTGAAGGCGTGGTTACAAGCCTCGCCTCGGACATACGGGGCCGATCCTTCCGGATACTTATCCAACAGGTCTTGCCCTTCGTACCAGCCGCCGAAGTGGAAGGGCGTGAACACCACGCCTCTCGTGACCCTCGGGGTGATCATGGCCCTGATCTTGATCTTGGCGCCGTTCGGCGCTTCGAGCCAGATCCACTGGCCATCTTTCACGCTGGCATTATTGGCGTCTGCCGGGTTGATCTCGGCAAACATCTCCTGCTGAAGCTCGGCCAGCCATGGATTGGAGCGAGTCTCCTCGCCACCGCCTTCGTACTCGACCAGACGGCCACTGGTATGAACCAGCGGGAACTCCTTGGAGTAGTCGGTCGCCTGGATCGAGGCATACCGCGTTGGCAGCCGATAGTGGCTCTTGCGATCCTCGTAGGTCGGGTACTTCTCCACCAAGTCGCGCCGCGGTGCGTACAGCGGCTCGCGATGGATCGGCACCGGATCCGGGAACGTCCAGACAATAGCCCGTGCCTTGGCGTTGCCGAACGGGGCGCAGCCATGCTTGATGGCGACCCGCTGGATACCGCCGGACAGGTCGGTCTTCCAGTTCCTGCCTTCCGCCGCGGCCTTCTCGTCAGCCGTGAGGTCGTCCCACCAGCCGAGCTGCTTGAGCATGTCGGCGGTGAACTCCGGATGACCGTCCTTGATCTCGTTTCCGACCGGGTAGGAACCTTCGGCAAGCAGGTTGTTGCCTTCGTGCTCCACCCCGAAGCGGGCGCGGAAGTTGAGGCCACCCTTGGCCACCGGCTTGCTGGGATCGTACAGGTTTGGCGTACCGGGATGCTTCATCTCCGGCGTACCCCAACACGGCCACGGCAGTCCGTAGTACTCGCCGTCGCATGGGCCGCCCTCCGCCTGCAGGGTCGTGGTATTGAAGGTGTGCTTGTTCTCCAGGTGCAACTTCAAACGTTCCGGACTCTGGCCGGTATAGCCGATCGTCCAGGTACCGCTGTTGATCTCCCGCAGGATGTCCTCGATCAGCGGCTCGTCACCGTTCACCTGGATGTTCTTGAACAGCTGATCCGAGAAGCCCAGCTTCTTCGACAGGTGATACATGATCACGTGGTCGGGCTTGGACTCGAACAGCGGGTCGATGATCTTCTCACGCCACTGCAGAGAGCGGTTCGAGGCCGTCACCGATCCGTAGGTCTCGAACTGGGTCGCTGCCGGCAGCAGGTACATGCCGTCCTGCCGATCCGGGAGAACCGCCGTGTGAGTCGGATACGGGTCGATCACGACCAGCAGTTCCAGCGCTTCCATGGCCTTCTTCATCTCCGGCCCACGGGTCTGGCTGTTGGGTGCGTGACCCCAGAAGATCATCGCCTTCAGCGAATCTCTCTGGTCGATGTTGGCGACGTCCTCGAGCACGCCATCTATCCATCGGGAGACCGGCATCCCGGGCGAATTCATCGGGTTCTTGAAGGGCACCGCATCGCCGCTCTTGGTGTCGACGTAGGCGGTATCAAAGCGGCCCTTCACCCATTCGTAGTCGAGTCCCCAGACGCGGCTCCAGTGCTTCCACGCGCCCTCCGACAGGCCGTAGTAGGCAGGCAGCGAGTGAGACAGGATGCACATGTCGGTGGCGCCCTGGACGTTGTCGTGGCCACGGAAGATGTTGGCACCGCCACCGGACTTGCCGATGTTGCCCAGCGCCAGCTGCAGCACGCAGTAGGAACGCGTATTGTTGTTGCCGATCGTGTGCTGGGTTCCGCCCATGCACCAGACGATGGTGCCGGGACGGCTCTCGGCCATGATCCTGGCCGCTTCCTTGACCACGGATTCGGGCGCGCCGGTCACGTCTTCCACGACGTCCGGCGTCCACTTGGCCACCTCTGTGCGGATGTCTTCCATGCCGTAAACGCGCTGGTTGATGTACTCCTGATCTTCCCAGCCGTTCTCGAAAATATGCCAGAGGACACCCCAGACCAGCGGCACGTCGGTACCGGGTCGGATACGGACAAATAGATCCGAGTGGGCCGCGGTACGAGTGAATCGCGGATCTACCACGATCATCTTGGCGCCATTCTCCTTGCCGCGGAGGATGTGCTGCATGGCCACCGGATGTGCTTCGGCGGCATTACTGCCGATGAAGAACATGGCCTTGGCATTGTGCATGTCATTGTAGGAGTTGGTCATGGCGCCGTAGCCCCAGGTGTTCGCGACACCCGCCACTGTGGTCGAGTGGCAGATGCGGGCCTGGTGGTCGACGTTGTTGGTACCCCAGAGAGCGGCATACTTCCTGAACAGGTAGGCTTGCTCATTGTTGAACTTGGCAGAGCCAAGCCAGTAGACCGAGTCAGGTCCGGACTTCTCGCGGATGTCCAGGATCTTGTCGCCGATCTCGTTGATCGCCTCTTCCCAGGAGATCTTCTTCCACTTGCCGCCGACGAGCTTCGTCGGGTACTTGAGGCGCCGCTCTCCGTGGCCATGCTCGCGCACGGAAGCGCCCTTGGCGCAGTGGCCGCCCAGATTGAAGGGCGAATCGAAATCGGGTTCCTGGCCGGTCCAGACACCGTTCTGGACCTCGGCGCGGACGCCGCAACCCACCGAACAGTGCGTACAGACGGATCGCTTCAGCTCGGGGGTTCCGGTACGAGCATCGGCTGCCGCCTCGGCCCGCTGGATCATCGCCGGTGGCAGTGCGGTCGCCAAAGCGCCGCCTCCCATCGCGATACCCGCGCGGCGCAGGAAAGTTCTCCGGTCGATCGCCTGTCCGAGCACGCCGTTCAGGCCACCGCCGGATCCATTGGCATTCAGTTCGCGTCTCTTGGTCAGCTTCATCGCTGAGTCTCCTCCGCTTCGGACTCGTCGCCTTGAGGCGCGGTCCCTGACAGTTTCAGAATCGGGCCTTGTTGTAATAGGCGGCTACGTGCGGCGTCTCCTGATAGCCTTTCGACTCAGGCGCCTCCGGTGCCGCCGGGCCTTCGTCCGGCATCGCTCCCGCATTCCCGACTACCGCAACGGTCGCGGTAGCTCCTCCAATGGCCGCAAGCTGTTTCAGGAATGCTCGCCGACCTTTCTCTTCACTGCGCGATATTGTCGTCATTTGCGCTCTCCTCTCCGAGGTTCTGTTCGCGTAGTGCGAATGGGTAGTCTCAAAATTTACTCAGACCATTCCCTCTTCCGTGCTCCGGCCAGTCTCAGGGGCCGAATCACCAAGGAATTCCTTCTCTACTTCAATGAATTGTTCTCCCAGTTGGCCGACGGCCCGGTAGAAACTGGCCGCCTTCGCCTGCTGGAGGTCCCGGAAGAACCTGGGCATCCAGGGCAGCATATGAGTCTTGAAAAACTGTCTCTGGAGATCAAGGGCGACCACCTCGCCCTCAGTGTTGAAGATCGACATCACGTCACAAAGACCCGCGGCGTGATCTTCGGGTTCTTTCACCCCGTCCTGGCGCTCGAGGCCCATGGCCGCAAGGTCATCCCTCAACTGAGCGAGGGGTTGCTCCATGAGAAATCCGGTCATGTACCAGGAACCGTAAGGCATCAACTCGCCACGGCCTACGCCGATAAATAACGCGTGATATTCATCGTCCAGGTCGGCCAGGTTGGCGCGCTCCGCCGCGGCCGACAGCATGTGCCAGGCGGCGCCAAGCAGGGTGTCGGCGGCCCCTTCGCTGCGATCGATCCGGGCCATGAGGTCGAGTAGCTGCTGATCGGGAGGTGCCGCCAGGAAGGCGGCCAGGATGCTGTATGTGCTGGCACGAAGCCGCGCCTCGGCCTCACACGCCAGAGCAGCCACTTCGGGCTGCCGGACCGATTCCGACCCCAACGCTTGCGTCATACAGAAGTCCCCTCCATCGAGACAGTTTTAGCAGCAATCGCCAAACCAGTCTACAAAAGAAAATGGCGGCGCAAAATTACTAATATGGAGAGATTACGAGCCAACAGGTGAAAAGATTGCGCCATTTTGACCTAATCTTGCGATGATCAGGCGGCGGTGAGCCTAATGGCTCGGTCCCCCGGCACCCGACTCCGATCGAAACATGTCCTTGACCCGGCAGTGATCGCACATCTGCAGCCGCCGCCGGGAGACCTCATCCTGAAACATCCAGTGGCCTTCGAGCTTCTTCATCATCACATCCAGCACCGACTGGGTAGCGAACGGCTTGCCGCAGGAGATACAACAGAACGGCTGCTCTTCGTTCAGGATCCGTGGCTTCTGGCGTGCTTCGGTATCAAAGTGGAATCGGGGACTTTTCGTCAGTGCGTCCTCGGGGCAGGCGATCTCGCACATCCCGCATTGGACACAGTTCCACTCGACGAACTTCAGCTGCGGCAGATCGCCGCCGGCGCTCAACGCCGCAGTCGGGCAAACGGAGACGCATCCCATGCACAGCGTGCAAGCGTTCTTGTCGATCTTGAGCTCACCGAAGGGGGCGCCGTCCGGCAACGGGATCGAGCGCCGGGAGGACGGCGCCTGCGCGTAGAGATGGTCGATGGCCAGCCGCAGGATCATCCGTTTCTCGTTGGGCGCGGTAAAACGGCCGGGCTTCTGGAACACCCCCCGTGGGAGGTCCGCGACCTCCTCGATCGCGTCACCGCGTGATACGTTGACCATCCTGAGGTGACCGCCGTCGAAGCCCATCCCGTCGAGGATTGCCGTAGCAAAGCCGAGCTGTGCCTCGAGCTCCCCGAGGACCTGCCTGGGGGTGCCATCGGTAGTGCTGAGAATGACCGAGTCCGCGCCGTAGGCAAGGCAGGCCATCCAGGCGTCGATACCCACCGAACCGACCTCTTCGACCTCTACCGGGAGGGTGTGCTCCGGCAGTTGCGTCAGCATCTCGTCGAAGATGGCCCCGCGCGAATGGGCGTCATAGAACAGCAAGCCGGGACTCTCGCCACCGGCCTCACGGTAAGCGGCCAGCAATTCCCTGACATGCCTGAGAAGATCGCTTACCGTCGGGAACGCGTAGGTCATCGCCCCGCTCGGACAGGCCACCACACAGCTGCCACCGCCCTGACAGAGGTACGGATTGACCTCCACCTTGTCGCCCATGGAGACGATGGCAACCGTCGGACATGCGTCTATGCAGCGCCTGCAACCTTCGATGCCGCTGTTGCCATGAGCGCAGATATTCGGGTCGTAATTGAAGAACTTGGGCTTCTCGAACTCTCCGGTCATCTCCGGGAGGGTTTCGAGGGCACGCTCCAGTGCCTCGGTGTCCGGGCCGACCGGGTAGTAACCGGGGGGCGGCACGGGATAGTCGATCAGACGGGGCGTCGACATATCCAGCACCAGATCGAACACCTGGGCCTGCTGGGGCTCCGCCGGCGCCTGCTCGCCGTCGGCATCGGCCTCGATCCGCAGTTCGAAATTGCCCAGGTTTCCCGCCAACTCAGGGCGACCGCCCTCGATCGCCGGCAACCCTTCGATGCGCAGAGACTTTGAGTCAACATCGCCGGGCATCAACAATGTGCAACGAAGAGACTCGCCCAGCCGTCTGGCGGCAGATATCGCAGGCTCCCTGTCACCTACGATCAACAGTCTTCCGCGCGACAGATAGGTCACGATCGATGTCGGCGAGGCCTGGGTGGTCCCGTGTTGCCCGAGCGCCATCGCCCGGGCGCGGCCGTCACCGGTGTTCGCCGATAACTCAGGCAGGTTTTGCATTTTCGTCTTCCTCCGGCCCCGTTTCTTCGTCCTGCCCGGGCTGCTCCGTTGTGGTTTCGTCGGCCAGTGTATCTGCCTCGGCTGTGGCTTCCGCCTCCGGCGCGCCGGACTCATCCGCGGCAGTCTCGTCATTCTCGGCGGCCATGGCTTTCTTCATGGCCTGCTCCATCTCGAACTTCATGTCCGCGGTGATCACGTCGCCCAGCGGCTCGAACTTGGTGTAGTCGTCCGCATAATCGTCAAGCCCATCGCAAATGTTGAATTTGGCCGCATGAAACAGTTTCCGCAGCGCTTGCTTGCGTAATTGTTCACTGACACCGGATGAGAGGAATCCACTGTAGTCCGCATCGTCGTCAAGCGCTTCCAGTGACGGCATATCCTCATCCGTCAGTACGACCGGTTCTTCGTCGGCCTCCACGGGTTCCGCTGCGCCAGCCTCCTGCGGCAAAACCGGGTTCTCATCCTCCTGCCCGGCATCTATCTTGCGACGCGACCAGCGACTGAGGAAGTCCTCATCCTCGGTCACCGCCGGCGTATCCTGACTCGGGCCACGATCGTTCTTCTCGATCATATCTTCTGATCACCCATCCAATTCTTGCGTTTGCGTTTCTTCGGTGCGGCCGGGACATAGTGGTCGACGATGAAGCGTTCGATCGTCTGATAGATCTCTTGCGGTATCGACGTGGCGAAGACCCTGTCATCGCCTTCCAGACCGGCCGTGCCCTGATCGTGGTCGGCGGTGACCAGGAACGGCTCAATATCACCATCCGGAGACTCGTGGCACAGGACGTACAGCGACGGATTATTGCCGGTCAGGTTGAACCAGTAACTCTCGGCCCCGTCGCGGTGAAGCTCCAGGGCGAATCCGGACCACAGGTATTGCGCCTCGTCATCGCCGTCACGGACCAGCTCCCGTGTCGCTCCGCGACTCGCCAGATGCTCTGCGGGCAGCACAGAAATCACCTCCCAGCTTGGCACGCTCCAGCGTCCCTGGACCACCTGCCGGCGCCGCATCAACACGGCTATAGGAATCGTCACCTTGGCTGCCATCGATTCTCCGCTCCCGCCACGGGTATGCCGGCAAATGCCCGGCCCCAGCCCTCAATAGTAACGCTCCGCCGGGTCCCAGCGTGAACTCCCTGTGCGATTCGACGCCTGCCGGTGCCGGCGCCGGGTGCCCTGATGCGACATTTTTGCCCACATTCGACCCGGTCCCGGCGGCACCCTATGCTGAAACCGCAGGAAGTGCTTGATTTGTTTCCTGAGGAACGATTCTTGCTTTTGCCAACCCCGTAGCGACAGACCACCGGAGATCAGCATGGCAGGCAAGGGATCGAAAAAACAAGGCGCTGAAGCGGCCGCAGCGTCGGCACCGGCCGCGGACGCCGAAGCTCCGCGATTCATGACCGTGAAACAGGCCGCGCGATACCTGCAGGTCAACGAAAAGAAGGTTTATGCGCTGGTCGGGGAAGGCAAAATCCCGGCAAGCAAGGTGACCGGCAAGTGGCTGTTCCCCAGGGACCTGCTCGACCAGTGGATACTCGAATCCAGCCACGGCGGATTGCTCACCGACCGCATGCTGATTGCCGGCAGCGACGACCCCTTGCTGTACCGGGCCATCATGCAGGTGGCGAACGAAGTCCAGGCCCGCGCGATGATCAGCTATACCACCACCGGTACGCAGCTCGGCCTGTCGCTGCTGGCACGCCGACGCGCCGACTTGTGCGGTATCCACTGGGGCCCCGCGGAGGAGAGCAGCCAGCGGCACCCCGCGCTGATCAGGCAGTTCGCGCAGCACCACGACTGGGTGCTGGTACGCCTGTTCCGCAGGGAACAGGGCCTGATCATGTCCCCCGGCACCTGGACTGCGTCGAGCTCCGTCGAAGACCTTTTCTCAACGGCTTACCGCTGGGCCATCCGGCAGGAAGGCGCGGGCTCCCAACGATTCCTGCAGGAGATCATCGCGCGCTACGGCGTCAATCCGGCAGCCCGCCGGATCACCGGCCGGGCTTACTCGGAGCGTGATGCGGCCTCGATGGTGGCCATGGGCCGGGCGGAGGTTGCCACCGGGATCAGAGGCGCCGCCAGCGAGTTCGGCCTCGACTTTCTGCCGATCGGCTGGGAAGCGTTCGATCTCGTCATGCACCGCGGCATCTTCTTCAGGACCTTGTTCCGCAAGCTGATCGACAACCTGCGCGGCAGCGAGAGTCAGCGACTCGCCCAGATGCTCGGCGGCTACGACCTGGACGAGCTCGGTGACTTGATCTGGCCCGCGTGAGCCTTCAGCGGATCGCGATGTCCTGGTCGATAGTGTGGGTCAGGCCGAGGTCCGGTATTTCGAGGATGACACGGGTCTGAACATGGTCACTTTCCAGCCGTCCGTCTTCCACGGCGTCGCGTATCGCTTTCTCAATTTCCCGCTGCGAAGTCACCCCAACGTTCTTCAGGAACTTGCGGATCTGCATGTTGAAACGTTCTTCGTCAATCGCAGCCATTGGTCTGTTCTCCTGATATTGAATTCGAGCCCGGTGCTCGAAATGGTATTGAGTTCGGCCAGCCGGTTTCAGGCACCTGCGCCCTCGCGGCCAAGATTTCGCTCGAGGGTCTTGCGTGACACCCCCAGCGCGCGTGCAGCAGCAGACTTGTTGTATCCACAAGCCGCCAGCACACGGGCCATGTGAGCTCGCTTGACTTGCTCCAGCGTCCAGTCGAGCGGATAGGCAGAGTCCGTCTCAGCGCCCTCCGCCGCCTTACCGAGGCTGACCGGCTGAGCCACGAATTCTCCCATCATGAGGGTCCTCTCAACAACGTTACGCAATTCGCGGACGTTGCCCGGCCATCCATGTTGCTCGAGATTGCGGACGTCCTGGTCTTCCAGCCGCACAACGGGCAGACCCAGTTCAGCGGCCGTTTTCTTCATAAAATAGTTCGCCAACGCACGGATGTCTTCGGCGCGCTCACTCAACGGAGGCAGACTCAGGTGGATGACATTGAGACGATAGTAGAGATCCTCCCGGAATCGTCTCTCGCGCACCAACTCGGCCAGATCGCTCTGGGTAGACGCCACGATACGCACGTCGACAGATACTTCGCGGTCGGACCCGACCGGCCTTATCCTGCTTTCCTCGAGCGCCCGGAGCAGCTTGACCTGCAGCTCCAGCGGCATCTCGCTGATCTCATCCAGGAAGAGCGTGCCACCATGGGCCGAGACGAACAGTCCGTCGCGGACATGATGCGCGCTGGTAAATGCCCCCTTTGTATGGCCGAAGAGTTCGCTCTCGAGGAGCTCCGGTGCGATCGCCCCGCAGTTGACCGGGACAAAAGCGCCGGATCGGTGACTGTTCTGGTGCAGGAGACGGGCGACGAGCTCCTTGCCGGTGCCGGTCTCCCCCCGTACCAATACGGTGGCAGGCAACGGAGCGATCCTGCCGATCATCAGCCGCAGTTCGCTCATCACCGCGCTATCGCCGATCAGTCCGTCGTCTTCTGCCAGCGGCCCTTCGACCTCGACCAGCGTGAGATTCCTTGCCATCGGGCCGGCCGGTGCACACAGACGCCGGATCGACGCCATCAGAGCAGACGTTTTCAGCGGTCGTTGCAGCAGATCGGAAACCCCGGCCCGCATCGCACCGATGACCTCCCGGGTGTCCGCCTGCTCGGACAGGCAGATGATCGGCATGGCCCGATTGCGGGAACGCAGAGTCATAACCCACTCGGTGGAGTCCGAACCGTCAATCTTGCTGTCGGTCACAACGCAGTCGAAGCGGCAGCGCGCAAAAATTTCCTCGGCGCGCCGTACGGTTCCTGCCGTTTCGACCAGGCCACAATGCCGCTGCAGGTCGGTGACAACGCGCTCCCGCTCGGCGACGTCGGCACTGACCACAAGAACGGCCAGACGGCGCATGCCGGAAAGGGTGGCCTGGGGGTGTTCCGTCACGGGAGGCTCCGGTCGATAATCAGGGGGGTGAACGGCTTTCTACTTGTCTCTGCATGCCATGGGCGATTACCCTCAGGATCGCCGAAAATTGATTATGGGTCATTTTGACTCAAATTGGGACATTGCTTGCGAGAATGTGCGGCTTTTTTGCCCAAGATACTTCCTGAGTCACGGCCGCAGGGAAATCCAAGGATGAAAACGCCCCTGCCGGTCCGCATGGCATCCCAATTGCAGAATCCTTCGGCTTGACTACGGCACGTCCGGGACCAGAAAACCGCGACGGGCGATCGATTGCGGGCGATTGAGGGGTTTCTCTTGGCGGACTTTCAAACCGCGCTGTTGACGGCCATCGAACTTGTGATCCGGCTCGATCCGGACCTGGTCGAAATCGTTTGGCTATCGTTGAAAATAAGCATCCTGGCCGTCATGTTGGCCGCCCTTATCGGGCTCCCGCTCGGCGCGGCCATCGCTTTGTGGCGTTTCCCAGGCCGGCGGGTGCTGATCATCTTGCTGAATGCCGCCATGGGGCTTCCACCGGTCGTAGTCGGGCTGGTCGTCTATCTTCTCCTGTCGCGAGCGGGACCCCTCGGACCCCTCGGACTGCTGTTTACGCCGACGGCGATGGTGATCGCCCAGTGCATCCTGGTCACCCCGATTATCGCGGCGCTCACCCGGCAGACCGTGACCGACCTTCACGAGGAGTATGACGAGTACCTGCGCTCGATCGGGTGTGGTGCTTTTCGCTCCATCACCACGTTGCTATGGGACGGTCGATTCCGTCTGTTGACGGCGGTCCTGGCGGGTTTCGGGCGCGCCATTGCGGAGGTAGGCGCGGTACTGATCGTCGGCGGGAATATCCAGCACGTGACCCGGGTTATGACCACGACCATCGCTCTGGAAACCAGCAAGGGCAACCTGGCGCTGGCCCTCGGACTCGGCCTGGTACTGATCACCCTGGCAGTGGCGGTCAACGCCACCGCGACAGCGATGAGCGACACGGCACGGCGGCATCATGGCTGAGAGCCTGGCTCGGACAATCCCCGCATCGGCCGGGGCAAAGCGGGCATCGACGGTGGCTCCATTGCTCCCGCTGGTGCTCGATCGGGTCTGCTATGCACCACACGGCAAGCCGGTACTGCACGGCATCAACCTGGAATTGACGCACGGATTGCGCACCGTGATCCTCGGCCCAAATGGCGCCGGCAAGAGCCTGCTGCTGCGCCTGTGCCACGGGCTGATCGAACCCACGAAGGGGCGCATCAGTTGGGCCGGCAAGAGCGCCGCCGCGGCCGCCCATCGACAGGGCATGGTGTTCCAGCGACCGGTCCTCCTGCGTCGCAAGGTTGCCGACAACATCGCCCATGTGTTGGCGGCAAAGGGCATCCGGCGCAAGCATCGCGATGCGTTGGTACGCGCCTCGCTGGAACAGGCCGGACTGACCCACCTGGCGGACCGTCCCGCCAGAACCCTGTCGGGCGGAGAGCAACAGCGCCTGACGATTGCCAGGGCCTGCGTATGCGACCCCGACGTGCTGTTGCTGGACGAGCCCAGCGCCAGTCTCGACCCGGCCGCCGCCCGCGCCGTGGAAGAGTTGGTGGTCCGTATCCACGCGTCGGGGACGCGCATAATCATGACCACTCACGACATTGCACAGGCGCGCCGCCTTGCCGAGGAGGTCATTTTCCTGCACCACGGCCGCCTGCTCGAACACAGCCCGGCAGAAGAATTCTTCCGAGCGCCGCGAGACCCGGCGGCGGCCCGCTTTATTCGCGGGGAACTGATCGACTGAGACTGACGAAGACGTATTTTCAACAGGTGACCGCATGAGAACTCTGATGAGTTACTTGATTACGATGCCGGCGGTTCTGGCTGGCGTGGTTCTGGGCATGACCACAAGCTGGGCCGACGACGATCGCTTTATTACGGTGGCGTCGACCACCTCGACCGAAAATTCCGGCCTGTTTGCCGACATCCTCCCCAGGTTTACGGCCGACACCGGCATCGAAGTGCGGGTTATTGCACTGGGCACCGGGCAGGCGATCCGTGTCGCCAGGAATGGGGACGCCGACGTGCTGCTGGTCCATCACACAGAATCGGAAGAGCAGTTCGTGGCCGATGGTTTCGGTGTCGAACGATATTCGGTGATGCACAACGACTTCGTCATCGTGGGCCCGTCCTCCGACCCGGCCCAGATCAGCGAAATGGCCAATGCCTCGATCGCGTTGGCCCGCATCGCCGAGCATAAGGCAGCCTTCGCCTCGAGGGGGGATGACAGCGGCACGCACAAAAAGGAACTATCGCTGTGGCAGACCGCCAAGGTCGATCCGGCCGAAGCGAGCGGCACCTGGTACCGGGAGACGGGATCAGGGATGGGCGCGACTCTCAACGCCGCCAGTGGCATGAATGCCTATGCCCTCACCGACCGGGCCACGTGGATTCGCTTTGGCAACAAGGGCGATCTCGTGATCCATGTACAGGGCGACAAACGGCTGTTCAATCCCTATGGCGTCATCCTCGTGAATCCGGCGAAGCATCCGCACGTGAAATCAGATGACGGCCGGCGTTTTATCGACTGGCTGGTTGGTGAGCCGGGCCAACGTGCAATCGCGAGATACCGGATCGAAGGTCAGCCCGCCTTTTTCCCAACGATGATCCTTGACTGAAGAGCAACCGAATACGAACGCCGGCAAGGGCCAAGGCCCGCAGTTGGGAGACCGGGAGGCCGGCTATCCGCGCGGCGAAGTCACCGGCGTCGTTCTCGCCGGCGGCCGGGCGCTGCGCATGGGCGGCGTCGATAAGGGGCTCGTGCAGATCGGCGATCGCCCGATGATCTGGCACGTGCTGCAGCGGCTGCGGCCACAGGTCGGACGGATCGTCGTCAACGCCAACCGCAACCTCGACGCTTACGCGGAATTCGGCTTGCCGATCGTCGCGGACCGGACAGACGAATTTCTCGGCCCGCTGTCGGGACTCGCCGCAGGCATGGGCGCGGCGACCAGCGCACTGGTGCTGGCGGTTCCCTGTGACACACCGCTGATACCCACGCAACTCGCCAGCCGCCTGTACGAAGCTTGCCGAGGGGGGGCGGAGATCGCAGTCGCCCACGACGGGGAAGTCTATCAACCACTGTTCGTGATGCTCCGCCGGGAGCTGCTGCCGAGCCTGGAGACCTTCCTCGACGGGGGCGGCAGGAAGGTGATGCACTGGTACACTCAGCACTGTATGTCGAGCGTTGATTTCAGTGATCGCAAAGAGGACTTCGTGAACGTCAATCAAGCAGATCAGATCGCGGACTTGTTGCACCGGCTCACAAATGACGACGGCGCCGCGTCGTGAGCGAACATTCCCACGATCAGCAGGATCCCTGCTGCGAAGACCCGCACGGGGCGCCGGCCCTGCGACTCGAGCAGGCGCTCGAGCGAATGCTTGCCGAAGTGCGCCCTGTGGAGGGCTCGGAGGCCATCGCGCTGCGCGATGGCCTGGGGCGCATCCTCGATCAGGACGTGCGCTCGCAGGTCGACGTTCCGGCGCACACGAATTCCGCCATGGACGGCTATGCCGTCCGCAGTGAAGACCTTCCCGACAACGGCCAGCACACTCTCAGGGTGATCGGTACCGCCTGGGCCGGGCGGCCCTTTGCGGGGGTCGTCGGACCCGGCGAGTGTGCCCGCATCATGACCGGCGCCCCCGTGCCGCCGGGTGCGGACACGATTGTCATCCAGGAGCACGTCGTCCGGCGCGACGATCAGGCGAAGATCGGTTCGGGTCATCGCCCCGGCCAGCACATCCGCCCGGCTGGCGAAGACATCGCCGCCGGTCAGGTCGCACTGGCGGCCGGCACCTTGCTGCGGCCCGCCCAGCTCGGCGTCCTCGCCTCGGTTGGCGCGGCCCGGATCCGCGTGCGCCGGCGTCCGCGCGTTGCCTTTTTTTCCACCGGTGACGAACTCCGGCCCGCCGGAGAACCGCTGGGCGAAGGGCAGATCTACGACAGCAACCGGTACAGCCTGTTCGGCATGCTCACCCGTCTCGAAGTGGAGGTTATCGATCTCGGCATCGTCCCTGACACGCGCGACGCGACAGAACAGGCATTCGCGGCCGCAACAACGGATGCTGACGCAATCATCACCACCGGAGGCGTGTCGGTCGGCGAAGCTGACTTCGTCACCGAGACGCTGGAGAAGATGGGTGAGGTCGGCTTCTGGAAAGTGGCCATCAAGCCCGGACGGCCGATCGCTTTCGGGCGAGTGAACGGCAAGTACTTTTTCGGCCTGCCCGGGAATCCGGTCTCCACGATGGCGACCTTCTACCAGCTGGTGCAGCCGGTGCTGCAGCGTCTCAAGGGGATCGAGAAGCCGGATCCCGACATTTACCTGACGGCAACCTGCCGATCCCGTCTGCGCAAGAAACCCGGCCGGCTGGAATTTCAGCGCGGCATTCTCGAGCGTAACGCGGACGGCAGTTATAGCGTCGAGAAAGCAGGCTTCCAGGGCGCGGGCGTGCTCTCGTCCATGGCCAGGTCGAACTGCTTCATCGTGCTGCCGCTGGAGAGCGAAACCGTGATGCCCGGGGACCAGGTCAGTGTCCAGCCCTTCGCCGCCCTGGTCTGACCCGGGCGATCACAGCCACAACATCAAGAGAGTGAGATATGCCACACGGCGATGAGAAACAGCCGAGGGAATTTGTCCCTCTCAGGATCGCGATCCTGGTCGTGTCGGACAGTCGCGATGAAGTCACCGACAAGTCCGGAAAATTACTCGCGGGGCGACTGGAACGAGCAGGACACCAGCTGGCGGAGAAGACCATCGTCCCGGACGACATCTATCAGATCCGGGCGGCCATCTGCCACTGGATCGCCGATGAGAATGTCCAGGTCGTCATCTCGACGGGCGGCACCGGCGTCACCGGCAGAGACGGTACCCCCGAGGCCGTGCAGCCGCTGCTGGACAAGACGATCGATGGTTTCGGCGAAGTCTTCCGCGCCATCTCGTTTCAACAGATAAAGACATCCACGATGCAGTCCCGGTGCCTGGCGGGAGTCGCCAACGGCACCTACATCTTCTGCGTACCTGGCTCGTCCGGAGCCTGCGCGACTGCCTGGGACGAACTGATCGAGGCACAGCTCGACTATCGAACCCGCCCGTGTAATCTCGTGGAGCTTATGCCAAGACTGCTCGAGAAATGACGGGACCGGATCCGGACAGCACGAACGTGGTCCTGTTCGTGGGCACCAAGAAGGGGCTGTTCCGCATGACCCGCCCAGACGGGCGCAAATCGTGGAACGTCGAAGGCCCCTTTATCGAGGGCTATGAGGTCATCCATGTCAGCCGCTCACCCAAGGACCCGCGCGCCGTCTACGCGGCCGCCGCACATTCCGTGTGGGGAGCGCACATCTATGTCAGCCGTGACCTGGGAGAGACCTGGTCCTGCCTCGAGGGCGTGCCCCATCATCCGCCGGGGAGACACGCTTCAGCGTTGAAATCGATCTGGTATCTGGCGTGGACTCCGGACGGAAAGCGGCTGTATGCCGGTATCGACCCGGCCGGCCTGTTCTTCAGCGACGATGAAGGCACGACCTGGAGTGAGGTTTCGAGCCTCAACCAGCACCCGACCTGTGACACCTGGGAGCCGTCACGCGGTATTTTCGCGGTCCACTCAATCCATATCGATCCACGGACGCCGGCGCGCATGGTTGTTGCGGTGTCAGCCGGAGGCGTCTATCGCAGCGACGATGCCGGCACCACCTGGGAGCCGGCCAACGTCGGCGTAAGGGCGGAGAATCTGCCGCAGACGGCTCCGGTCAGCGGCCACAACGTGCACCGACTGGTGATGCACCCGGCTGCCCCGGACCGCCTGTATCGACAGTGCTACAACGGCACCTACCGGAGCGACGACGGGGCGTTGAGCTGGACCGAGATCACCGACGGACTGCCGAGCGATTTCGGCTATGCACTGGCGGCCCACCCGCGAGACCCCGACACGATCTACCAGATCCCTGAGTCCAGCTCGCATCTGCGCGCGCCCGTGGATGGCCGGCTACGGGTCTACTGTAGCCACGATGCCGGTGCTTCGTGGACTTCCGTGAGCACAGGCCTACCGACCGAGCATGTCTTTGTAACGGTCCTGCGCGAGGCGATGGATGTCGATGGCCAGACCCCTTGTGGCGTGTACTTCGGCACCTCCGGAGGCCACGTCTTCACCAGCGCGACCGGCGGCGATGATTGGCACATGGCCGCCGGTTTTCTGCCACGCGTCCTGTGCGTCAAGGCCATCGCCGGGGTTCCGGGATGACGATGGAGCTGCTCGACGCCTTCGAAGCACGCTCCGGATTGATCTGCGCCGTCGGCGCGGGCGGCAAGAAAACGACGCTCTATGCCCTGGCGCGGCGGCACCCGGGGCGTATCGCCCTGACCGCCAGCGTCTATACCACGTTCTTCCCTGATGACCTGGGCGTCGTCAGCGTCATCGATGATGAAACCCGTCTCGCGCAGAGAGTCGCGGCCCACAGCGGGGCAAACCGGCTCGCCTATGCGTGTCCCGGTAACAAGCCCGGTCGCTATGCCGGAGTATCTCCCGAGTGCATCCGGCAGATTCACAATGCGTCCGGTTTTGACGCGACCTTCGTCAAGGCCGACGGTGCACGGATGCGTTGGATCAAGGCGCCCCGACCCGGCGAACCCCACCTGCCCTCGCCTGCCTGCACGGTGCTGGCCATCGCCTCTGCCCGAGCACTTGGAGAACCCCTCGGTGATCGCATCGCCCATCGGGCCGACAGGGTCGCCGCCGTTACCGGCGCATCGGCGGGAGAGATCTTCGAGCCGCGGCACCTGGCCCGGCTGCTGTGCAGTGACGACGGCCTGCTCCAGGGCACCTCCGGACATACCGTCGTCCCGGTCATCAACATGGTTGACGACCAACAGCGGCTGGAAATGGCCCGGGCGGCCGGGAAACTGGCGCTGGCGTCGACCGACCGGTTTGACCGGGTCATACTCGCGTGTATGCGAGACGAGTCCAATCCTGTGATGGAAGTCGTATTCCGCTGAGCGGGATACGGACGAAAATCACCGGTCGTTTACCAATGGTTGACTGTCGATGAACCAAGTCAAAGTCTGGATTCCACCCGCCCTCAGAGAATTCGTAGACGGCTCGGTGCAGGTGGACGTAGTGGCCTGCAATGTGACCGCTGCTCTGGCCGCGGTCGGGGAACGCTACCCCGGCTTCCTGAGCCGCGTCCTGACTCCCGACGGCCAACTGCGCCCGCGCGTCAACGTCTTCGTTGGCGAAGACAACATTCGCACCCGCCAGGGTCTCGCTACGGGCCTGATCGAAGGCGATATCGTAGCCGTCATCCCGGCCGTCGCCGGCGGTTAGCCGCCGGACACCTGCCCGAGTCTCGCATCCGGCTGCATACGACTCGATCACCATCGAACCAGCCGCAGTTTCGCGGTATGGTCGCGCAACAGGAAGGAGCCTTTATGTCCGCGTACAAGCGATGGGTGTCAATCGGCCTGCTGGCGGGGTGCGTCGCGATCGGTGTGCCGGCACATGCCGACACGCCACGATTCGAGGTCGCACCGTTCGGCGGCTACCGGATCGGCGGGCAGTTCGACCTCGAGGACGACCAGGGGACCGAGCTACGCAGCGTCGATCTGGACAACGACTTCAGTTGGGGGCTGGGCCTGGCGCTGTATCGCGATCCGGACGCCTACTATGAGCTGCTTTACTCCACCCAGACCACGCAGGTCGATGATTCCGATCCTGGGCTGCGCGGGGTGGATCTCACGACCGAGTACTTCCAATTCGGCGGCACGCTGATCTTCGACTATGAACCCTGGCTGCAACCCTACCTGTCTGTCACCGTGGGGTTCACCCGGTTCGATGCCGACGGCTTCGGGTCGGAATATGAACTCTCCGGTAGCCTGGGCCTGGGCGTGCGAATCCCGGTCAGCCAGCGAGCGTCTTTCCTGCTCGGCGTGCGTGGCTACGGAACGCTGGTAGAGTCCGATACGGAGTTTCTCTGCTCGAGTGTCGGCGGCGCGGCCAACTGCCTGGTGCAATCTTCGGGCGACGTCTTCCTTCAGGGCGAAGCGACGGTCGGTATCGCGCTTACATTCTGACCGGCGTGACAAACGAATGGCCTCACTGGCCAGGGTGCAAGGCAATCAATCGTGCCGTCTGCGCCGCCACCGCGCCGCTTCTCCAAGGTCCCGGATCGCGGCGGCGAATCTGCGGGCTGTGTGATCCATGGCCCGCTCCTTGTGGCGAATAAATCCAGATTCCGGTCCCGAATAGAGGTCTGCTTCCGACCCGAAGCGGGCGGCAACGCTCCAGCCGCGAAATGGGCGGAGTTCAGGCGATGCATTATTGATAGCAACTAGAACCGAGTAGCTCCGAAAGATGGGAAAACATGAGGGGTTGACCTACTTTTAACATTGACGGTTGAGTTCAGGCAGCTATGCAGTAATTGAGCGATACGGCGAACGATCCGTGAAGTGGGTTAGCAGATTCTCACGCGAGATCAGGCGTCGCCGCGTTTTCAGAATGTCGGCGGTCTACATCGTGTCTGCCTGGGTTCTGATACAGGTGGCGGATCTGGTCTTTGCAGCTCTCGAAATCCGGGAGGCCGCTCTTCGTTATGTCTGGATGGTTTTTCTCCTCGGCTTTCCCATTGCGCTCGTCTTTAGCTGGAGATACGACATCACGCCAGAAGGTATCAGGCGCACTCCCCCTGATACAGGATTTGCAGCCCAGGATTTGTCGCTCCGCAGATCCGACTATCTGCTTCTCGCTGGACTGTTAGCTGTTGTCATTTTCGCGGTCTCTAGCTTTTCGCAGCGTGTGATAGAAGAACAGAGCGCTATCGATCTGGCTCCCGCGACACGAACAATCGACCCACATTCGATTGCAGTACTGCCACTCGACAATCTCTCTCCGGATCAAGAGCAAGAGTACTTTGCCGTCGGCATGCACGAGTCGCTGATAAACAGCATCAGCAAGGTGACCGCGTTGCAGGTCACTTCCCGCACGTCCGCAAGCCGCGTTGACCCGCGGCTGACCATGCCGATGATCGGCCGCACACTCGGTGTGGCGAACCTCATCGAGGGCTCCGTTTACCGCGACGGTAACCGGGTGCGGGTGGTCGTTCAGTTGATCGACGCGGCCTCCGATCGGCACATCTGGGCGGAATCCTACGAACGAGATTTCTCTGATGTGCTTGCTCTTCAGACGGATATCGCACGCGCTGTTGCGCGGGCCATCCAGGTTCAGTTGACCACCCAGGACGAACAAAGCCTGGCGCGCTCGCTGCAGATACGCCCGGCGACATTCGAGTCGTATCTGCGGGCGATGTTCCAGTTCCGCAAGGAAACCATGAGAGGTACGCGGAACGGCATTGATATTCTTGAGCAGGCTCTGGAGAAAGACCCCACCAGCGCCCTGGCCTATGCCGCGCTTGCGCAAGGTTACAGCGAGTTGGGACACAGTGCCTTTCCGGTAAAGGGCGCCTATGCGCGCGCGAAAGCGGCGGCCGACAAGGCGATGGAACTGGACGATGGTCTGGCCGAGTCTCATCTCGCGGTGGGCATGTATAAACAGTATTACGAACAGGATTGGGGCGCCGCGGAACACGCGCTCACGCGGGCGCTTGAACTCAATCCGAGCCTGACGGACGCCTGGTACCATTTGGCCTGGCTGCTTGAGCTGTTTGGTCGGGACGACGAGGCCATCGCCGCCGGCGAGCGCACGGTCGAGTTGAGCCCTTTGTCTCCTTTCTACGTCAGCTGGCTGGCTGAGCAGTACCGTGATGCGGGAGAGTATGAAAGGGCGATCGAACTGGCCGAAACGGTACTTGGGCTGAGTCCAGACTATCCGGTCGCTTGGCTCGTGCTGGGCAACGCCCTTGGGGAACAGGGCTACTTCGAAGAAGCTATCGCAGCCCACAGCCACCTGGGCGGCAACAAGTTCTGGTCCTGGGCGCTCGGCTACACCTACGCGATGGCCGATCAGAGAGACAAGGCCCACGAGATCCTCGACGGTATTGAGCACAATTCCGGAAATGGCTTTCCGCTGGCAGTGATTTATGCCTCGTTGGGCGAGAGCGAGGACGCCATCTATTGGCTGAACCAGGTGGCCGAAGGGCAGGACCCGTGGTACCCATGGATGATTGGCTGGTTCCCGCAGCTAAGAAATCTCCACGATCATCCACTGGTGATCGCTCGGGCGGAAGAACTGGGAATTCCCCTACAGCCCAGCCCGAATTAGGTATCGAGTTCTGAACGACACTGTCTGTTGAATTGACGCAGTCTACGAGAGCTTGGCCATCAGCTTGACGATGGCTGCTGGTGGCCGGAAGCAGCCCTCCTTCCGCCGTTCCGCCGTGCGCACCGTCCAGCGCATGTCGTCAATACAATCAAAACGCCTGTCCACTCGTCTAAGCCTCTACAGGGCGCGTCTTCCTTAAGCGGTCGCAGCCCTTATCAGGTCACATACAGGAGGGAGAGGATCATGAGTACCAAAACGTCTCTGACGTTGGCATCGGCGCTGGCGATGGCTGGCGTCACCGGCAGCGCCCTCGCGGTACCCGACCAGAAGGAACCGTGGGACAAGTGCGCCGCCATTGCGAAGGCCGGCCAGAACGATTGCGGCGCGCTCGATGGCGCCCACGCCTGCGCCGGTCAGACTACTGCATCCAGTGCCCCTCAGGAGTGGGTCCGCGTGCCGGCGGGCACCTGCGCAAAGTGAGGGCACTGGCAGACAGGACCGGCGCCGCCCGCGTGTCCGGACACCTGGCGTTTACCTGTCATACCGGCCGGCATGTGCACGAGCCGCTCCCCATCCCCTGGACGGAAGAGTGTCTGCGGCATGTGACTGAGCGCGTCCGCGCCGCGCAGGACAGCCTCGGCCGTCAGACCCTGATCGACAACATCTCCGCCTACGTCGAGTGCGCGTCGTCGGGCCTCAGTGAGACCCGGTTCCCGCCGGAGATCGACGGATTGCGTTGCCACGACGGACTTTGGCAGAGCGCCGTCAGGCGTTACGATGTCTGTTCTATCCCCGGGCCGAGAAACATGTCTGGCGCAGAATCTCCCGTCGTTCGTCTGCCACACCCGGGCCGCAGTACCCGGCGGTCCCGCACGACGCCCAAAGGGCGCCAGGTTGACCCTGAATCTCTGCGGGAGATTCGGCTTCTGCTGGGCGACGCGCCTCGCCGTCGCGATCTTCTGATCGAATATCTGCACCTGATCCAGGACGCCTGCGGGCATGTCCCGGCGCGTCATGTGGCCGCGCTGGCCGATGAGATGCAGCTCGCCCAGGCAGAAGTCTTCGAGGTCGCGACCTTCTACGCCCACTTCGACGTCGTCGCCGAAGGCGAGCTCCCTCCTCCGGCGATCACCGTCCGGGTGTGCGACAGCCTGTCCTGCGAACTCAACGGAGCCCAGTCCCTGGCGGAGGGTCTGCGGCAGACTCTCGGTCCGGATGTCCGCGTCATCCCGGCGCCGTGCATGGGTCGCTGCCACCACGGCCCTACGGCCCAGGTCGGGCAACGCTACGTCGATCATGCGACCAGCCACGCCGTGTCCGAGGTCATCCGGGATCGACAATTCGATCCACGGATTCCGGATTACGCCGACATCGAAAGCTACCGCGCCGCCGGCGGATACAACGTCCTGGAACAATGCCTGGACGGACGACGATCCTTCGACTCTGTCATGGCCACCCTCGACGACGCCGGATTGCGCGGACTCGGTGGGGCCGGATTCCCGCCCGGCAGAAAGTGGGAGATCGTCCGCGCCTGTCCGGGGCCGAGACTGATGGCCGTAAACGCCGACGAAGGCGAACCCGGTACATTCAAGGACCGGTTCCACCTGGAGAACAATCCCCACGGTGTCATCGAGGGCATGTTGATCGCCGCCTGGGCTGTCGAGGCCGAGGCGATCTACTTCTATCTCCGTGACGAATACCCGGCGGTCCGAAAGATCCTGCAGACGGAATTCGCCGCCCTTGAGCAGACCGGGCTGGCGGCCCATACGCGGATCGAACTCCGGCGTGGCGCCGGCGCCTACATCTGTGGCGAAGAATCGGCCATGATCGAGTCGATCGAGGGAAAACGCGGCCTGCCCCGCCATCGCCCACCCTATGTGGCGGAAGTCGGCATCTTCGGGCGGCCCACCCTGGTCAACAATGTCGAGACCCTTTACTGGATCCGCGACATCCTCGACAAGGGTGCGGACTGGTTCGCAAGCCACGGCAGGAATGGCGCCAAGGGTCTGCGCAGTTACTCGGTCTCCGGCCGCGTCATGGAACCCGGCGTCAAGCTCGCGCCGGCGGGCATCACTGCGCGGCAGCTTATTGAGGATCATTGCGGTGGAATGGCGTCCGGTCATGAGTTCCATGCTTATCTCCCGGGCGGGGCCTCGGGCGGCATGCTGCCCGCCTCGATGGCGGATCTGCCACTGGATTTTGGAGTCCTCGAACGCTATGGAAGCTTCGTCGGTTCCCACGCCGTGGTCGTGCTCAGCGACAAGGACGACCTGCGCCGGGTCGCGCTCAACCTGATGCGCTTCTTCGAGGACGAGAGCTGCGGGCAGTGCACACCTTGTCGGGTGGGCACGGAGAAGGCTGTCGAGCTGATGCAGCGCCCGTCCTGGGATCAGGACCTGATGGCCGAGTTGTCAGCCACCATGACCGATGCCTCCATCTGTGGCCTGGGTCAGGCGGCTGCGAACCCGCTGACCTCCCTGTTGCGGTACTTTCCGGAGACGCTGGAGTGAGCCACGGGCGGCACATCCGGTTCTTCCTTGATCGCAAGCCCGCGGAGGCGAGTCCCGATGAGACCATCTGGGAGGTAGCCAAACGGATCGGCACGCACATCCCGCACCTGTGCCATCGCCCGGAATCGGGCTACCGGCCAGACGGAAACTGCCGCGCCTGCATGGTGGAGATCGAGGGCGAGCGGACCCTGGCCGCAGCATGCGTCCGCAAGCCGACCGCGGGCATGAAGGTCCAGACCGACACCAAGCGTGCGGGCGGCGCGCGCCGGATGGTGTTCGAGATGCTGCTGGCGGACCAGCCGGATCGCGGCACCGCCCACGACCCCGACTCGGCATTCTGGCGATGGGCCGATCGACTCGAGCTGAAGAATAGTCGTCTGCCGGGGCGGTCGGAGACGCCACCGGATGACAACAGTCATCCCGCGATGCGCGTCTTCCTCGATGCCTGTATCCACTGCACCCTTTGCGTCCGCGCCTGCCGCGAGGTGCAGGTCAACGACGTCATCGGCATGGCCGGACGTGGCAAGGATTCGAGGATCGTATTCGACCAGGGAGATGCGATGGGCGCCAGCACCTGCGTCGCCTGTGGCGAGTGCGTGCAAGCCTGTCCGACCGGCGCCCTGATGGAAGCCGCGCTGGTCGACCAACACGGGACGGGCAGCTCGAAGCCGCTGGAAGAGATAGACAGCGTCTGTCCCTATTGCGGGGTCGGGTGCCAGATCACCTATCGGATGGCGGATGACCGGATCCTGGCGGTGGACGGGCGAGACGGTCCGGCCAATCGCAATCGACTGTGCGTGAAGGGCCGCTTCGGTCTCGACTATGTCCGCCATCCCCATCGACTGACCCGCCCCCTTGTCCGACGCGATGACGCGCCGAAGGCAGCAGACATCGAAGTGGATCCCGGCCAGGCCGACAGTCACTTCCGTGAAGCCAGCTGGGAGGAAGCGCTGGATCGGGCGGCGTCCGGGCTGCGTCGCGTGCGCGACGAACGAGGCGGACGAGCCCTCGCAGGTTTCGGATCCGCCAAGGGTTCCAACGAAGAAGCCTATCTGTTCCAGAAACTGGTCCGCACCGGCTTCGGCAGCAACAATGTGGATCACTGCACCCGCCTCTGCCATGCATCGTCGGTCGCAGCCCTCCTGGAAGGCATCGGCTCGGGCGCCGTGACCGCGCCGTTTACCGCCGCCGAAGATGCCGAGGTCATCATCGTCATCGGCGCCAACCCGGCAGAGAACCACCCGGTGGCAGCCACCTTCTTCAAACAAGCGGCGACACGCGGCAAGACGCTCATCGTGATGGATCCGCGCGGCACGGCACTGAAGCGACACGCGACCCATATGCTGCAGTTCAATCCCGGTACGGACGTGGCCATGCTCAATGCCATGCTCAACGTGATCATCACCGAGGGCCTGTTCGACGAGCACTGGGTTGCGCACCGCACCGAGGGCTTCGACAACCTGCAGAAGAAGATCGCGGAATTCACCCCGGAGGCCATGGCGCCGGTCTGCGGCATCGACGCAGACACCCTGAGGACGATTGCCAGGACCTACGCCCGGGCCGAGCGAGCTATCATCTTCTGGGGGATGGGCGTGTCCCAGCACGTCCACGGCACTGACAACGCGCGCTGCCTGATCGCGCTGGCCTCGGTCACCGGCCATGTTGGCAAGCCCGGGACCGGTCTGCACCCGCTGCGTGGCCAGAACAACGTGCAGGGCGCATCCGACGCGGGCCTGATCCCGATGATGTTGCCGGACTACGGACCGGTGGAGTCGGCGGACGTGCGGGCCCGGTTCGAGGATGCCTGGGGCACCAGCCTCGATCCGCAGAAAGGCCTGACCGTGGTCGAGATCATGGACGCGATCCATGCGCAGCAGATCCGCGCCATGTACATCATGGGCGAGAACCCGGCCATGTCTGACCCCAATGTAACTCACGCCCGGGCTGCTCTGGCCAAGCTGGATCATCTGGTGGTGCAGGACATCTTCCTGACCGAGACTGCATGGCATGCAGATGTAGTACTGCCCGCGTCGGCCTGGCCGGAGAAGGATGGCACGGTCACAAATACCAACCGCCAGGTCCAGCTCGGCCGCCAGGCCCTGCAGCCGCCTGGAGAAGCCCGCCAGGATGCCTGGATCATCCAGGAGATCGCCCGCCGAATAGGGCTGGATTGGCACTACTCTCATCCTCGCGACGTGTTCGCCGAGATGGCCAGCCTCATGCCTTCGCTGGACAACATCACCTGGGAGCGTCTGGAGCGGGAGGACGCCGTGACCTATCCATGCGACGGGCCCGACCGGCCCGGCAACAACATCGTTTTCGGCAACGGTTTCCCGAGGGCGGGCGGACGCGCAAGACTCGTACCCACCGAGCTGCTGCCGCCGGACGAACGGCCGGATCGGGAGTTCCCGCTGGTCCTGTCGACCGGCCGTCAGCTGGAACACTGGCACACCGGCGCCATGACTCGCAGGGCAGCGGTGCTGGACGATCTGGAACCGGAGGCCGTCGTCTGCCTGTCCCCCGGCGACATGGCGGATCTGGATGTCGAACCGGGGGCAATCGTGCGGGTGACCACTCGGCGCGGCACTATCGAGCTTCGATCGCGTCGGGATCCGGCCATCCCCAACGGGATGTTGTTCGTACCATTCTGCTACGCGGAGGCGGCGGCCAACGTGCTGACCAATCCGGCGCTCGATCCGTACGGCAAGATACCGGAGTTCAAATTCTGTGCCGCCAGAGTAGAAAAAACAAACGCCGGCTGACCCGGGCATCCTGCTGATCTTGACCCCCCAGTTCCGGGCAAGGCGCCATCCCCAATGCAACTTGACTGGGTTAATATGTGACTTTCGTTAGTCTGAATCGCAACGATCACCAGAAGAATTGGCGCCAACGGTGTCGGCCCGGCAGACCTCTGTGTTGTGCCGGCTCAAGAAGCCACTGGTGTATCTCGGGGAAGAGGCATGCATCCTACTTCGATTGATCCCGGTCGCAAGATCGTCCTTGTCGCGTTCACCGGGGCTCTGCTGGCGGCCTGTGGACCAGCGGAACCGCCGCCTCCACCAGCCCTCGACATCTCGGTGGTCGAGACCGTTCAGCAGGATGTCGATATCACAATCGAACTGGTCGGCCAGACTCGCGGCTCTATCGATATTCCCATAAGGGCGCGGGTGCAGGGCTTTCTCGAAAGCATCGACTTCCTGGAAGGCCGGCCTGTAGAGAAAGGACAGCTGCTCTACACGATCGACCCGGCGCCGTTCAGGTCCAAGGTCGTCGAGGCCGAGGGGCGCGTCGCTGAGGCGCGCACATTGCTGGCCAATGCCAAGGCCGACCTGGACCGGATCCGGCCGCTGGCCGAGATGAAAGCGGTCAGCCAGCAGGACCTCGACGGTGCCGTCGCTCGATACGAAGCGTCGATCGGCAACCTGCAGGCGGCGAATGCCCAGCAAGAGCAGGCGGAGATAGAACTCAGCTACACCCGGATCATGGCGCCCATAAACGGTTCCATCGGCATATCGGCCGCCAAGGTCGGTGAGTTCGTCGGCGCCGAGCCCAATCCGGTGGTCCTCAACTTCGTCTCGCGCAACAACCCGATCCGGGTGCGCTTCTCGATCAACGAGAGGGACTATCTCCGGCTCGCCAGGCTCTTCGTCGAGCGCGGCGAGACTCTCGACAACGACCCGGTGGAGCGCAGTGACAAGGACCTGACTCTGATCCTTGCCGACGGCAGCGTGCATCCCTACAAGGGCAGCATCGTCGCCTACGACGCTGCCATCAACCCGACCACGGGCACGTTCACGATGGAGGCCGATTTCGACAACCCGACGGGCGTGGTGCTCGCGGGCCAGTTCGCGCGAGTCCGCGGCATCATAGAACGGCGCGACGACGCCGTCCTAATCCCGCTGCGGGCCGTCGCCGAGCTGCAGGGCATTTTCCGCGTGTTCGTCGTCGGCGACGACAACACGATCGAGATCCGCACCGTCGACCTCGGGCCCGAGGTCGACAACCTCAGAATCATCGAGGAAGGTCTCGAGGCCGGCGAGCGGGTCGCCATCGAGGGGCTGCTGAGGCTGCGCGACGGCTCGGCCGTGAATCCCACGGTCGTCGACCTGGCGAGCCTGGAACCCGCCGCCGCGACGATACCGGGGGGCTGACCCGTGGCCGAGTTCTTCGTTCGCCGGCCCATCGTGGCCATGGTCCTCGCGATCATCATCGTGATCGTCGGCCTCGTCGCCCTCGGCCGGCTGCCCATCGCCCAGTACCCCGAGATCACGCCGCCGATGGTCGCGGTGACGGCCACGTACACGGGGGCGAGCGCCACCAACGTCGAGCAGTCGGTCGCGACGCCGATCGAACAGAAGGTCAACGGCGTCGAGGACATGATCTACATGAACTCGACCAACTCCAGCGACGGCCGGATGACGCTCAACGTGTCCTTCGAGGTGGGCACGGACCTCGACATGGCCAACGTCCTGACCCAGAACCGCGTGTCGGAGGCCCAGGCGAGCCTGCCGGAGGAGGTCAAGCGCCTCGGCGTCACCGTCAAGAAACAGCTGTCGTTTCCCCTGCTGCTCATCTCGCTGATCTCGCCCAACGGGACCTACGACGAGAACTTCCTCACCAACTACGCCTCAATCAACGTGATCGACGAGCTCGCCCGAATACGCGGCGTTGGTAACGCGGAGGTATTGGGCGGCAGTATCAGCGAGTACGCGATGCGGGTTTGGATCCGGCCGGACCAGCTCTCCAAGCTGGAGCTGACCGTCTCCGACATCATCAACGCCATCCAGGAGCAGAACGTCCTGGTCCCGGCGGGCCAGATCGGCGGCGAGCCGGCGCCGGCGGGCAACGAATTTACTTACACGGTGCAGACCAGGGGGCGCTACGAGACCCCGGAGGAGTTCGGCGAAGTCGTGGTCCGCTCGAACCCCGACGGCTCCCAGGTCCTGCTCAAAGACGTCTCCCGAATCGAGCTCGGGGCCCAGAACTACCTCTACAAAGTTCGGCTGGACGGCACGCCAACGGCGATGCTCCAGATCTTCCAGCTCCCGGACGCCAACGGCCTGGAGGTGGCGCAGCAGATCTTTGCAGCCCTGGAGAACATCTCCCAGCGCTTCCCGGACGATCTGGAATACGTCATCTCGCTGGATACGACCAAGCCGATCACCGAGGGCATCCGCGAGATCGTGATCACGCTGTTCCAGGCGGTCGGGCTGGTCATCCTCGTGGTCTTCATCTTCCTGCAGAACGCCCGCTCGACCCTGATCCCGACCCTGACCGTGCCGGTCTCACTGATCGGCACGTTCATGGTCTTCCCCCTGCTCGGGTTCTCGATCAATACGCTATCCCTGCTGGGACTGGTGCTGGCCATCGGCATCGTGGTCGACGACGCGATCGTGGTCGTCGAAGCCGTGGCCTACAAGATGGAACGCGGGATGTCGCCCAAGGACGCGACGATCGAGGCCATGCGGGAAGTCTCCGGGCCCATCGTGGCGACCTCGCTGTCGCTGATTGCGGTGTTCGTGCCCGTGGCGGCGATGGGTGGCATCACCGGCCGGCTGTATCAGCAGTTCGCCATCACGATCGCGATCTCCGTGGCGATCTCGTCGATCAACGCGCTGACGCTGAGCCCGGCACTGGCGGCCTCGCTCCTGAAGCCGCCGGCCGAACAGAAAAAGAGCTTCCTCGACGGCTTTTTCGGGGCCTTCAACCGAATGCTGGACCGGGTCACGGAGAAGTATCTCGTGGTGGCGGACTTCTTCCTGGTCAAGCTCTACCGGTCGGGGGTCCTGCTGGTCGCGATCATTTTCGGCATCTTCTTCCTGTTCAAGATCGTGCCGGCCGGCTTCGTACCCGAAGAGGATCAGGGCTACGTGATGACCGGCCTGATCATGCCGGACGGCTCCTCGCTGCAGCGGACCGACCAGATCATGGCCCAGATGGAGGAGATCATCTCCCGCTACGACGAGGTTCAGAATGCCACCTCGATCGCGGGCTACAGCATCGTCAGCGGCACGCTCCAGCCGAGCGCCGGCATGTCCTTCATCCAGCTCAAGGACTGGGAGTTCCGCCCTGACGAGGAGAACCACGCCAACACGGTCGTGCGCCGGCTGAACGCGGACTTCAACCGCGAGATCTCCGGCGGCATCGGCTTCGCCTTCGGACCGCCGGCCATCCCCGGTCTCGGCACGGGTTCCGGTTTCACGATGATGCTGCAGGACCGGGGCGGCAACCCGCCCGAATACCTGGCCGAGCAGGCCGCGAAGTTCATCCAGGCGGCCTCGGCACGACCTGAACTCTCCGGCATCGTCACGCTGTTCCGGCCCGAGTCGCCCCAGATCTTCCTCGACATCGACAACGCGAAGGCCCTGAAGCTCGGCGTCCCGCTGGCAGAGGTGAACAGCTCGGTCGGCGCCTTCCTCGGCGGCGCGTACGTCAACGACTTCAACCGCTTCGGCCGGCTATACAAAGTCTACGTCCAGGCTGAGCCGGAGTACCGCGCCAGCGTCGACGGCGTGCGGATGTTCTACGTCCGCAACAGCGAAGGCGAAGCCGTGCCGCTGGCCACGCTGGTCTCGAACAGCCGCACGGTGGGCCCGGAGTTCACCAACCGCTTCAACCTGTTCCGCGCGGCCAAGCTGACGGGCCAGCCCGCGCCCGGCTACAGCTCCTCCCAGGCCCTGGCCGCCCTGGAGCAGGTCGCCGCGGAAGTCCTGCCGAGCGACATGTCCTTCGCCTGGTCGGACATGTCCTATCAGGAGAAGGCGGCCGAGGGCTCCGGCGCGATCGTGTTCCTGATGGCGCTGGTATTCGTCTATCTCATCCTGGCAGCCCAGTACGACAGCTGGTCGCTGCCCCTGTCGGTCATGCTCGGAACGCCAATCGCGGTGTTCGGGGCCATCGGCGGGCTGTTCATCGCCCGGCTGTTCGACGAGAGCTACGTCAACAACGTCTTCGCCCAGATCGGGCTGGTCATGCTGATCGGCCTCTCGGCCAAGAACGCCATCCTGATCGTGGAGTTCGCCAAGGTAGAGTCTGACAAGGGCAAGAGCCCGGTCGAAGCGGCGAAGGAAGCGGCGCGGCTGCGGTTCCGGCCGATCCTGATGACCGCATTCAGCTTCATCCTCGGCGTGCTGCCGCTGCTGGTCGCAAGCGGTGCCGGCGCAGAAGCCCGGGTCGTCATGGGGATGACGGTGTTCAGCGGCATGCTGGTCGCCACGATCGTCGGCGTGCTGTTGGTGCCGGCACTCTATGTATTCGTCGAGACCTATATCGCCAGGCGCGACAAGTCGCCGCCAGCCGCGGCGCAGCCGGCCACCTCTGTGGAGGGATCCTGAAATGTTCAGGAAGCTCGGCATCATTGCTGCCGCTGTGACTTTGTCCGCGTGCGCGCTGACGCCCGATTACGAACGCCCCGAACTGGATGTCCCGGCGGACTACGTGGAGCCGGATCCGGCCGGCGAATCCATCGCCAACATGGGATGGTGGGACCTGTTTCAGGATGAGCAGCTGGAGTTGCTGATCGAAACGGCACTCGAGGAAAACAAGGACCGGGCCGTCGCGCTGTCGCGCATTCTTGCTGCCCGCGAGAACGTCACCTTCGTCAGAGCAAACCAGTTCCCCTTCTTCGATCTCTCCGGCTCGTTGGGCCGCGGCCGGGCGAGCCGGGAGTTGTTCCCTGGCACGGATACGGACAACCGTTACTCGGTGTTCGGCGATGCCGCATTCCAGGTCGATCTCTGGGGTCAACTGAGCCGGGCGACAGAGGCGGCACGTGCCGACCTGCTGGCGACCGAGGCCGCCTATCGCAATGTCACGATTACGCTGGTCTCTGATGTGGCCGGTTTCTATCTGCTCCTGCGAGACCTGGACGAGCGCCTGAATATCGCCGAACGGACCCTGAGCACGCGGCTGGACAGTCTCAAGATCATCCACGCGCGCTTCGACAAGGGCACCGTGCCGGAACTCGACGTCAACCAGGCTGAGATCGAAGTGGCAGTGGCCGAGACCGCGATAGCCAACTTCCAGCGACAGATCGTACAGACAGAGAACTCCCTGCGTATTTTGCTCGGCCGCAATCCGGGCCCGGTCAGTCGTGGCGATGCCCTGGTAGACCAGGCCTTCCCGCCGGTGGTGCCGGCGGGCCTGCCTTCAGAGCTGCTGCAGAAGCGGCCGGATGTCGTCCAGGCAGAGGCCCGACTGGCTGCCGATACGGCCCTCATCGGGGTTGCGGAAGCGTTGCGTTACCCGTCGATTTTCCTCACCGGCAGTCTTGGCTTTGAGAGTACCGACCTGTCCGATCTGAATTCGAGCGACGCGCGCTCATGGGACATCGGCGCCAATATTCTTGCGCCGATCTTCAATTCCGGACAGCTCAAGGCACAGGCGGAGGCGGCCCGGGAACAGGCCGAGCAGTCGCTGCTCCTCTACGAGCAGACGCTGCAGCAAGCTTTCCGGGAAGTGGAGGACGCGCTGGTCGCAATCCGCACCTACAAGGAAGAGTATGCGGCACAGACGAGGCGCGTCATCGCGGCGAGAAACGCCGCCCGGCTATCGCGGGCCCGCTACGACGGAGGAGTGGTCGATTACCTGGAAGTGCTGGACACGGAACGAACCAAGTTCGATGCCGAACTGGCACAGTCCCAGACGCTGCAGTTCTACTTCAACTCGATCGTCCAGCTCTACAAGGCCCTGGGAGGCGGCTGGTCAGTCGAGTAGGCAGGTCGCCAGACAACACGCGCCTACAGCCGCGGTTGTCTCGCCGGGCGACAAGGATGCGATCGGTAGTTAGTGGCCAGCCGTGCGCCTGCCGGTGCACGGCTCACCAGGGCAAGCAGGCTTACTTGCGTTTGCGCGAGGACGGCGTCAGGTGTACGCGTCCCGGCTTACCGCTACGCCGCTGATTCAGGTTCACGATGATGTCCTGTACCGCCTGGGTGACAGCGCGGAGGCTGCCCTGCCGGTAGCCGATGATCTCGTTGGGCCCCTGGTTGATCACGTACTTGTACCAATTCTTGCCTTCGGTGCCGGAAGGCGGCTCCGCCTTCTCCAGCGAGGTCATCTCGAAGGGGCCGTTCTTCTTCGGCTTGGCTTCGCTTTGTGCCGATTCCATCATAGCTTGTTACCAGTTCTGGACGGGAATCCGTCTCGGTCGATCGACCGTGATGAAGATGGAAACGCCGCGCGGCCGCCCGAGGCGGTCGCGCGGCGTTCCACAGAAGGTCTTACCAGCGCGGACGCGAGGGGCGCTCGCCGCGAGGCCTGGCCTGATTGACCTTGATGTTACGACCGCTGAGGGCGGTATCGTTCAGGGCCTTGATCGCCGCATCGGCTTCCGAGTTGTCAGCCATTTCGACAAACCCGAAGCCCTTGGACTGGCCGGAGAACTTGTCTGTGATCACGTTGACGCTAGTTACTTCGCCAAACTCGCCAAAAGCGTTCCTCAGTTCGTCTTCGGTCACGCTGTAGGCCAGATTTCCAACATAGATGTTCATACATTCACTCAATATTCAATACGTGCGTCGATCGATCATTGGCCACCGGGATATCCAACACACAAAAAGCCCCGCTGACGTTCTGCCATCACTGGCAAATACTTGCCGCAACCTCATCCGCGCCGTCTGCGGCCGCTGCCGATGACTGGCATGGCACTGCTCGAGTACCTGACAGGACGATCGATCGATACTGAGGGGGAAAATCCACCTGAGCCGGTCGGCTCCGTCATGACATCTCGGCTGTGCCGGTCAGGCCCGCCGCTCGCGATGAGCCCTGTCTGCCTTGTTGCGGTTTTCGACCACCTTGCGAGTCCCGAGTGCCCGAATGCACCGACCCCCGCTAACGGTCGAATCCGACCAGTATAGCAGATTTGTCCGTGTTTTCCGTGCGTTGGGGCCGTCCCGCTGTTGTGCCGGGGCCGCAGACGCCGCGCTCGCGGCATCGTTTCATCAAAAAACAGGCGCCCTTCTGATCCGCTAAAACCGGGCACGGCAAGCAATCGACATGGCGGGCCGTCGCTTCTCAAACCGCCAGCGGCGGCTGTCGTGACCGGGGGAAAATGACCCTACGTCGCCGACTCCTCGGCGAACAGGTGGCAATCGACGAAGTGCGGCCGATCCTCTGAACCGACGTTGATCCGAGGCGGCAGGGCCTCCTTGCAGCGCGGCATCGCATCCGGGCAACGGGTGTGAAACGGGCATCCGGGCGGGGGATTCATGGGCGAGGGAACGTCGCCGCTCAAGATGATCCGCTTCGACTTCTTATTCGGATCCGGCACCGGAATGGCCGACATCAAGGCCTTGGTGTAGGGGTGCCGAGGCTGACGATACAGATCGTCCGCCGAGGCCAATTCGACCAGCCGCCCAAGATACATGACACCCACGTCGTCGCTGACATGCTGGATGACGGCCAGATCGTGGGAGATGAAGAGGAACGAGATCCCGTGTTCCCTCTGCAGGCGGGCGATCAGATTGAGGACCTGGGATTGCACCGAGACATCCAGCGCTGATACCGGCTCATCGGCCACGATGAAATTTGGATTCAGCGCCAGCGACCTGGCGATACCGATCCGCTGCCGCTGACCACCGGAGAATTCATGCGGGTAGCGGGACAGGACCTGCTTCCTCAGGCCCACGACGTCGAGTAATTCCTCGACCTTTTTCTCGCGCTCCCGGGGCGTGCCGATCTTGTGTACGTCCAGAGGCTCCTGGATCGTCTGGGCAATGGTCCGGCGAGGACTCAGAGAGGCATAAGGGTCCTGGAAGATTATCTGCATCTGCCTGCGATGCGCGGTCAGGGCTTGCCGGTCAAGCGTCATCAGATCGTCGCCGTTCAGGATGATCTGTCCGCTGGTGGGCTCATGCAGCCTGAGGACAGCCCGCCCAAGGGTGGACTTGCCGCAACCTGATTCGCCGACCAGACCCAGCGTCCGTCCCTTCTTCAGTTCGAAGCTGACTCCGTCCACCGCTTTCACGTGGGCCACGACCCGATGGAACATACCTCCACGCACGGGGAAGTACTTCTTGAGGTCGACGACTTTCAGCAGCGTGCTCACCGATCGTGTCTCCTCATCCCATCGGGTGATAACAGGCGACACCGTTTCCGGTGACCGGGTCGATCTTCACCACCGGCTTGTCCTGCCGGCACTCGGCAGTCGCCCTGGGACAGCGATCAGCGAAGCGGCAACCATCCGGCAGGTGCAGGAGATCCGGCACCATGCCGCGGATGATCGGCAGCTCGGTGATCCGCTCCTCGCGGATCCGTGGGATGGAGTCCAGCAGGCCTCGCGTGTAGGGGTGCTGCGGCTTGTGGAAGAGATCATCGATGGCGGCGGTTTCAATAATGTTGCCGCAATACATGACGATCGCCCGGTCACAGCTCTCGGCGACCACGCCGAGATCATGAGTCACCAGGATCATCGACATGTGGAACTCGTCCTGCAGCTTGACGATCTGTTCCATCACCTGGGCCTGCGTCGTGACATCCAGAGCAGTGGTCGGCTCGTCGGCGATCAGCAGCTTGGGCCCACATGACAAGGCCATGGCGATCATTACACGTTGTCGCATCCCGCCCGACATCTGGTGCGGGTACTCGTCGATGCGTTTGCGCGGCGCCGGTATGCCGACCGTGTCCAGCATGTTGATAGCCAGCTCTCGCGCCTGGCCCCGGGTCAGATTCTTGTGCCGCCGCAACACGTCGATCATCTGATTGCCGACGGAAAAAACCGGGTTGAGCGCCGTCATCGGCTCCTGGAAGATCATCGAGATGTCACTGCCGCGCATCTCCTGCAGGTCCTTCTCCGACAGCTTCGTCAGATCGCGGCCGTCGAATTCGATACTTCCCTGGACGATGCGCCCCGGTGGCATGGGGATCAGCCGCAAAAGCGTTAGCCCGGTCACCGTCTTACCGCAACCGGACTCTCCCACAATGCCTACCGTCTCGTTCGGATAGACGTCGAAGCTGATATCGTCCACCGCCCGCACCGGCCCGTAGCGGGTACTGAATTCCACTACCAGGTTGCGTACGCTGAGGAGCGGTGCCGTGTGTCCCGAGCTCATTCCGACGCCACCTTCCTCGGGTCCAGGGCATCCTGAAGGGCGTCTGAAAACATATTGAACGCCATCACCAGGCCGAACAGGAACACCGATGCCCAGACGAAATTACTGAAGAATCCGGCGAGTACTTCCTGGGTGGACTCGGCGATCATGAGACCCCAGCTGACCCCGTCCTGAACGCCAAGACCGAGGAAGCTCAGAATGACCTCGGACTTGATCGCCGCCACGAACACGATGGTCGCCTGCACCAGCAGGATGTGAAAAGTGTTCGGCAGGATGTGGCGGAAAATGATGGTGACTTGCGGCACGCCGATGGCCCTGGCCGCTTCGACAAATTCGAAGTTTTTCAGCTTGATGACCTCGCCTCTCACCAACCGTCCGGTGGTCGTCCAGAAGGTGGAGACCATGGCGATGTGCATCGCATACGGGTTGCCGGACAGCGCGAAAGCGACCGCGGCCACGAACAGGTAGAAAGGTATCGAGTCCAGCACACCCTTGAACCACAGGATGATCTCGTCGATCCAGGTGCCGCTGAAGAATCCCGCCAGCGCGCCGAGCAACGCGCCGATGATGGTGGACAATACCGCCACGACCAGGCCGACCTCGAACGCAGTCTTGGTACTGTAGATGGCGCGGGCAAAGATATCCTGCCCGATGATGTTGGTGCCGAACCAGTACTCCGAGGACATGGGCGCCCACTTCGGCCCTTCCACGTCGCCCCACTGAGTGGCCCAGATCCCCAGCCAGACTCCGAGGGCGACGATGAAGTAGAGCAGGACCACGCTGAGGCCGATCATGCCCAGGCGGTCACGGCGGAGCTTGTAGACTGCCTTGGCCCAGATGGACTCGCGATCCGCCGAGCCGTCGTTGACGACAGTCTGATCCACGACTTGCTCCGGTGCCACGCTGCTCATTTCAGCGACACCCTCGGGTCTACGACCCGGTAGAGGATATCGGTGATCAGCAGAGTGATCACGAACAGCACGGCGGTCAGGCCGACGACTGCCTTGAGGATCGGTTGATCACCGGTTGTGATGGCATCGTAGGTCACCTTGCCTATCCCGGGGATGCCGAAATAACTCTCGATGATCAGACTGCCGGAGACCACGACCAACGGGATCGAAAACATGATCCGGGTGATGATCGGGATCATCGAATTCTTGAGGATGTTCTTGTAGAGCAGCTTTCCGGGCCGTGTCCCGAAGGCTTTTGCCGTACGTACGTGGTCACGAGTCATTTCCTCGACCAGTACGGCACGGTAGAAACGCGTGTTGTAACCGAGGGCGACGAATACCGTAGCCAGCGTGGGGACCGTGATGTAACGGAGATAATCGGAGAAAGAGTGGACGTTCCAGCCTCTGACCGGGAAGGCATTCAGACCATAGCTCGACGAGAAAATGATCTGGAACGCGATCACGACGATCAGGAAACTGATGCTCATCCCGACGACCGAGAACCCCATGATGTATTTGTCTATCGGTCCGCTGCGGTGATAGGCGGCGATCAGCGCCAGCAGAATTCCCAGCACATTGCCGAGGATGAATCCGGGTGTGATCAGCGCCAGAGAGATAGGCACGGTACGCGCGAGCACCTTGCTGACGGGCTCTCCGGTCGAATCGGACGCACCAAAGTCCAGCGTCGCCATCTGTTTCAGATACTCGCCGTAGCGGACCATGAACGGCTTGTCGTATCCCAGTTCGTGCCGGATCTCGTCGATCTGCTCCTGGGTCGGGTTCTTGCCGAGCAGTTCGTAGGTCTTGTCGGGGCCGAAATAGACCATCAGCAAAAAGCTGATGAAGGTCACACCCAACACCAGCGGGATGCCACCGATCAACTTGCGGATCGCGTACTGCAGGACTTCCATGACGCCTAAGTCCCCCCACCGCCCTCTGCGGGCTGTTGTTTTTCAACGTCCACGTACTTCAGGAAGAACCCGCCGACGATCTCCCTGTCGGGGAACGCGATCACGTTCTTGTGCCAGAGCATGATACGCGTTCGGGAGATACCGGAGACCGCCACGCAGTCATCGATCACCAGCTTGTTCATCCTCTGATAGAGCTCCGTTCTCTCGGGCGACGGCAGCATCACGGACGTCTTCCGATACAGTTCGTCGAACTCCCGGTTGCGGTAATTGGCGTCGTTGGACCCGGGCGAGCCGTTGGGGCCATAGAACAACTGCAGAGTGTTCTCGGCATCCGGGAAGTCCAGTCCCCAGCCCTTGGCCACGAACGGCAGGGTGCTGTTCTTCCAGGCCCTGCTGATATCTCCGAAGGTCGCGAACTGCTTTATCTTGATCCTGTCTGAGGGATAGCCGATCTTCTTCAGCCAGCCGCGGAACTGTTCGAAGAATTGCCGCGAGGTGACGCTTGAAGTCGTCCCGTAAACCAGCTCAGGCAGGTTGTCGGCCGTCCAGCCGCCTTCGGCCAGCAAACGCTTGGCCTCCTCCACGTCTCTCTCCACGCTCCAGCGCGACAGTTCCGGGTCGAATTCCGGCACCACCGGCGGGATGATGCCGGGAAAAACGATGCCCAGGCCCGAATAGAAACTCTCGTTGCGTTTGCTCCAGTCGAACCCCTTGATGACAGCGCAACGCAGCAGCTTGTTGCGACGGCTTCGCTCGGGATCGTCGTTGTAGCCGAATTCCGGGAAGTCCATGTTGAACGCCTGGAATACGAAACCCGCCTCCACGCCTGCATACATGTGGTACCGGTCGGCGATGTCCTGCGTCGGCGTGATCGGATCCTTGGACGAGAGGATATTGTCCACCTGCTCGTTAGGCACACCCGTGTACTGAACCTCGTCACCCTTGGTGAAGGAATTCCAGCGGGCCGCGCTCTCGGCGATGAAGTCGATCTCGAGGATGTCGAGGAAAGGCGGGCTGCGGCCATGGATGGCTTCTACGCCGGTGAACCCCTGGGTCTCCGGATTGTAGCCCTCGTACCAGATGTCCACGGGCTCCTGGCGGAACTTCACGTTCTTCTCGAAGACAATCTTCGAGGTGTCGTAGGAGGTCACCCTGAACGGCCCCGAGCCCACCGGCCGCGAAGCCAGTTCCAGCCCATAGGTCTCAACTGCCTCGCGCGGCACGAGGGCCGCGTATCCCATCGTCAGAGTGAAGATCAGCTGCGGATACGGTCTGATGAGCTTGATCAGGATCGTATGCCGGTCGATGGCGCGAAGCCCCTCGATTTCCTGATCGTAGTCGGCGCCCGCTTCCTTCCATTGATCGAGCCCGACGATGCGTCCCTGCCACAGCCAGGCGCCCTGGCCGCGCATCTTGGGATCGAAGTGCCGCTTGATCGAATAGATGAAGTCTTCCGCTATGACTTCCCGACCGACGCCATCGGCAAACGCAGGGTCATCGATGTAATGGACGCCCTCCTTGATCCGGATCCGGTACTCGAGCAGATCATCGGAGATCTCGGGGAACTCCACCGCCAGGTTGGGCTTCACCTCGTAAGGGCGCGCCAGGTACTTGAACGCATACAGTGTGTCGTAGGCATTCAGTACGACGTGATTTGCGTACACGTTGGAGGCCTGCACCGGATCGAGGCTGGACGGCGACTGGTCCATCGCGTGGCGATAGACCTTAAGATTTGGATCGAAGCCGTTGTTCCTCTGCTCCTGACCACAACCCGCCGTGCCGACGGCGATGACAGCGATCAGAGACCAGACCAGGTTTCTCATACCTTCCCCCAAAGAAACCGGGCTTGGCCCGGGACGGGCTAAGGTACCACGACTCGAACTTTACGGCAGCCGGTGGTGGAGGCTGGTACCGCGTCAGGCGGTCGTTCCATCGCGCGACGGCCACGGTCCGGTCAGCCGGTCCGTCGAGCTCTAGAGGTCGAAGTGACAGGCGACCACGTGCTGCTCTCCGGTACGTGCGACGACGTTTCTAAGTTCGGGCCGATGTTCGCTGCATTTCGGCTGGGCATGGGGACAGCGGGTGTGGAAAGCGCAGCCAGATGGCGGAGCTATCGGCGACGGTACGTCGCCTGCCAGGATCTGCCGTTCCCGCTTGCCACCCGGGACCGGTTCCGGGATAGCGGAGATCAGCGCCTGGGTATAGGGGTGCTTGGGCCGCTCATAGACCTCGTCCGCGCCGCCCATCTCGACGATCCGGCCCAGATACATGATCGCGATCCGGTCCGACACATGCTTCACCACCGCCAGATCGTGGGCGATGAAAAGGTAGGAGAGGTTCATCTCCTGCTGAAGGTCGAGTAGCAGGTTGAGTATCTGGCTCTGGATAGAGACATCCAGCGCTGATACCGGCTCGTCGCAGAT
>Ga0316191_10000034_pt1 | contig 59549 bp, 53 predicted proteins | sample Eddworburr2cm_MG_FD_204928 | JGI IMG/M metagenome (GOLD analysis project Ga0316191, IMG submission 204928) | Coastal sediment microbial communities from Maine, United States - Eddy worm burrow 2 cm | ecosystem: Environmental > Aquatic > Marine > Coastal > Sediment | place: USA: Maine...
TGGCGCTGCCGTTTGGGTCATTGCCATTGGAATGGGGTGAAGGGTTTGATGGTGTCCGCCAAACAGGTCAGCCGGTGGCGCCCGACTTGCCGGCCGCAGACTCGTTGGAACCGAGGTGTCCTTTCCCTACCGTTTTATTAATCAAGATCTACATCCCGGCCGCGAACCAGGCGATACGTCTCGCTGTCGCCCTCGACACCCAAGACACTAAAGAACAGCCGGTCATCAAAAGCGTTCCTATATGGGAAATGGATCAGGCCAAACATGAAGAGCGCCGGATGCCAACGGTCCTTTGCGAACGAAACGACACGCTCAAGCACTCCATCAGCACCGACATGCCATATCGCTGCAACGTTTTCGGTCTGACTCGGTGCGTCCTCCGCCGTCGTCGCAAAAAAGAGGCTCTCTCCCACCTTCTTTGAATAGAATACGGTGCCGTTTACCTCTCCAAGCCCCATTCTCGAACGGGTCTTGCGGTCCATGCGATAGATCTCATTCGCCCTGAACTCAGCGTCGGTACCGTAATAGAAAGCGTCTTCGTCAAAGAGCACGCTGACCGCGCGCCAGCTTTCGTCTCCTTCACCGACAACCTCGACGGTCCTGAATCCGTCCCCGGTCCTAATCATTTTGCATTCATCCTCGTCGTCACCCGTAAGGCAGACAAGTTCGCCCGAATGCCCGTCAAAATAGATACCGTGAATGTGCCGTACCGAAGCCCTGGGAAACACATAGGCCTCTTCCAGCTGCGCGGATCCGCTCGGAAGCCTGTAAACGCGCATTTCGCCACGCTCGGTGTTTGCAAGGTATTCACCAAAGTAGATATCGCCGTTCTGATCGACCGCGCAGGCGGACCGAAGCACGCGCGCGGGCCTTGCGAGGCCCTTAATTGCAGCGTAACTCCCGTTCTCAAAGATCCCCGTGGCCTTGTCGAAAGTCACGAAGATCCTGCCGTTCTCCAGCGGGACCACATTCGTGAACATGAACCTGAAGAGCCTCTGCAAAAGCCTCGATCTTGACGCGGCCTTCTTGTAGAACACGGCATCGACCTCTCCAACCCTCGTAAGCGGGGACTTCAGGTCCGACGTCCGATAGAGCACATTGCGCCTTGAAATCAAATAGTTGCCGGGCTCGGCCCACTCGACGGTGTAACCAGCCAGATTCTCGATCCTCTCGGCCTTCCAGGTCAAATAGAGGCCCCTTCCTTACGGCAAATATACGGTCCGATCACAAGCACGTCCATACGCGTCCGCAAATAGCAGTCAATCGCCTCTGCAGGGCGGCAGACGATAGGTTCATTCTCGTTGAAACTCGTATTCAGGATCACAGGAACCCCGGTCAGTCTGTCGAACTCGGAGATCAGATTGTGGTATAGCGGATTTTCGTCACTAGCCACGGTCTGAAGCCGGCCTGTGTCGTCCACGTGATTAACGGCCGAAAGCCTCTCTCTCCATTCAGGTCTTATCTTGTACACGTGAAGCATGAATGGCGAGGGCTCGCCCTGTTCAAAGATCTCTCGCTGCCTGTCAGCGAGAACGGAAGGCGCGAACGGACGAAACCATTCCCTGTGCTTGATGCGGGCGTTCAGTATCTCCTTCATCCCCGGATATCCGGGATGGGCAAGTATCGAGCGATTGCCGAGCGCCCTCGGCCCCCACTCCATACGGCCCTGGAACCAGCCGACGATGTTTCCTTCCGAAACCTCCAAAGCAGTCGCCTTCACGAGCGATTCCCTGCTAAGTTCTTCGAAACCTACGCCCGCCTTCTCCAGTTCTTTGCTTATCTCGTGGTCGGAATAATCGTCCCCCAGGTAGGAGCCCCTCATCACCCAACGTTTTCCTTCCTTCAGGACAGAATTACTCACGTATAACGCGGCTCCCAGGGCAAGGCCGTCGTCCCCTGCGGCCGGCTGTATGCACATTTCTTCGAACTTTGTTTCCAGGAACGCCTTTCCATTGGCAACGCTGTTGAGAGCGCATCCCCCGGCCATCGAGAGCCGGGCGTCGGGGACCTTTGTGTGGAGGCTGTTCAAGAGAAGCATGTAGTACTTTTCAAAGATCCTCTGCAGGCCGTACGCAACGTCCATGTCGCGCTGTGTGATCTCGCCGTACGGTTCCCTCGGTTCTCCCAGAACTTCCCTGAACAGGTCGGAATAGAGCCTCTCGACCATCATCTCGCCGTTCTCGTCAACGTGCATTCCCTGGTTCGAGCCGAAAGGCAGAAAATACCTGGGATTCAGCCGAAACGCGCCGTTCCGAGGTACGATCGCCGCCTCGAAGAAATCCGTGTATTTGTCTGATCCAAGAGGCGCAAGTCCCATCACCTTGCCCTCATCACCGTACTTCGGGTACCCGATGAACTGGCAGACGGCCGTATAGAGCGTTCCAAGCGAATGCGGCACGAACACTTTCTGAACCGGCCTGATCTCGTCACCGGAACACTCGCTGAGCAGGCAGGACACGAAATCCCCGGATCCGTCCACGGTTATCGCGGCGCTCCGATCCCAAGGTGATGCGAAATAGGCGCTGGCCGTATGCGCGAGATGGTGCTCCACATTGTGTTGTTCGAATTTCAGGTCGCCGCGTTCAACGCCGCATTCTTCGGCGATCATCAAGCGCAGGTCCTCGAATGCCCTGCACTTTCCACGCATCCGCGCAAAGTTAAGGAGGCGGCCGGGGTGCTTCAGAACGAACTCCATCTTCTTGTTGAGGTTCGCCCCGGAATCCCTTCCAACGGCAACCGCGTCGATGTCGGAGAACTCCAGGCCGGCATATTCCAGGCACCTTAAGACCGAAAGCTTTGGGAAACCGGCGAAGTACTTCACGCGGTTCAAACGTTCTTCAGCGAGCGCCACGACGGGCTGCCCGTCAACGATCAGCGCCGCGGAAGATCCCGCATGAAACGCATTTATTCCCAGAATTACGCTCATAGACTATATCGATAATGCTTTGCCGTTGCCGCGCGCCGTCGCGGAGTCCTCAAACCGTACATGGTCGAAGACGTAAACTCCTATACTCGTAAATATTTCCCGTGTCTGCAAACACGGTTACCCGGATGGTTGCTCGTTCTTTCCGAGTATAGGGCAAACAAATGCCCTTTTTATCACTCGTCAACGGATCATCCACGGGTAACGAAGGGACCTGCGCCCTGCCACCACCCCGGAATCTGACCCCATTGCGCATTCGCTATCCAACCATTCACCTTCGCCCGGACCACTTCCCCCAGGGGACCCCCTCTTCCGCCTACGGCGGAATTCACCTTGTGCGCAGCGACCCCGCGTATCAGGCCAACCGGAATCCTGGCGCTGCCGTTTGGGTCATTGCCATTGGAATGGGGTGAAGGGTTTGATGGTGTCCGCCAAACAGGTCAGCCGGTGGCGCCCGACTTGCCGGCCGCAGACTCGTTGGAACCGAGGCGTCCTTTCCCTGCAAATGGGCGAGAATCTTCTCAATGACCGCCGAGTCTTCGATGCAGGCGAGGGACGGTATCCTTGAACAGGGTTACCCGATTGATGGCCTGTCCGATCATACAGTGAGCCAGAGTATTTACCTGCGCGACCCCGACGGCAACGAAGTCGGGTTGTTCGTCAACAACCCGGATTTTGACTGGGATAATGACACATCGTGGATGGCGGCACCGGTAAAACCGCTGGTGTTGTGAAGCCCGGTTACTGCCAACAGAAAGGCAGCGAGAAGCGGCGCGGCTCTGACTAGAACTTATATCCGATGGTCAATCCACCAAGAAAGGTATCCGCATCCAGGAACTCAATATTCGAGTCCCGGTGACGGTACCCGGCAATCAAACTAGAGAAAAGTTGCTCTTTGCCCAGCAGGTCGGAAAGCGTAAAGACTGCAAAAACCGAGTAGGTAGTATCTTCCCTTGTCTTATCAAAGGCCGGATGAGTCTCGTCGTAGTCATTGCGTCCGATAGCCGCGAAGAGATTGAACATGTAGCCTGGAGAAAATTTCCGCAATCCCAATTTAACCTCGTAGCCAATGTAGCTGTTGGCATCACCCTCTAAATCGCTCAAGGAAAACTGGAAGCCAGGGACGATAGACACCCCTCGCCCCGCGGGGACAGCGTACTCTACCTGCGCCTCGTGGAGCCAGCCATCACGCTCCAGGTCACCAAAACTATTACCAATCTCGTCGTCATCCACATCCACATGGGCCAGGGAGTAAGTCACTTTCGTCGGCGTTCCCAGAATATCGCTAAACGCGAACTTCGCACCATACGTCGTCCTGGCCGTGTCTTCGCGCCTGTCCCCGAGCAGATACGGATCTTTCCACACCTTCTCGAAAGGCCTGCCGAAAACAGACACATCGAGCTTGCTACCATCTTTAACCGGCAGAACCGTGCCCAGCGACAACCCGGGGCGTCCACCCGATTCTATGGGGGTGCCAAAGTAAAACTGGCGTCCCGATGCAAAGCTGTAACGCAGGTCTAACAGGACGAGCGGTATCACACGGTCGAAGCGATCCGCGTTCGTGCCTAACCCATCAAGACGTTTGTCTGCATTTTTGTTGAGTTGATCGGTGCTGGTGACATAACCAGCTCCACCCTGGATTCGGCCCGAAAATCCACTTAACTCCTGTTTAGAGCCCCATGCGCAGGTCCCGGTTGGAGAAAAGACTACAGCCATCAGGATAATCGCCATTTGCAGCAAATTCTTCTCTATCGCGACATCGATATAACGTGTTGCCAGTGATGCTCTCTGTTGTTTGATCATGTTACCTGTGCGCCCGGGAAAGTGCTTAAAGGTCTCGTCCCAGACCGGGACATATTACGATTCTCAAAACCTGGCGGGAAACATTGTCTCTTAAAGGCGCATACTAAAATGAGGCTTTCATCGCGCTCGTGGACGCTCGGAATCCACAAGTTCATAGGCGTCAGCAACATATGCGGGCCCCTTCATCACTATCACTATAAAACAGGCGATGGCGACCGTAAAAACTGCCGTCCAGACTGTCACCGCAGTTGCGATGGATATGATATCCACGATCTTGACGTGTTTGACGTTTTGAGCGGTGTCCCCATCAGGTAAGAAAAACCGATTAGCCAGACTTATGACGAGCGGGAACAGCGTCCCGACAAACAAGGTTACTGGAAGCTTTTTCAAAATAATCCACTCCATGCCGGGAGCTTCGCGAACGGAATGCGGAAGTTTTATCAGGAATTTCATAGTGAGACCTCTTGTCGACGTATTGCTAATTGGACCTGATAGCACTGCACGGGTTCCATCACAAACCGGTCCAGGCAAGGCGATGCTGAGTCGCCATGCTCACTCCTGCCCCGAATCTCACCGCGGCGCCTGTTCGAACCTGGAACCGGTAGCGCCCGGCATTGTCTTACAGGACAATAAACCTGATGATCCACTAATGATACGCCTTATTGTCATAGCAACGCTGACCCTGCTCGGCTCTGCCTGCAGCCGTACCGAGTTCGCTTATCGCAATGCGGATGTGTTGCTCGAGTACTATGCGTGGAAGACTGTTCGGACCAGCTCCGCGCAACGCGATCACTGGCAACCCGTACTGCAAACCACGCTGCGCCACCACCGTGAACAGGAACTGCCCCTTGTCATTGCCTACCTTGACCTGGCCGGGCATATCATCAGGGAAAAAGATGGCTCGCCTGGCGCGGCGTGCCTGGTCGACGGCACTCTGTTCCTCTACCAACGGCATGCCCGCCTTGCCGCTGGCCTCGCAGCCCCCTTGCTGGCGGAGCTTGATGACACCCAGGTGAGACACTTCGCCAGGCACACGAATCAGCGCCAGCAAGAACTGGTCAAGCGTTACCTCGATCCAGACCCACAGACCAGGAAGATTGGCCGCCAGGAACGGATCACGGAGCGGATCGAAAAGTGGACGGGAAAACTGAACGACAGCCAGCGAAATCAGATCAGGGATGCACTCGAGCGCATCCCTGATCTGAGCGCATCGTGGCTGGCCTATCGGGCACAACAAACGGACTCACTGCTGGTTATGCTCGGGACCGGCGCAAACACGGAAGCATTACGAGAGCACCTCGACGACTGGTGGGTGAGCCGGGACGGGACATCCGCTGAAGCCGAGCGATCCTGGCGTATTGCCAGGCATGAATTTATCCAGCTCATGGACAACCTCGCTACTACGCTCAACGAAACGCAGCGAACAAAACTCGAGAACCGGCTTGGCAAGCTACGCGATGATCTGGCATCTTTCCTGCCCAGCCGACAACAGACGATAAACCTTGAGTTAGTGCCTGCATGTATATCTGCGCCAGCCTGATCATCGAGTTTGATTCCCGCATACTTTTCAGGAACTGTCCTGATTGCGCCGGCTTCAGGCCGTCGAGAACATTCAGCAGGTAGTTAACAGTTTTTCCGGGCGTAAACAGCCGTTCCCGCGGGACATTATGCTGAAAAGGTCTCGACAAGGCAGTGTCCGTTGTACCCGGATGCAAGGCGGCTACCGCCACGTTGGGTAAGGTTCGCCCTCGAGATACTTCACAGCTTCTATAGCACCCGCTTATTGCGGCTGATGCTCAACATTATGCAAATGAATATCAGACAGCGACACCCTCTTCCATATCACGCTAATCCAGTTGATTTATTCCAACAACAGCACAACAGCACAACAGAAGCCCGACCCATCTGTACCGGTTTTAAGTGTCATCCGGTTTATCGTACGGGAAGCGTGCATGACCAAACCGAATCAACAATATCGCCAACGCGATAAGCAAGGCCGCCCCCGCAACACCAACCATTCTCCAGGTATCCAGGCTCTTCATGTCCAGAATCATGTAGCGCGCCAATGCGACGATCGCGATATACAGCGGCATTCGAACCGGCAGCTTTCCGGAATCAAGATAGATCGCCACCATCGCAAGCACTTCAAGGTAGATAAAGAGAAGCAGCAGGTCTGCCAGGGTGACCGTCATTGCTGCAACCATCGATGAGATCTCTATCCCTACGGCGATGATGGTAGCAATCGCGATAATCAGCAGACCGACATCCTGTACCCAGATAAGTGTTTTGTGCCCAACGGAGCTGATGTTATTCATAACTTTTTACTTCCGGTAGCTTGCCATTAAAAATCCATAGAATTGATGCAATATACCACGTCGTTTTCTTTGTTAAAAAACAATAAGGTATGCAATCTTTGTGTGCGCGGTCCAGGACCGTAGATGAATTCGCACGGGGCAGCGTTTCTCTCTTTGCCCGCTATTCAGCGGCATACAAATAATACTTGACGTAAATGGTCAGATATTTAGAATTGGCAATACTTGAGTAATTTAGTCAAGTTTAAAGCGGTCAATTACAGAAAAGGCAAGCATGCAATACGGCCGGCCAGGCTCAGTACGGAGTACCAACCCGATTGAGTGCCGCTAGCGGGCATGCTCAGATACATCAACTTCGCAATTCGGAATACTGGAGGTTTGACATGAATATTTTGAGCGGAAAGTCAGACACAATCAGCGAACCCGTTTTCGTGACACTCAAATACCTGCTTTCAGTCTTGTCTATCGTGCTCACGACGGCATTCGTGGTGGTACTTGAAACAAAGATGTGACCGAACGCGCCCCGAAACCACAAATCGCAACCTGCCGGTCCAGGGTCATTCTAAAAAACTGAACAACATCATCACAAGGAGTTTCGCATGACAACAGCGGCACAGCACGACCGGTTGAAGAACGACAAACAGAAGAAATATTAATTTAATGCTTCACGAATATCATAGTATTGTTACAGTTATTCTTTGACTGAGATAAAGCAACACAACAAGGCGCTTAAGCAGGGCGGACGTTCCTGGGGTAAGTTGCTCAACTTGCAGTTCAACGGCGATCCCGGGGGTTATCGAACCTTGAAATATCCGCGCATGTTAAAGTCAGGCGGCTGTCTGGCCAGTAAAACCAATGGAACCCGGCGAACTTTACTCTCCGGCCTGATGATGATTTCTTTTGTTGCCTGCTCCAGCAGTTATGCTGTAGATGACAAGACAGCACATTTTGGCCTTTCTGCACTCTTTGGGGCCGGCGCCGAAACAATCTTACATTACAACACGGACCTGAAAGACGTTGGCAGAGTTGCCGCGGGCACTGTGCTGGGCACCCTTCCCGGCCTTGCAAAGGAAATAGCCGACAGCCGGGAGAGTGATAACGAATTTAGCCAGAGCGACTTGGTTGCCGACGTTGCGGGCGCGTTTACCGGAGCGCTTCTGAGCAACCTGGTCAATAATGCCATTCAGGTCCGCGTTGAAACCGGTGGCGAAAAACAGGTTAGCCTTCTATTGACCGGAACATTCTAGTGCAGTGTGTCAACTCAACAATCAGTAAGTGGCAGCCTTCGGATCACCTTTTGTGTTGCGCTAAAGGTCTGAATCCAGAATCCTGCCGTTCAAATTCCGGGGAGCGCCACAGCCTGGCGCTGGTCTTGCTGTTGACCTTGGCTAACATCACGTAGCGTGTATGACGTTCAACGAGCAGAGTCGCCCGCGATAATACAGCGGGAACGTGCTTCACGCTCTGCCAGCGTCAGCGCAAGACTTGATCGCCTGCGTTCCCGCGGTTGTATTCCGCCTGTCGCAGCGGGGATGCCACGCATCAAAGTATGATACCGACAACACGCCATCTTGTCGTCTTCAAAGATAAAGTGTTGCGTTGATCAGTTGAACTCACCGTCGGCTCCCGAAGGAGCCGCGCAAGGTGTTTCATGCTGATGGTCTTCTCAGGATGCGGGTGTATACCAGATAGGTGAGGTGTAGGCCCGCTCTTGAGTCGAGGTCGGCGCGCCCTCGGGCAGGTCGACGCCATAGCGGAACGCGTCATAAGTAGACCAGCGCGGCGTCGGGATCTCGATCACGCGGGCGTAATAGAACGCCTTTTGTGCCGGGTCGAACTCGGGATCGGTCCAGACCGTCGCCAACTCGGCGGCACCGATGGTGTTGGTCCAGTTCGCGTTGGCCACGTCGACGGTGTTGCCCACGGGGGGCAGCTTGCCGTCGGCAGCCGGCGCACGGTCATCCGACCAGGCGACGTCATAGACTTTCTCGTGCGTCTTGCCCTTACTGTCGAGCCAGCCCTTGATGATCTGAATGCGGTCCAGATTGGCTCCGATCGGATCGCGTAACGCGTAGACCATGAAGCCCGGCGCCTTCGCACCCTTGGGCATGATCCGCAGGTCGCCGCCCATCGGTACGCCCTTTTCATAACCCACAACTGCCGGCATGCGGGAATTCATGTCCTGCTGCGTAAAATCCCAACCGCCAAACATGCGCACGCTCATGCGCGGGCCGGTCGTGCCATAGACCTCCTTGCGCTGCATCGCGTCGAAAATGGCCTCGCGGGTATTCTCGGTCGCCCAGACGGCGGCGAGTCCCGACGCAACCATCTGCCAGCCCATGATCTTGCCGTTCTCGTTTTCCATGAATGGATGAGATATCCGGTCAGCTTTGGGTTCGTAACCGGTATGCTTGCCAAAGAAATTTTCCTCCTCGGCGGTCGCAAGCGAGGTGTGGCTGTCGGTGGCGCCGATGATGCCGAACTTGTACGGGTTGGTGCCGAGCCGCTTCTCGATCGCCAGTCCGCGCTTCAGGGCCTCGCGGGCATATTCGCCGGCCAGCATGTCGTTGGTCTTGGCTTCACTGACGTCGAGGTTGCCGATTGCCCAGGTCTCGTAGTCAGCGAACTCATCGTCAGGCGACAGGAAGGGGTGCGCCTCGCCGTCGCCCTTGATCTGGGTCGCTTCGTAGAGCGGTTCCCACTTGTCGCGCTGCGTGACATAGGTCTTGTCGAGTTTCTTGCCGTTCCACTGTGCTTTCAGCGGGAACATGATGCCGTTCGACAGGTTGCCGTTGTGCGGGATCGCCAGCACTTCGCCGCCGGTCTTTTCCTCGTAATTGGCCAGATACTTCCACAGATCACGCGGGTCGGGGCTACCCTGGGGCGCCGTCATCGTGAAAGGTACTACCTGCCGCGCCCGGACCGGACCGTCACGCATGATTACGACACGATGCATGTTGTTGCCTTTGATCAGCGAGGTCCACTCAAAGCCGATAAAGGCGGTAAAACGCCCGGGATCGTTGAACGCCTCGGCCTCGTCGATGACCCTTTCCCAGAGATTCTTGTAGAGTTTCGAACCCGGTGAATAGAGCGCCAGCAACGCCGGATCCACTTTTCCCTGCGAGAAGTTTGTGATCAGATCAAGCGCCGCCTGAACCGCTGCATCGCCGCCTTCCGCGAGTCCCTTGTTCCAGCGAGCGCCCTGTTCGTACGCCAACAGTTCCGGCTTGCCGGCAGCAAGATCGCCGACCATACCCATTCCGTCGGAATGATCGGCGACCACCAGCCAGTCCAGTGGGCGCGACAGCCGAACCGCCTGCCCCGTGGAGGACACCACTTCCTCACCGCGCGCGAACCGATAGGCGTCGCGAGGTGGCAGGCGGTTGCCGAACAGACCCGCATCCATCGAAAGCGATGTGTGCAGATGTGAATCACCCCACAGTGGCCGCTCGGGGAAGCTGCGTTTCGCATAAGGTGAATAGGCCTTGCCAGTGTAGGCGGCGGACAGCGTTCCCGGCATCGGAGGGCCCGAATCCCGGGCCGCGGCGGGCAGTGCAATCATCAGCATCCCGGCACATGTTGCGGCAAGAATAGATCTGGACATTGATATCTCTACTTTCAGGTTGGCAGGGCTTCAGCGGCTGGTGAGTTTCAGTTCGATGCGCCGGTTGCGCCGGTATGCATCTTCGCTATCGGCCGGATCGAGAGGATGGTACTGGCCGAATCCCGCCGCCACCAGGTGATCCGCAGGGATACCTTTGCCAATCATATACTTCACAATGCTGATGGCGCGCGCGGACGACAGCTCCCAGTTGGACGGGAAGGCCTTGCGGATCGGCCTGCGATCGGTATGACCGTCAACCCGCAACACCCAGTCGATATCGTCCGGGATCTGTGCTGTGATGTCTTTCAGGGTCCGGGCCACTGTTCCAATCCCCTGCCGGCCCTGTTTATCCAGGTCGGCCGATGCAGACGAAAACAAAACTTCGGTGGGCAAAATGAAACGGTCACCTTCGACGCGTACGTCCGGGTTGTCTTTCAGGGCTTCGCGCAGCTTGCCAAAAAACTCTGAACGGTAACGGGCCAGTTCTTCTACCTTGTCGGCCATGGCCAGATTCAGGCGCTGGCCCAGGTCCTCGATCCTGATATTCTTTTCCTGCAGTGTGGCTTCAGACGCTTCGAGCGCCTGGTTGAGCCTTGCCAGCTGTTCGTTCAGTGCAGCAATCTGTGTATTCAGGTCCGTGGCCCTGCTCTGTGCCGCTGCGCTGAGTTCCTGTTGCCGAGCCACATCCTTTTGACTGGCCTCGAAGGATGCCTGTAGACGCTGCTGATCATCTTCCAGGCCGGTTATGGTTTCGCGTTGCTGCTGAATTGACTGCTCGTTGGCGGTGATGGTACTGCGTGCAGACTGTAATTCACTGCGTACCTGTTCCAGCGTTGTCGCCGTTGCCTGTGACTGCAGGGTCATCTCTCCGACGCGCGCCTCCAGCGTATCGCGCGCCTTGACAGTGACTTCCAGTTCTCCGGTCAAGCTTGACAGGCGCTGTTGCAGCTCCGCTTTGTCCTTGCGCTCCAGCGCCAGCACTTCCGTTAAACCTGTCATTTGACTGCGCAAGCGGTCCAGTGCTTCATCCCGGCCCACCAGGGCATCCGATAACAGAAACTGTCCGACCGAAAACAGTAACAGGACAAACATCACCACCATCAGCAACGCGGCAAGCGCGTCGACAAATCCCGGCCAGATGTCTACCGTGCGATGGCGGCGATTAGCGATCAGCATCTAACGCCCTACCCGGCCTGCTTCTTGTGGAGACGCGCGCGCTCGTGGGTCTCGGTCGTAATGGCCCGACCGATGAGGCGCAATTCATCCCGGATCTCTTCTGCCATATACTCACGTCCTATCTCAAGTTCTTCTGTTAACCTCTTGATACTACTTGCAAGAACTTTAACATGTTCGTGCATGGAGACATCAATATCACTGCGCGTATCGACGAGGTGCTCCAATACCGGGAGCAGTTCACCCTGGCGCTTGGCAAGCAAGGACAACACGCGCTGTTGTTCACGGGAGAGATCTGCAAACGCCGCCAGCTCACGCCCAAGATTCAGGACCTGATCACCGACCAGGTGCCGCTGGGCATCGTCGCGCATTACATTGCGCTGCAGCTTGTCCAGCGTTTCCGCAGTCTGCTCCAGCATGGCGTGGATATAGGCCGGTTCGCTGAGTTCACGCTCACCGATCAGCTGTGAACCGCTCAACCGGGTCACACCGGACAACCAGTCTTCAAGCTCGTTGAAAAACCGGTTCTGTGCATGACCTGCCTGCAGATCGAGAAACCCCAGCACCAGTGAACCGGCAAGACCGAACAATGAAGAACTGAATGCTGTACCCATTCCCGACAGGGGCTGTTTCAGACCTTCCAGCAAGGTACCAAACATCATGCTGTTGTCGGTACCCTGGCCACCCAGCCCACCGATCATATCGCCAACCGCACTCACGGTTATCAGCAATCCCCAAAAGGTACCAAGCAGGCCGAGAAAAATGAGCAGGCCAATCATATAACGAGACACATCACGCGATTCGTCGAGCCGCAGGCGCACACTGTCCAGCAAGGAACGCAGCGATAGAGGCGAAAGACTTACAAGCTCGTTATCCTGCTGTCCAATCGCTTTCGCCAGCGGCGCCAGCATGCGCGGATCTCCGGGTGCGGATCGCCAGAATCGCTTGCGCTTACCACGGAAATGATTGAGCCATGCGACTTCGGACGAAAGCATGCTGACCTGCCGGAAATTGACGGCAATGCCGGCCAGAAATACGGCAAGAATAATGGAGTTGAATACCGGGTTGGAAAGGAATGCCTCTGACAGGGGCCCATATAACAGGACGACCGTAAGGCCGACCAGACCAAGAAACGGGATCATCCACATAAATACCCGGGTGGGCCGTGTCATACATTACCTCCTGACTAACAATTACCCTGGCTCTGCTGCCTGCTGCTGAAACCGCCCTGCCTGCAAGCTAAAGTTAAGGCGCGAGAGTTTAGCATACGAAGCCACTTCGGACCTCGACCCACAACAGGAACAGACCCATGACACACAATACCAAGCCCATCAGCCCGTTACGCCAATAATTTACCTGGGGTCGCGATTCTAAAAGGTAAACTGTCTCCGGAACTCTGGAGAACAACCGCTTTTTTGACCCCGAGCCTTATCTGCACTAAATTTAAACGCATGACATTACGCGCTCTAGCGATTGCCACGAAACTCGTGTTGACGACCTGTATCACCACACTGACCGCATGCACAACATCAACCCAGCCACCCGAAGCGTATCTACGATTGTACGGCACAGCACCACTGTTGACGCAGCACTTTGCCATTTGCAATCAATCCGGCTGCGAAGAAACCATTGTGGTTACGCTGAATAACACAGACTGGGCGCTCATCGACAACATTTTCTCCCCACGCGCGGACGACAGCACAGAAGAGCGTAGACGTATTGCCAGGGCAATTGCACAATTCGAGCAAATGGTTGCGGTTAAGGCGGGAACCGGGGACGATCAGGCTGGCCAGCAGGGTGTGTTTCGTGGTACCCGTCAGCTCGACTGTGTCGCAGAAACCACCAACACAACTTCCTACCTGATACTCCTGCAGGAACGTGGCCTGATGCAATGGCACGCGCCACGATATCCGCAACACCGCGGCTTCATGCACGGTCAGTTTCCGCACAATACTGCTGTCATGGAAGATCTGAATACCGGGGAACGGTACGCCGTAGATGCCTACTTTCACGCCAACGGCATACCACCTGAAATCGTGCCTGTCTCGGAGTGGATTGCCGGATTTACACCGGAAGTCATACACAATTCGCCCTGACAAGTCGGCGGCCCTTGTTTCCTACAGCAGCAAGGAGTAACCCAAACCAATGACAGCACATGCACCAATAACCGGAACTATACCCACCTTATATCTGAACAAGGCGACAAACGCAGCTGCTCCTATCAAGGCAGAAAACCATTCAAAGGCAGCCTCGAAACCTTGAGGCCAAAGCACATGGTAGGCGAAAAAGGCCGCCAGATTCAGAACAACGCCAACCACGGCAGCGGTTATACCTGTTAATGGTGCCGTGAATTTTACATCGTGCCTGGTTGCTTCGACCAGTGGCCCGCCAAGCAGGATAAAAAGAAATGACGGTAAAAACGTAAACAGTGTAGCTACGCTCGCACCAGCCGCACCTGCCAGGGGGAGCAGCTCTGGACCAAAGAGCTCCTTGGTCCAGCCGCCAACAAAGCCAACGAATGCGACCACCATGATCAGTGGGCCGGGGGTTGTTTCACCAAGCGCAAGACCATCGATCATTTGTGTTCCGCTCAACCATGCATAATGCTCGACGCCGCCTTGATAGACATAGGGCAGAACCGCATAAGCACCTCCAAAAGTAACAAACGCTGCTTTGGTGAAAAACCAGCTCATTTGCGTGAGCGTGCCTTGCCAGCCATATGTCGTTGCCAGCATGGTCATTATCGTACCGCCTATTAAAAGCCCCGCTAAAGCGATTACGATGAACCGGCTCCATTTAAATCGTGCGTGCGCAGGTACAGGAGTGTCATCATCAATGAACGCGGGGCCATATGAACTTTTCGAATCCTCGTGATGCCCGCCCGCCCTGAATTTGTCGGGCGCGAAATGTGAACCTGCATAACCGATGATACCGGCCATAAGCACGATATAGGGGAAAGGTACATCAAAAACAAAAATCGCTATAAACGCCAGTACAGCCATGGCGCGCAGCACGTTGTTTTTCAAAGCCCTGGAACCAATGCGGTAGGCGGCAAAAACAACAATAGCCGTAACAGCCGGCTTGATACCGTACAGAATGCCTTCCACTGCCGGCACATCGCCATAGGCCAGATAGACCCATGTCAGAGCGATGAGAATAAACAGTGACGGCAGAACAAACAGAACACCTGCAGCAATGCCACCCCATACACCGTGCATCAGCCAGCCAATGTAGGTCGCAAGTTGCTGCGCCTCTGGTCCCGGGAGCACCATCGTATAGTTCAGCGCATGCAAAAAGCGGTGCTCGGAAATCCATCTCCGTTTCTCTACCAGCTCCTGATGCATCATGCTTATCTGGCCTGCCGGACCGCCAAAACTGATAAACCCCAACTTGAACCAATAGGCAAAGGCTTCCCGGAACGAGGCTGGTTCTGGCCGTCCCGTTACTTTCTGCGTATTCGTTGACACTTAAATTTCTACCCACTATGTTTGTTTTTGAGGATGGGCGGTTGACGTGTAAAGAGACAGGGCGCCATCGAGTAATGGCCTGGTACATCGCCACCCTGCCACCCTGCCCGCCTGCTAAGGTCGAGGCGCCAGAGTCTAGCATACGAAAATAAAGGAGAATGCAATGCACGTGCTTTTGACTCCCTTATCAGGAATATGGATTTCAGGGAATCTGCCGCGCTTTATCCTGCTGACGGCTATCGCGCTCTGCGTGGCCGACTGTGCCCAGCTCGGTCCTGAGCTGGTATCGGCCTGTAGCTGCGTTCACTATTAGGCACATTTTTCTTTGTCTCACATGGCGTCGAGGTACCGGCACACGATTCGAAAAAGGGCCATGCGACTATGACCAGCGACGAGAATGGCGAACCGTTTGACTGGTCCCTGGTGGTCGGCGACCTGGTCAACATCCACTCCCGGACCGAGCAGCCGGACACTGACACCGCGCGGGTTGCCGTTAATTACAGGGGATCATGGTTCTATATAGATGACCCGGATTCGAACACCAAGCACACCTTCCTGCTGCTCGAACAGCTGGCAGCGCTGCTCGGCGGCAAGGTCGAAAAGGCCGGGCCGCTGTTGACTCTTCCTGTCTCGGCACCATGAACCGGCACAAGGAGATCAAGCCTTACCCATGTCAGTGATAAATGGTAAAGTCCCCGTGCTATACCGGTTGCCATAAAATCGAACCAGGCTGGCGCTGACGGCCCACCCACCAAGCTGTGCCGTTAACACCGGACTCGGAGGAAGAATGTTACCAAGAAAATTTGCCGGAAGTGGTCTGGTAGTCAACGCTTTCGTACTCGGCCTGTCGCTGGCAGGCTGTGATTCCAACACCTACGTCGAGCCCCCGGCCCCAAAAGTCACCGTCGCCCAGCCACTGATCCAGGACATAACAGATTACCTTGAGTTTACGGGGACGCTGGTTGCATCAGAAAAGGCCGAGGCCTCCGCGCGCGTATCCGGTGTATTGCAAAGCATGCATTTCGTTCCGGGCACCATGGTCACAGAGGGTGACCTTCTGTTTGTCATCGATCCGGCGGAATACGAAGCCGATCTGCAGGCCGCCGAGGCGGAACTGGCGGGCGCCAAATCAAATTACGACCGCGCAAAAATTGAATATGGCCGCGCGCAGACACTCTACAAGAAGAAAGCCGGCGCCGAGGCCGACGTGGTGAAATGGCGTGTCGAAAAAGAACTGGCCAGCGCGGATATCCTGCGCGCCGAAGCCAAGGTCACGCGCGCGGAACTGAACCTGGGCTACACCCAGGTGACGGCGCCGCTGACCGGGCGTGTCGGACGCAACGAAGTCGACGTCGGCAACCTGGTTGGCGAAGGCGAAGCCACCGTGCTAACGGAAGTCACTCTGTTCGATCCTATATATGCCTATTTCAATCTCAACGAACGTGACCTGCTGCGCGTCATGAAAAACTACAAGGCGGCCGTTGAAGCCAAGGGACTCGATCCAAATACGGTCACCGGCAAGGAATTGGAGATACCGCTCGACCTTGGGCTGGCCGATGAAGAAGGTTTCCCTCACAAGGGTTTGTACGATTTTTCCGAATCCGGCGTTGATCCGGAAACCGGGACACTGCAGTTGCGCGGCATCTTCGACAATTCTGACGCACCACCTGCCCTGTTTCCCGGCCTGTTTACCCGTATCCGCATGCCGCTCGGCAACCGTCCGGACATGCCGCTGGTATCTGAGCGGGCCGTCGCCAACGACCAGGGCGGCGCCTACCTGCTGGTCGTCAATTCGGAAGACATGGTCGAAAGACGCAGTATCAAAACCGGTCAGCGCAAGGATGGCCTGATCGTTATCGAGGAGGGACTGCGCGCAGACGACCGGGTAGTAGTGATGGGCGTGCAGCGCGCCCGCCCGGGCCGCAAGATTGCCCCCGAGTCCGTTGACATGGCAAGCCTCACGGCTACCGCCATGAAGCAGGCTGCACAGGAAGCGGAACGGAAAGCACAGATGGAGCGTTCAGACCCGGATGCTGAAACCGGGAAATCCGGCACTGAATAACACGACCAGGGACTGAACGGCCATGTTCTCGAAATTTTTTATCGAACACCCCATCTTCGCCAGCGTCATATCCATCCTCATTGTGATTGCCGGCGCTGTATCGGTCGGCGCCTTGCCCATCGCCCAGTTCCCGGAGATTACACCTCCCACCGTTGAGGTGAAGGCCACCTACCCGGGGGCCGATGCGTCGGTGGTTGCGGAAACTGTGGCTGCACCTATCGAACAGGAAGTGATCGGCGTCGAGAATATGATCTACATGTCCTCGGTCAGCGCCAGTGACGGCTCCTACACCCTGACGGTGACTTTCGAAGTCGGCACCGACCTGGACATGGCCAATATCCTGGTGCAGAACCGCGTCACCCTGGCGGAACCGAAACTGCCGCAAGAAGTGACACAGCAAGGCGTGAACACCAAGAAAAAATCGCCTAACATTATCCTGATCGCCTCGCTGTATTCGCCCGACGACCGCTTCGATGAGCTCTACATGAGCAATTATGCGACGCTCAACATCAAGGACACGCTGAGCCGTATTCCGGGCGTAGGCGACGTCGGCATCTATCCCGAAAGCGACTACAGCATGCGTATCTGGCTGAACCCTGAGCAGCTCAAGTCACGTCGAATGACTACAGACGAAGTCATTGCAGCGATTCGCGAACAGAATGCCCAGGTCGCTGCCGGCCAGATCGGTCGGCCACCGGCGCCCGCGGGGCAGAATTTCCAGTACACCGTTAACGTGCTCGGCCGCCTGTCGGACATCGAGCAGTTCGAGAACATCATTGTCAAAACCGGCGAAGGCGGCCGCATCACCCGCCTGAAGGATATCGCCCGCATCGAGCTGGGCGCCAAGGTCTACGACATCACGTCGCGGCTCAACGGTGCATCATCCGCCAGTATTGCCGTCTACCAGCTGCCCGGTTCCAATGCATTGGATGTCTCCAAACGGGTGCGTGCCGCGATGGACGAAATGAGCGCTTTCTTTCCCGAAGGCCTGGAATATTCAGTCCCCTACGACACCACCATGTTTGTCGATGCCTCGATCAAACAGGTGTTTATTACGCTGGTAGAGGCAACGCTGCTGGTAGCCCTGGTACTGTTCCTGTTCCTGCAGGACTGGCGCGCCACCCTGATACCCTCGGTGACCATCCCGGTGTCCCTCATCGGCACCCTCGCCGTCATGCTGGCAATGGGCTTTTCACTGAACATGCTGACGCTGTTCGGCCTGGTTCTGGCTATCGGTATCGTGGTCGATGACGCCATCGTGGTCATCGAGGCCACCGTCGCGCACATGGAACGTGGCCTGGAGCGAAGGGAGGCTACCATCAAGGCCATGAGTGAGGTATCGGGGCCGGTGGTGGCAACCACGCTGGTACTGCTGGCAGTGTTCGTGCCCGCGGCCTTCATGCCCGGCATTACCGGTGAACTCTACCGGCAGTTCGCGCTGACCATCGCCGTCGCCACCATATTCAGCTCCATCAACGCACTGACCCTGAGCCCGGCACTGGCCGCACTGTTGTTGCGCCTGCCACCCGAGAATAAAAACGCCTTCTTTCGCGGCTTCGACAATTTTTTCAGCAAAGCCGAAACCCGCTACGCTACTATGATCAAGTCACTACTGCGGCGTACCGGTATCATGCTGGTACTGGCGCTTGGACTCGCTGTATTGACGGGCTGGCAATTCACGCAGTTACCGACCGGCTTTCTGCCGACAGAAGACCAGGGCTATATGCTGGTACACGTTCAGCTGCCCGACGCTTCGTCGCAGGAACGCACCGGTGAGGTACTGGACGCCATTGACGCTATAGTCGCCGGCACACCGGGTGTCGCGGACTGGGTTATTTTCGGCGGCTTCAACCTGATCGACGGCACGGCCTCTTCCAACACCGCTATCGTGTTTATCACGCTGACACCCTGGGATGAAAGAAATGAACCCGGTTTGAATCAGGAAGCGATACTCGCCAACCTGCAAGGGCAGTTCAATACCATCCAGGAATCCATCGTCTACACTTTCCTGCCACCGGCTATTCCCGGGCTGGGTGTCGCCGGTGGCTTCCAGTTCCAGCTGGAAGACCGCGGTGGAATTGGACTTCAGGAACTGAATGCCATGCTCCAGGAAATTCTTCAGGACGGTAATGCACAGAGCGGATTGGCCGGCCTGAACTCGACGTTCAGTATCCAGGTGCCGCAGTTGTTCGCCGAGGTGGACCGCACCAAGGCGAAGACGCTGGGTGTTCCCCTCGACCAGGTATTCGGTACGCTGCAGGCCTACCTGGGCTCGGCCTATGTCAACGACTTCAATAAATTCGGGCGTACCTGGCAGGTTACGGTGCAGGCGGACAACCGGTTCCGCATCAAACCTGAAGATATCCGCAGCCTGGAGGTGCGTAACGCCAACGGTGAAATGGTGCCTTTGGGGACGCTGATCGATGTCGAGCAGACGGTTGGGCCACAGACCATTCTGCGCTACAACCTCTACCCAGCCGCTTCCATAACCGGGGCAGCGGCACCCGGCTTCAGTTCCGGCCAGGCACTCAATCTCATGGAACAGATGGCCCGTGAGAATCTGCCGACCAGCATGGGGTTTGAATGGACCGGCATGTCTTTCCAGGAAAAGCAGGTGGGTTCGGAAGCCATCCTGATTTTCGCACTGGCGATCGTGCTGGTATTCCTGGTGCTGTCCGCCCAGTATGAAAGCTGGACCAGTCCGGCAGCGGTTATCATGGTGGTGCCCCTGGCGGTGCTCGGTACAGTGCTCGCAGTGATGATGAAAGGTGCGGATAACAACGTTTACACCCAGATCGGGATCACCTTGTTGATCGGACTGGCCAGTAAAAACGCCATCCTCATCGTCGAATTCGCCATGCAGGAACGGGACAAAGGCAAGAGCATTCTCGATGCGGCTATTGACGCTGCAAAGCTTCGCTTCCGGCCTATCCTGATGACAGCCATTTCGTCCATCGCCGGTTTCATGCCGCTGGTAATAGCCGCCGGCGCCGGTGCCGCCAGTCAGCAGGCCATTGGCACCGCAGTCGTCGGTGGCATGGTCGCCGCAACCGTGATGTCGCTGACATTCACACCGGTCTTCTATGTGGTGATGAAACGGCTGGGTGAACGGGGTGGCAAGTCCCGTCAGGAAAATACTATGCCTGCTACAGGAGAAACCCCGGACCAGACGTGAATCTCCCGTTCCGTAAAACCCTGCTGTTCAGTCTCTTTGCCGCACTCGCCTACGGCTTCTGGCTGAGTCCGGATTTCAAAACCATTACCGCAGGGGTGGCCATATTTCTACTCGGCATGTTTGCGCTGGAACAGGGCTTCAAGTCCTTCAGTGGCGGTACCCTGGAGGCCTTCCTCAAAAAGACCACAGACACAACCGGCAAAAGCCTGTTGTTCGGCATCATCTCGACCTCGCTGATGCAATCCAGCTCGCTGGTTTCAGTGATCACCATCTCCTTTCTCAGTGCGGAGCTCATTGCGCTGGCACAGGGGATCGGCATTATTTTCGGGGCCAACCTCGGCACCACCACAGGCGCCTGGCTGGTGGCCGGCCTGGGTCTCAAGGTCGATATTGCAGCGTACGCCATGCCCATGCTGGTGTTTGGCGTGATCATGGTTTTCCAGAAAGACAGTACGCGACTGCAAGGCACCGGCTGGGCGCTGGTCGGCCTGGGTTTCCTGTTCCTGGGCATCGCTTATATGAAAGAGGGTTTCGAGACCATTGGCAGCCAGTTCGACCTGTCACAATATGCCATACCGGGTTTCAGGGGGCTGCTGGTCTACACTCTCATCGGCATTGCTGCAACCGTGGTGATGCAGTCCAGTCACGCCACGCTGATCCTGACGATCACCGCACTGTCGGCTGCCCAGATCAGCTACGAAAATGCACTCGCACTGGCCATAGGTTCAAACGTGGGCACGACTGTAACCGCGATGATCGGCGCCATCAGCGCGAGCGTCTCGGGCAAACGGCTGGCGGTCGCCCATTTTATTTTCAATATCGTGACCGGCACCATCGCAATCGTTTTTATCAAGCAGTTTGCTGTCGCTGTCGACTGGCTGAGCCAGTTGGCGGGGATTGCCACAGACAACCACACCCTCAAGTTCGCGGTCTTCCATACGCTGTTCAATCTTGTCGGTGTGGCACTCATGCTGCCGCTCATCGGTACCCTGGTTACCCTGCTGGAGCGGCTTCTGCATGAAAAAGTCGAACCACTGGAGACAGCGCGCGTACTGTTCCTCAACAAATCGGCCCTGGAGTTCCCCGATACGGCGCTCGAGGTTATCTCCAGGGAAACCGTACACCTGGCCACCAACGCCTTTGAAATCCTGGCGCATGGTCTGAACCTGCACCGCACCGACATCACATCGAACACTGATATCAATGCCGTGCTGGCACGCTGCACGGACACCATGGGTATTGATGTCGATGCTCTCTACCGACGCAAGGTCAAGCCACTGTACAGCGCCATTATCGAGTTCTCTACACAGGCTGAACAACGCATGGATGCCCGGCAACTGGAGCGCCTGAACCAGCTGAAACAGGCAAACTGGCAGATCGTAACTGCCATAAAACGCATCAAGGAAATGCAGACCAACATAGACAGGTATACGTGTGCAGACAATAAATATGTCCGGCGCGAATACAATGCAATCCGCCTGAATATCGCCATGCTGTTAAGAACACTGTTCTCCATGGAAGCGCAGGAAAGCCCGGCCCGGAAAATCGAACATCTAAAAAGAATCAGGCTTGAGATGGAAGCGCAGGACATCATTGCCAACGGTACGCTTGACAAGCTCATTCGCGAACAGCGGATTACGTCCGATATGGCGACGTCCCTGATGAACGACAGTTCCTATGCCTACGAGATCCAGCGCAACCTGATATCCGCCGCGGAAATCATTTTTACGAACCTCTATTCGCAGGAAAACGAGCTGTCGTTAACGGAAGAAGAGATCGAAAAAGAAATGCTTGGCAAGCGCGAAGAACTCCTGGTCCGGCTCGGCCATGAAAAAGCACAAATCGACAACATCAGCACACGGCGAGATACCGGGGCCGAGTAAACCGGGACCGAATTGTGAAGCCCGACGTATATTGCCGGGCTCCACAAAGACCTCAGAACCTATTTGACGCGCCCCAATACAAGGACTTCCACACGCCGGTTGTCGGCGCGTCCTTGTTCCGTGGCATTGCTGGCAACAGGCAGCCTTTCACCGGCACCCATCGCCACGATCTTGCTCGAATCCACACCGGCCTTGACGAGGTATCTACCTACTGCCTGTGCACGTTGTTCGGAAAGTTCCTGGTTGTAATCGTTATCACCGACGTCATCTGTATGGCCAACGATTTCGATATAGGTCGCACGTTTTAACTGTTCACGCGCATCATTAACGTTTTTTTCCAGAAGCTGCACGCCCTGTGCTGACAGCTCACCACTGCGGCGCTCAAACAAGGCAACACTGGGAAAGATCATCGCGTCCAGAGCGCGCGGCTGTGCCACGACGATGACTTCCACGCGCCGGTTCTGGGCACGGCCTTCAGGCGTGTCATTCGATGCAATCGGATCCTTTTCGCCACGGCCCAGGGTACGCGTCTTGTCGCCCGGAACACCGAGTGTGGCCAGGAAGTCGCTGACGGCTTCTGCGCGCCGTTTTGAGAGACCCATGTTGTAATTCGCATCACCGGTGGTATCGGTGTAGCCGATGACAGTAACCGAGTAAACCTGCGCCAGGTCATCACCCAGTTCACTACGATGATCCTGGATGTAGGTCTTGCCGGCGTCTGAAAGCTCGGCCTTGTCGAAGGCGAACAGTTCAGCCTGCGGGAAACTGATCAACGAGATCGCGTCCATGCCCTCGCCCTTGATGATTTTAACCTGGGCATTCAGGACATAGCCGTCACAGCCGACCACTGTGGCCTTGTCCTTCGACCAGGACCCGGTATGTACGCAATCGCCACTGCCGCTGGTTACGATGTTGCCGGCCGAATCACCGGCATATCCGGGCGTAGTGCCACGGGACTCCGCCACGGCAACACCCGTAATCAGGGTCAAGATTGCAAGAAGCACCGCCTGCAGCGGTACAGATAGTATCCTGTGCTGAACCATACCAATCTCCTTTTCGCTCCGGTTTGAAAAAACGGTGAAGTATTATCTACTGTCGTTGCCGTACTTGCACGGCAAGCATAGCATTCCTGCGCAGGTTCAATGGGTATTGCCACCATTAAAATCACGCGTATGATCTGTATCCGATATGCCAGAATACCTTAAAACAAGAAGAAATCTGTTCCTGATTATCATCATGCTCGTCAGCTTGCTGTCAGGATCAGGCATGGCGTTTGCTAACGCTGGCAACAACCCGCTGCAACCTGCCGATACCAGCAGTCCCCGCGCAACCCTGCAAGGCTTCATTGAAACCCTGAACGACATCAACGCGCAGATCGTGGCGGTCATCAAGTCATACCTGGCTTCGCCACGGCTCTATGTTTCAGCACAGGAAGCACAGGAGATAGACCGCGTCACCCGGCGGCTTGAACTTGTCAGGCGCACACTGGATCTGAGCGAGACACCGGCAGCGCTGGTGGACCAGGTTGCGGACACCCGGGTCCTGCAACTCAAGGAAGTACTGGACCGTATCGACCTCCCGGATTTCACATCCATTCCCGATGCCGGGGCGATGGAAGCAGAGGAATTCAAACACTGGACTATACCGGGCACCGAGATCACTATCGCGCGGGTTGAAGAAGGCCCACGCGCCGGCGAGTACCTGTTTACTCCGGATACGGTGAGTCGTCTTCCTGATTTTTACCAGAAAATCGCCCACCTTCCCTATAAATCCACCGCCACTGCAGGCTGGTACGACCGTTTTCGATACGGTGGTGGCGGCTTATACAAGCTTATCCCGTACCGATGGATGGCCGCCCTGCCCGACTGGTCAAAGCAGCTGCTATTCGATCAACCCCTGTGGCGCTGGTTCGGTGTCGTGCTGGTGTTACTGGCTGCCTCACTGATCTACCTGCTGGTTCGCCGCATGGTGGGGGCCTGGGCTCACCAGGACGCAGCGCCGGAACTGCGGACGCAGTGGGCACAGCTGGCTAAACCCCTCGTGTTGCTGGCCCTGATCCCGGTAGTCGGGCATGTATTCGCCGAAAATCTGAGGATCACCGGCGCTATCCTGGAAATCACGACGCTCACACTGTGGGCGGTCTTCACGCTGGCGCTGACATGGGCGGTATGGCTGGGCAGCCATGTCGTGGCTGAGAGCGTTGTCGCTACACAGGATATACATATCGGCAGCATCGACAGCCAGCTCATTCGCCTGGGATTGCGGCTGGTCGCCACCATTCTGTCAATTACCATACTGGTCATAGGTGCACAGCACCTGGGCATTCCGGCGTATTCTGTTATAGCGGGGCTGGGCGTAGGTGGTATCGCGATTGCGCTGGCGGCCAAGGACAGTCTCGCCAACCTGCTCGGCTCGCTGCTCATCATGTTCGAAAAACCGTTCCGGGTCGGCCACTGGATCAAGCTGGGTGATACGGAAGGGGTTGTAGAGAGCATCGGTTTCCGCAGCACACGGATCCGCACCTTCTACAACTCGCTGGTATCCATCCCAAGCAACACACTGGTGAACAGCACTGTAGACAACATGCAGCTGCGCGACTACCGGCGGGTACGCACTAAGCTGCTCATCAGCTACGACACACCCGCCGATACGGTCGCGGCATTCATCGAGGCCATAAAAAAGCTTGTGCTGGATAATCCGCACACGCGCAAGGACCGATACCGCATCAGGCTGGATGACTTCAGCGATTTCGGCGTACGGATTCTGGTCAATTTTTTTCTGGATGTTGCCAACACGGAGGACGAGCAGGTTGAACGCCAGCAGATTCTGATGGGGATTCTGAAGCTGGCTGAATCCATGGATATTCAGTTTGCCACCCCTGCCCTGAGGCCGGTAGCGGACAACCCTCAGGGCCGGGAGGGCAGCTAGCAAAATTGCGGTGCTGCACGAAATCCGTAAAATACGCCGTCTCAGCCCGATTCGGTCCATTCAACCCACTGTTTCGAGAAACAAAACATGACTTCCATCCCCCGCCTTTCTGCCTTCCTGTTGCTCGCGCTTGTCTTTCTGCCTGTACAACAGACATGCGCTGACGAATTACTTATGCGCGATGGCTCCCGGCTGCTCGGCAAGGTTGTCAAACGCGAGGGTGGCACACTCGAATTCAAGACAAGCTATGCGGGCGTAATCAAGGTCAAGTGGGACGAGGTCAGCGAGCTGCACGCCGACGAGCCGATGACACTGATGCTCAAGGACGAAAGCACCCTCACCGCACAGCACATCAAGAATACCGAAGCCGGTATTTTACTGGATGACAACATCGAGGCGGACCAATCCACAGAATCGCTTGCCCAGTCCGAACTGGAATACATCAACCCTGATCCATGGCGAACCGGGGAAGGATACAAACTGGACGGCCACATCAACTTCGCGCTGTCAAAGGAACGTGGCAACACCGACAAGGATGAAATCGATGCGGACGCTGACCTGACCTGGCGGTTCCTGGACGATCGCTTAAGGATGTTCGGTGAATTCGAGCGCGATCGCAACGACAACAAGAAGACCAAGGACCAGTGGAAGCTCAGCAACAGCTATGATCACTTCCTGACTAAAAAATGGTATGCAGGCGCATTTCTGGCTTTCGAACACGACCAGTTCGCAGACCTTAACCTGCGTACCATTATTGGACCGAAGATGGGTTACCAGTGGTTCGAAAGCAAGGAAATGAACCTCAGCACAGAAGTCGGCCCGATGTATACCCACGAAGACTTTGACAATGATCCGGACGATGACTACCTGGCCCTGGGCTGGGGAATCAATTTCGACAGGTATGTGTTTGGTGAATTCATGCAGTTCTATCACCGCCAGACCGGACTCTGGTCCATGGATGACACCGGCAATGTAGTCTGGAATACCTGGACCGGCTTTCGCTTCCCGCTGGTTCTGGGCGTCGTCGCCAGCACCGAGATGCAGGTCGAATATGACAGCGGTGCCGCAGATGATGCAGATGATCTCGACACGACTTACACCCTGAAACTGGGCTATGCGTGGTAAGGACCTGAAGGAACCCGCTGCGTGAGTCGCTCACATTCTGTGATTCAACAGTGGTGGCTTGCGTTACTTCTGCTCGCACCATTCAGCGGCGCATACCCGGCCGATACGACCAGTCCCGGCAAGAGTACGACCGTTGCGGTCACCCCCGATATCATCAAAGCCCGCCTGAAAGAGGTGGAGGCATCCACCACGCTGGATGAAAAAACCAAGGGCTCGCTAACCGAACTCTACCGCAAGTCCCTGACTAACCTGGAAGCAGCCAGCGCCAGCGATGCGTCCACCAGGCGCTACACTCAAGCGCGAGAAACCGCAGCAGACGAGGCACGCCGGATTCGTGAGAAACTTGAGCAGGCAAAACTGGCATCGCCAACAGTAAGCCTGACGATATCTGAACAAGCGCCAGTGGAAGATATCGAGCAGGAGTTACTCAAGGAAAAAGCCAACAAGGCGGCCATAGAGGCCAAGCTTTCCGAACTGGAGCAGGAATTAACTGGCCATGCAGAACGGCCAGACAAAGCCAGAAAGCGGCTCATTGAAGCCAGACAGTTGCAGGGAAAACTGAATACTGAGCTCGGTCAACAAGACCCGGCCGGCGAAGCCTCCGAACTGAGCGAGGCCAGGCGCTGGAGGCTGATAAGCCAGCGACAGGCATTGAGCGCCGAAGTAAAAATGCTGGACCAGGAACTGCTGAGCGAGCCAATGCGCATCGACTTGCTCAAGGCCCGGATCGAGCAGAACGAACGCAGTAATGCGCGGACCCGCGAAAGAGTCACCCTGCTTGAGGAATTACTGACCCAGCGGCGCCGTGCCGAAGTGGAACAGGCGCAGGCAGAAACTGAAGCCGAGGTCAGCAAATTTGAAGCCGAAGACACCCACCCGCTTATTCAGATGCTGGCAGAGCGGAATGCAGCGCTGAGTGATCAGCTCAGTGCAGCGTCAGCCGAACTTGAACAATTCACTTCTGGTGACCAGACTGCCAACAGTGAAGCGAAAGCTATCGAAAATGATTTCCGCAATACCCGGCAGAAACTCGAAATTGCAGGCCTCAACCAGGCGCTTGGGCAAGTATTGCTGGAACAGCGCAGCTCACTGCCTGACCTGCGAAATTTTCGCAGGGCGGCAAAGCAACATGAGCAGATGATTGCCAATCTCACGTTGCTGCAGATACAGTACAACGACGAGCGCAAACGGCTGCGCGATGTCGACACTTACGTAGACAGCCTTGTCGACCAGTTACCACCGGAAGAAACCAGCCTTATTCGCGCAGACCTCACGGAGCTGGCGGGAAAACGCCGGGAACTGCTCGACACGGGAATATCGCTGAGTGATGCTTACCTGAGAGCCCTGGGTGAACTCGTTTATGCGCAGCGCAGGCTGATGGACGTTGTCGAGGCCTACGATGCCTTCCTTGCCGAGCGCCTGCTGTGGGTGCGCAGCGCGCCTCCCCCAACCCTCTCCTTGCTGGTCACCTTTCCGGTACAGGTTTACGAGCTGATAGCACCTTCCCACTGGCTGGAAATCATCGAAATCCTGCTGTTCCAGCTTGAACACTCTGTGACCCTGTGGCTGGCCCTGGTCCTGTTCGCCGGTCTGCTTTGGAAAACCCAGTGGATGCGCCATACCCTGCGAGAAGCAGGCAAGAAAGTCATCAAACCCCGTTCCGACCGGTTCAGATATACCCTGGGCGCGCTGGTCCTGACCCTGTTACTGGCTGCACCCTGGCCATTTCTGCTGGCCGTGGTGGGCTGGGAACTGCATGCTTCACTGGAGACCACGGAGTTTGCCAAGGCTGTTTCACATGGCTTTCTATTGCTCTCACCCGCCTTCTTCTACCTGCGGGCATTCCGAACCGTGTGCCTACCCGGCGGCCTGGCAGAGGCACACTTCCGCTGGCCCAAAGAAAGCCTGCAGGCACTGCGCAATGAATTGCGCCGGCTGATGATAACATTCCTGCCAACGGCATTTATCGCCGTGCTCGTTATCAATCACAGCGTCGCATCGTTCGGCGGCGGGCTCGGACGGCTCTCATTCGCTCTGATGATGCTTTCACTCGCGGTTTTCTTCTACCGACTGCTCGGACCCAACCAGAAAACGTTGCACCAGTTCCTGCTAAGTCACCCAAACGGCACACTGGCCCGAACCCGGTACCTCTGGCTGTCACTGTCAATGGTATTGCCGGTGTTACTGACGGGACTGGCACTCTCCGGTTATCTGTATACAGCAGGCATACTGACCGGCAGCGTAATCGACACCCTGTGGCTTACCCTGGGCTTTGTTGTTATCCACCAGCTGGCTGTGCGCTGGCTACTGATGGCACGCCGCAAGCTCGCCTTCGAAGCGGCCATTGAACGGCGCCAGGCTGCGCTGGCAGCGAAGCAATCCTCCGAACCTGCCGGGGCCGGTGGCAAAGAATCGCAATACCAATACGAGGAACCGGAGATCGACCTCGTCGCTCTGAACGAGGAAAGCCGCAAGCTGCTTAATATCGTACTACCGCTGCTGTCGCTCATCGGTCTCTGGTTCATCTGGTCCGATGTCCTGCCGGCCTTCGCTTTTCTGGACAATGTATCACTCTGGCACTACACCAAAGTGGTTACAGGGGAAGAACAACTGTTGCCGGTCACGCTCGCCGACCTGATCCTCGCCGTTCTGATTGTTATTGTCACCGTTGTTGCTTCCAGGAACTTCCCCGCCTTGCTGGAAATCATCTTGCTGCAGCGCAGCTCGGTCTCGTCAGGAGGACGCTATGCTGCCACCTCACTGTCGCGTTACAGCATTGCGGCGATCGGTACCCTGTTTGCCTTCAGCACCATTGGTGCCAGCTGGTCGCAGATCCAGTGGCTGGCGGCCGCCCTAACAGTCGGCATCGGTTTCGGATTGCAGGAGATCGTAGCCAACTTTATCAGCGGTATTATCATTCTGTTTGAACGCCCCATCCGGGTTGGCGATGTCATTACCGTCGGAGATACCGACGGTGTCGTCACCCGTATCCAGATCCGCGCCACCACCATCCGCAACTGGGACCGCCAGGAACTGCTGGTGCCCAACAAGGAATTCATTACCGGCCGCCTGCTCAACTGGTCGCTTTCGGATCAGACCACTCGCCTTAAGGTTCCCGTGGGCGTGGCCTATGGCAGCGATGTCGAAAAAGCCATGTTGCTGATGAATGAAGCAGCCGTGGAAGACGAGTGCGTGCTCGAGGACCCCAGTCCCTCCATTATCTTTGAGGCATTCGGTGACAACACCCTGAACCTGGTGTTGCGCTGTTTTGTCGGCAACCAGGATGACCGCATGCCGACACTGACCCGGCTGCACGAAGCCATCAACCATAAGTTCAACGATGCCGGCATTACTATTGCATTTCCGCAACGCGATGTGCACCTGGATACCAGCCGGCCACTGGACATACGCATCAGCCACAGCAACGGGGCTGAATAACTCTTTTTATCTTCATTTATATTCAGAGTCGGTTCGTGAATGTTACTGCGCGAGTCGAATTCACTCCACAGACCTGTTCATGAATTCTCAAAACCTGTAAGGTTGCGGGCATAGCAAATCACCTCCTTTACCAGGGGACCGCATGGATCTGATCAAGTCATTCCTGCGCTGGCTGCTACAAAGCCTGTACAAGGTCGAGGTCAGTGGACTGGAAAATCTGCAGCTGGCCGGCGACCGCGTCATTATTGTCGCCAACCACACCTCGTTCCTGGATGCGCCGCTACTGGCGATGTTCCTGCCCGGCTCGCTGACCTTCGCCATCAACACCCGGATCGCCAGCAGCAGGTGGCTGCGTCCGGTGCTTAAGCTGGTGAAGATTTTCCCCATGGATCCAACCAATCCGCTGTCGACCAAATCGCTGATTCGCTACATGCAGAAGAACAACAGGGCCGTTATTTTTCCGGAAGGCCGGATCACAGTCACCGGCACCCTGATGAAGATTTACGACGGCACAGGCATGATTGCCGACAAATCCGATGCCATGGTATTGCCAGTGCGTATCGACGGCGCACAGTACACGCCGTTCTCGCACCTGCGGGGAAGGGTTCGCCTGCGCTGGTTTCCACGCATAAAGCTGACCCTGTTACCACCGCAAAAAGTACACCCGCCACCTGAAGTTCGTGGCCGGGCACGCCGCCAGCAAGCGGGCAAGCAACTGTCGCACATCATGACCGATATGATGTTCGCTACATCGCAATACCACAACACCCTGTTCGAGTCGCTGATGGACGCCCGCCGCATTCATGGTGGTGCCCACATAGTCATGGAAGATATCGAGCGCCAGCCGTTCAGCTACAACAAACTGATCATGGCCAGTTTCGTGCTTGGCAAAAAACTGGCGCACATCACCCAGGCAAGGGAGTATGTTGGCCTGTTAATGCCCAGCACCTGTACCACCATGCTCGCTTTCATGGGGCTGCACGCCTGGGGCCGGGTACCGGCCATGCTCAATTACACGGTGGGGGTACGCGGCATGCTTTCGGCATGCGAAACTGCGCAGCTGCGCCGCGTCATTACCTCCAGGCGCTTTATTGAACTGGCCAACCTCGGCAAGGTTGCCGAGGCATTGTCTGAGAAGGTCCAGTTGATCTACCTGGAGGATATTGGCAAACAGATCACTGCACTCGATAAACTAGCCGGCACGATCGGCGGCCTGTTCGCACAATCCAGCTATCGTCGTAATTGCGCACAGGTCAACGCAGATGATCCGGCTGTTGTGTTGTTCACGTCAGGGTCGGAAGGTACGCCCAAAGGGGTTGTACTGTCGCATACCAACCTGTTGGCAAATCGTACCCAGTTATCCGTCTGTATCGATTTCAGCTCCCGGGACATTATCCTCAATGCACTGCCATTGTTTCATTCCTTCGGACTGACCGCCGGAACCCTGTTGCCATTGCTGTCCGGGATGAAGGTATTCTTCTACCCTTCGCCGTTGCACTATCGTATCGTGCCGGAGATCGCATACGACATTAATGCAACGGTCATGTTTGGCACCAATACCTTCCTCGCCGGTTATGCGCGATTTGCCCATCCCTACGATTTCTATAGTGTCAGATACGTTTTCGCAGGCGCCGAGAAACTGCACGAAGAGACCCGCAAGGTCTGGTCGGAAAAATTCGGCGTACGCATCTTCGAAGGCTATGGCGCAACCGAGACCAGCCCGGTGTTGGCAGTTAATTCGCCTATCTATAACCTGCCGGGCAGTGTCGGGCGACTTTTACCCGGAGTCGAATACCAGCTGGAGGATGTACCTGGCGTGGACAATGGTGGTCGTCTGTATGTGAAGGGGCCAAACATCATGCTGGGTTACCTGCTGAACGGGAACCCCGGTGAACTGGTACCACCGGCGTGTGAACTGGGTGAAGGCTGGTACGATACCGGTGATATTGTTGACATCGACTCCGATGGTTTCATACATATCCGCGGCCGCGCCAAGCGCTTCGCCAAAGTCGCCGGTGAAATGGTATCGCTCACGTCTGTAGAGGAAACCGTTAGCCAGCTCTGGAGCGAAGACCTCCATGCAGTGGTCGCCCTGCCCGACAAACAGAAAGGCGAGCAGCTGGTGCTGGTCACTGAACATAAGGATGCCGAGCGCAGCGAGCTGCTGGCTTTTACCCGCTCGAAGGGTATTGGCGAGATCAACGTACCGAAGAAAATTGTCCAGGTTGCCAAACTGCCCTTGATGGGTACCGGAAAAACGGACTACCCGGCTGTGCAAAAACTGGCCGAAGAAGCCCTGGCCTAGGGCGACAGGTGCATAAAGTCCAGCGTTCTCTGCTCCAGGTACGGATAGAACGGATTCCAGCGGATGCGCAACATATCAGAAGCGGGTACCCGAAGTACCCCGCGCTCACCGCGCAATGCCAGATTTCCCAGACGTACCCCCGGGCTCTCGCCTGCATCCGGGCCACCGTAGAGCGGATCCTGTGCGGGCATAGGCATGGCGAGATGGGACAGCGAGTACAATTCTTCCGGCCAGCTGAATTCCGTTGCTGTCGTGGTTACCTCGGCATCACCCGCCGCTTTGTACCGAATAACGACGTCGCGACTCGTCTCGTCGCGGTTGGTCGCCAAACTGACAGCGAATGACAGGCCGGTATCGGTCAGCAGGGCATCAATTTGCGGACCGGGATCTTTTGCCAGAATATGCTTCAAACCGGTAATACGATTGATATCGAACAGCACCAATTCGTGACCACCGGCAGGCAGGCGCTCGAAGAGTCCGTGCACCAGGTCCGGCACCGATACAGTCCCATCGACGGCAGACTGAAACGCCAGCACGCGCGGGAATCGTTTCAGGTCAGCCTCACTCAGCGTATCAAAGTGCGACTGGATCTCGGTGGTCAACCGGTACACCAGGTCACCTGCATTAACAGCAAAGGAACCGTACTTGAAAGGATCGTACTCGGGCAACAGGGAATTCCATTCCAGCTTCTTCAATCCCAGCAGGTGACCCAGCCGTGCTTGCCAGACGGCGAAAGCAGCAGCCGGGCTTACGCCGATGGCGGGCGAGAACAGCACCAGCCCGCTCACCGGTGGCAAGTCAGGATCTTTCAGCACCGACAGCGCATAATGAACCGCCAATGCGGCACCGTTGGAATAACCGACGATGTAGACCGGTTTGTCACCCAGCTTGTTGTGCAGGTGCTGCATGGCCAGTTGCACCGCTGCCGCCATATCGTCCCAGTGCACGCCTGTAAGTCCCACCGGCGCCGTGCCATGACCCGGGATCCGCAATCCGAGCACCGAGACGCCTGACGCCTGCAGACGCTGACCCAGACTGCGCAGGCTGTAGGGCGAATCCGACATGCCGTGCAACAGCAATACACCTGCACGCGGGGAGTCAACGGTCAGCTCGAAACTACGGTTCCAGTTGGTTGGCCAGCGGGCGGGATCTGACCAGCTGCCGCTGCTGTAGCGATTGATGGCATGTTTGTCCACAGGCTGTATCTGCGCATAAACCCGCTCATCGAGCTGTGCAAACAACCGCTCTTCCAGTGCCAGGTACTCTTCAAAGCTGTGTACCGGCGAATCCTCCGTAAACTCGGCGTCGAGGTCAGCCTGGTGCCAGACCTTGAGGTCGGGTCGGCCGTTGAGGTACAGCACAGCGCCGATGAGCAGTACTGTAAAGCCACCGACGAGCCCGTAAACGATCGCTTTGACGACGCGCCTGAATATACCGAGTGCCAGCTTTTTCATAGTAATCTGCTCTTCCCGACCATTCCGGAGTTTTTACTGCGGTTGGTGCTACGCACAAGGGTACGTAACGGAACTGCTGTCCTGTCTGTCGGACCGTTAATCAGAAACGCTGTATCGACTTGCCAACCAGCCTGTCCCTGACCTTCCAGAACAGACTACCCGGGTTGACAACGACAATGAAAATCTTGCGCATACGGTCTTCGGGGCAGTTAATTTCCCTGACCGCATGCCAGCCTCTGTCGCTGCGTTTCAGAATCGCACTTACGTTGCCCAGTGACCGACACGGAATCTCGCGGTCAAAGTCTTCAAACGCTGGTGCGGAGTTACAATCCAGCCGGCCACCATCGTCCAGCACCAGGGTTTCCCCACCCCAGGCCGGGTCCCAGTCTTCTTCAGAATTGAAATAGAACAGGTGCGATCCGTGCTCACGTTTTGCATCGCAGTGCGGCGAAACCGAACAACCGGTAGGCGCATAGTGCCAGTGAAAACGGAACTCCGGCTTGCGGGCATTGAACAGCCTGGCAATGTTGTCGCGGTAGCGATCGCTGCGTAACTCGGTGATAAATTCACGCCATGGTTCAGAAATGTCAGCCGCATTCTCTTCCGTGAATTCCAGCGAGTAGCGGTCATGCGGCTTTTGCCCGGCACGGCGTTCATAGCCGAACTTCTGCTCGAACAGTGATATGTCAGGCATATTCTTCCGCAACAACTCATAGCCTTCATCTGTGAGCAGTTTCTCCGGGTTTACCCAGGGATACGGTTTCTGGTTGCGGAATGTTTCGGTATCAATGGCGTCCAGAACGTCAAAATCAAAATACTTGGTCATTGTACTAATACCGGTAAGGGAGGGGTACGTTCTGCGACTTCAAGCGCATCGTGACGCACGTGGTTACGTTTCATTTCTTCGCGTAGCATCGACTCGCTGACGACGCCTTTCTCCAGGGCTTCATTCAAAAGACCAAAAAAGAAACGTTCCTGGTTTGGATCCGGGTGCGCCGTGTAGTGCCCGAGAAAGGCATACTCACCGAACAGACGTGCGCGCAATCGGTTAAGAAAACCCAGCAGCGGATATTTTTTAAGCTTGTCAGCAGGCGTATAGTCCACCGGCAGGCCGGTCTTCCAGGGCTGCGTCCTGCGCTTGGTATTGTGCAGCATGCGGGTCTTGTCGGTCAGGCGGTCGAAGTCATTCCACTCCGGCTCGAAGTAACCGACGTGGTCCGCAGACTCATGGCGCAGACACATCCATTCCTTGTAATCGCGCTTGAACTCGAATAGTTCATCAAATTCCCGTTCACAGTCCCAGTGCACAAGTTTCGCGCAGTCCATCAGCATCACGCTGGTTGCTACGCATTGAGCTTTTTTGGTGTTAGCCGAACGGTAGCGGCCCATCACGGCCTTGCCCTGCATATCCCTGCTGAGTAATTCGAAAACATCACCTACCGCAAAAACATCCGGATCGATGAGCAGCGCCCGCCCCTCGTGGCCCATAAGTTTTGGTGGCATAAAACGCAGTGGTGTAAAAGACTGCAGGTCATCCATGCGCCAGACACGCGTAACGCCACCGCGCAAAAAAGGCTGCCCTTCCCTGGCCTTCAAAAACGGGTAGTCCTCGACGTGAATAAATTCAACATCGAACGCGTCGGCGTGTGCTGAATTGCGACGCAACGAATATGCCGACAGCTGTGCGCCCAGCCACTGGCGTTCGTTGGTATGTATAAAGACGCATTTTTTCATGCGACTCAGCCTCCTGAAGCCACCTTGCCGGCAGCTTCATTTCCGGATGGTCCCGGCTCTTCTTCACCATAACCGAAAATCCCGGAAAGGCGGGTGCTAACCATTTCGTCAATTTTGGCGACCTGCTCGTCGTCAAAATAATCCCGGTAGCCACCGACCTTTGCGCGCCGTACCTTGTAGGAATGCGGGTTGCTCGGATCCTTTGCCTTTACCCGGCTGCCACTGCGCCAGAAATAGTTTTCCTTTTCGAGTTTGCGCAGATTCTCCACAGACGAGAATTCGACGGTCTCCCGGATTCGCGCGTCATCCGGGTCCATACCCAGAAACCCGATGATGCGCGACAGCTCCTTCTCAGGCTGCGCCCGCATATCCTCGTAGCGCACCATCAGCAGATTGTCGATCTTCGGCAACTCGCGCGCCCAAAGGTTCAGGAAGTCGATAATGCGCGGCACACCGCAGTCCGGATTCATGACAAAATCATAGATCGATATGTCCGACCCGGCAGGCGGATAGTGATTCATGGCCATCTTGTCGGGACGCATCCGGTATTTCCACTGGAAAAACTGCGACACCGCAACATCCTGCGGGCGGCGCACCAGCAGAACCACCTTCTTGTTGTAAAAATCCTTCTTGCTGTCGAGGTTGCCCGTGTAACCACGCAGATAGTTATCATGGGTAAAGAATATGCGCGGTACAGCCGGATTGATTTTGTGAAAGTTGTCGAAACCCATCAGGATGCGTTCCGGTAGCGCGTAGGTCTGCTGGTAGTAACGCGACAGCATAACGCGCATCCAGGTGCGGCCGCTCTTGCCATAGGAGGCAAAAACATAGTCACATACCAGGTATTTGCGGTACTCTTCCTGACCGCGTCGCCAGCGATCCAGCGCGATGGCCTGCTTTTGGGGCAGAAATACCGATGCCGCCCGCACCAGCCAGCGCTTGAGCCGCTTGATAATAATGTGCATCCAATAACCTCTTGCAGAACCGGTTTATCAACCGGTAAAAATAAACTATGGCAAGCCAGGAAACAAGCGCATAGTGCGCCTGCAACATTATACTGGCAGGTTCGGAGACTCACAGCACCGCAGGGCGATATATCTCGCCAGTACTGGTCGTCGGCTACCGTTAACAGGCTGTTATGCCCCCTGGGTGTTTATGCCCTGTGGATACAGCGCAGGCAGTGGACACTGAAGAGTTGCCGGTCATCCATCCATACCTGGTCGGAAACAAATCCGGCCCGCTCCGCCAGTGACAGGAATTCCTCAACATCATACTTGTAGGAGCTCTCGGTGTGGATGGTTTCACCTTCGTCAAAGTCGAAGGACTCACCCGCTACCGTAACAATCTGTTCACTCCTGCTGACCAGGTGCATCTCCACACGGCCTTCGCTGGCATTATAAAAGGCGTCGTGCGAAAACGCCTGCAAATCAAAATCCGCACCCAGTTCCCGGTTAATGCGCTGCAACAGATTAAGGTTAAAGGCTGCCGTCACCTGCTGATCGTCGTTATACGCCGCGTGCAGCACCCCGGCATCTTTCTTCAGGTCAACGCCAATCAACAGCTTGCCGTCCTCGCCGAGATAGTCAGCAACCCGCTGCAGTAATTCATGCGCCTGCGCTGGCTCAAAATTACCGATACTTGAACCGGGGAAAAAAGCAACGCGCGACAAGTGCTCGGGACAGTATGGCAACTCAAAGTCTGCTGCAAAATCGGCACAGGTGGCATGCACCTCCAGCGCCGGATAATCCGCCGCCAGCGCTTGCGCCGAACCCAGCAGGTGCTCCCTGGAAATATCCATGGGCATATAGGCCGCAGGCTTAAGTGCATCCAGAAGCACCCGGATTTTTTGACTGCTGCCACTACCGAGCTCCAGCAGCAGGCAATCCTGCCCAAGAAAATCCGCAATGGTCTCTCCGTGTTTTTTCAGAATACTGATTTCAGCACGGGTCGGATAGTATTCAGGAAGCTCGGTGATGACATCGAACAACTGGGACCCACGACGATCATAAAAAAACTTGGGCGAGAGCCGTTTGGAAGACCTGGCAAGCCCGGACAATACTTCCACCCTGAAGTCCGCTGCCGCAGGATGAAGATCATAGAAATGCATGCCGGGAGAGACCACTGTGTCGGTGTTCATACTTGTTCTCCTGCCCGGAACATAGCCCTGTATATGGTGCCGACGGCCGGAGTCGAACCGGCACAGCTTTCGCCACTACCCCCTCAAGATAGCGTGTCTACCAATTCCACCACGTCGGCATAATAAAGGAGGTTACTTAGCGCTGTCGGACTTTTCTGCACCGGCTTGCTCAGCCCCGGTTTCCTGATCCGGCACATCGGGCACCTCAGGTGCAGCATCTTCAGTCGGAGTTTCGACGTCGGGAAGGTCCGCTGGTGGCAGATCGATGATCTCCACATCGACCTTTTCGTCGACAACCGCTTCGGTTGCATCCACAGGCACCGTACCGGTTACGCTGGCAGACGAGTCCTGGATATCGCGCACCAGCGGTGATGACAGCAGGACACTGTTGATGAAAAAGCCGGCCGCGAGGACCGCTGTAGCACGGGTAAAGAAGGATCCACCGCCACGCGAGCCGAACACGGTACCGGCTGCACCGGCGCCAAAGGCGGCGCCCATGTCCGCACCCTTGCCTTGCTGTAAAAGAACCAGCCCGATAATGGAAAGTCCCATCACAACCTGAAGAATAATTAATGCTGTAAACATTTACCTTACCTTAAACCTAGTGCGTTTACGTGCCTGCCCTGCAGATGGCCAGGAAATCTTCAGCGTCCAGTGAAGCACCACCGATCAATCCCCCGTCAATATCCTGCATGGAAAATAGTTCTTTCGCGTTACTGCCCTTGACACTGCCGCCGTACAGAATCTGTACCTTGTCGGCAACGGCCTGATCCAGGCCCGCCAGCTTGGTGCGAATAAATGCGTGGACATCCTGTGCCTGCTGCGGTGACGCTGTCTTGCCGGTACCGATTGCCCAGACAGGTTCATAGGCGATAACCGCCTCGCCAATAGCTTCAATGCCTTCCAGCTTGACAACAGCATCGAGCTGGCGCGCCACCACTGCCTCGGTGATGCCCTGTTCGCGTTCTTCCAGCGTCTCGCCGACACAGAGAATGGGCGTCAAACCGGCTTTGCGGGCAGCCGCAAATTTGCGGGCGGTGAACTCATCATCCTCGGCATACAGGGCGCGGCGCTCGGAATGGCCAACGATAGCATAGGTGCAGGAAAAATCGTTCAGCATGGCGCCGGAGATTTCACCCGTGAAGGCTCCCGATTCCTGGTCACTGACGTCCTGACTGCCAACTGCCACCTTGCTGTCTGCCAGCAGGTTGGAGACCAGCGGAATATAGACGAACGGCGGACAGACCGCGATTTGTGTATCGCCGGTGTTGCCGGCACCCGCGGTAATCCCTGCAACAAGTTGCTTGATGCTGTCCAGGGAACCATTCAGTTTCCAGTTCCCGGCTACCAGTGTCTGACGCATGCATGTCTCCCGCAAGCCTTTGAAAATAGCGGCGTAGCGTAGCTGTCCCGGGGTCAAAAATCAAATGCTGAGTAACCGGGAACAATGTCGTCAAATACTGGAAATACTGGAATATCAGTCTGCTACGAGCCAGGAGAGCCAAAATGCGCTCTGCGCGCGGGTGGCGAACAGTCCTTTTAAATGTAAATCCATCAGCGCCCCGCCTTGACGGCGTACCAGGTGCGCACCAAAACTGACGGCTGTCAGACCATACAAGGATTCCATCGAACTGAACATAGCGACCAATCCTGGACGGGCATCCGCTTTCAATGGCTCACGCAACGCCTTGCTGAGACGGGTCATCGCATCGAATTCGTCGACACCCTGCTGATGAATCCATTCCAGTTCCTGCTGAGCGCGAAACGCGCTTGTCACGGCGCGCAAGGAACCACGTCGTCAGGGCGGCCGGTCGAGGTCGAGCAGATTATTAACGTGAGCTTCCTGCGCCACAAAAGCGTTGGTTGCCAGTTTCCCGGAGAGTGCTATGCTTTCCAGGTAAGTGAAAGGCCGCACTCCCGAGAAGCCAGTGGCTTCGACCCCGAGAATTATGGACGCATGCAACTTCTTGCGGTAGATGGAGACAATCGCAAATAGCCTGCGTAGTCATTTTTTCGATTCTGGCCGCTGTTAAGGGATATCCACGAAAATTGGATAAGCCATTTGAAGGTTAAGATTGCGTTTTGACTCGACAACGGACTTCCACTATGCAATCCAGGTGTTACATTCGGATCGTCACATTGTTCGTTTACACCCTGTGGCCTGCTGTACTCATCGCTGCCGACAAAGCTACACCGCTGGACGAGTTACTGGAGATGGATCTTGCCCGCCTCATGGACGTTGAAGTCAATCTGGTATCCCGCACTCCCCAACGCCAGTTCGATACACCAGCAGCTGTTTACGTTATTTCGCGCGAGCAGATCCAGCGCTCCGGTCTGAAAACCATCCCGGACTTGCTGCGACTGGCTCCCGGGGTACAGGTTGGGAAAATAGACGGTAGCACCTGGTCCATCGACATTCGCAACAATCCCAGTCGATTCTCCCGAAACCTGCAGGTATTGATGGACGGCCGCACCCTTTACAATCCGCTGTTCGGCGGAGTCAACTGGGACGTACAAGACACCTTCCTGCCGGATATTGAACGGATTGAAGTCATACGTGGTCCGGGGGGCACCCTGTGGGGTACCAATGCTGTAGACGGCATTATTAACATAGTAACCCGCAGGTCTGAAGATACTATCGGTACCAGGCTACAGGGTCTGGTTGGCCGTGGTGATGTTGCTTACGATGGCGGCGGTCGCTACGGCACCAGGCTTTCTGAGAACCTTAGCGCGCGTGCCTACGTCAAAACCAGAGAACTGGATAATGGCGAATTCCTGGATTCCAGTCAGAGCAACAACACGTTGTTTCCAGCGGGTGATATCGCCCACGACGATGCCAACCTGACCCAGGCAGGTTTTCGCAGCGACTGGCACAAACAGTCTGCTACACTGAGCTTACAGGGCGACTACTACGATGGCGAAACACGCGACGTCAACAGCACGATTACCAGCAATCCCGGCAACAGTGACACCGATGTCTCGGGCGGCAATCTTCTGGCACGTTGGACGCAGCGTTACAGGCATAACTCGGAACTGAAGCTGCAGGCTTATTATGACTATACCCGCCGCAGCGACGAAACCTTCAGAGAGAAGCACAATATCTTCGATCTGGATATACAGCACAGCTTCAGTGTTCCACGCCAGCGACTCACCTGGGGCGTCGGATACCGTCACCTTCAAGACAAGACACAGAATAAGCCGCCCGGTACATTTGCACTTAGACCGGAAAACCGCAACGATAACCTGTATACAAGCTTTGCGCAGGATCAGATCAACATTTTGCCCAATAAGCTGCAGTTGACTGTCGGTGGGAAATTCGAACATAACGACTACTCAGGCTATGAATACCAGTCCAGCGGACGTCTGCTCTGGACACTGAATACACGGCATAATATCTGGGCTGCAATCACCCGCGCAGTACGCACACCGACACGGGCTGACGAAGACGCAATTCTGGATTTTGGCGATTTTATAATTCCGATCAGCGACGAGAATAGCAAAGCACAACCCATGCTATCGCGAGAGATAGGTTACCGTGGACAATGGGCACACTGGCTGGCTGTTGATGTTGCGACCTATTGGAACCGTTATTCACATACCGGCAGCACCAGTACCAGGGAGATCTGGGGCTTTGAAGTCAACCCTCACCTGGCGTTCGGCGAAAACCTGTCGGTCGAAACCTGGTACGCTTATTCCAGGGGGCGACGAAATACACCCGCTGGGCAGAAAACGAACCAGGAGCTGGTTCCCAACCATACGGCTGGCCTGTCTTCCTACTGGCAACCGCAAACAAACTGGCAGACGGACATCACTATCCTGTATGTGGATTCCACAGGGCGCACTAATGTCGATATAGACAGCCAAACACGTTTGGATCTGCATGTCGGCTGGGCCGCGAACCGCCACTGGCGGTTGGACGGTGGATTAAACAACCTTCTTGATGCCAAGCATGCGGAATCGTTTGACAGCACCAAAATCAATACCGGTGTAAGGCGTGGAGGCTACCTGCAAATCGGTTACAATTTCGAATAGCATTGCTTCAATCAGTATCGAATTTCGTCATATCACCGGTATCAAGGGTAAAATAAAAACAGGCGCCCTGATCGATTTCCGACCTTGCCCACACCTTACCACCATGACGGCGCACCACGCGTGCGACAGTCGCAAGCCCGACCCCCGTGCCTTCGAACTCTTCTGCACCGTGAAGGCGTTGGAATGGGCTGAACAGCTTGTCGGCATACTGCATATCAAAGCCGACGCCGTTATCGCATACCCAGTACACGGTCTGCCCGTCTTGCTGGCTCTGGCCAAATTCCACCCGGCCTGCGTCTTTCTTTGACGAGTATTTAAGGGCGTTCCCGATAAGGTTATCAAGCACTGAGCGTATCAGCGTTGGGTCGCCATAAGCTGTAATATCCGGTTGAACATCGATCTGCATGGTGTGTTCGGCTCCTTGCTGAAGTTCGTCCACCACTTTCAGGGCCAACTCGCTCATGTTGATCGATTCGGGATTCAGTGCACAGCGTGAAACCCTTGACAGGCTGAGCAGTTCGTCTATCAGGTCACCCATACGGTTCGCCGAGGATACGACGCGATTCAGGTAGTCCTTACCGTTATGGTCCAACACCTCTCTATAGTCTTCCAGCAAGATCTGGCTGAATCCACTTATGCCGCGCAAAGGCGCCCGTAAATCATGAGAAACCGAATAGCAGAATGCTTCCAGCTCCTTATTACTCGACTGTAGTTCACTGGTGCGTTTTTCCACCAGGCTTTCCAGTTGGTCTCGCGAGTTTGTCAGAGAGCGGTTCTGAATATCGATGGTTTCCAGCATTTCGTTGAAAGCATCTACCAGCAAACCCAGTTCGTCATCACTATGTTTTGCAGCCCGTACCTGATAGTTGTGCTGGTCGGCAACCTGTTTAGCAACAATTGACAGTTCGCGTACAGGCGCGGAAATCACGCGTTGCAGTCTTGACGAAATACCATAGGCGGCCAGACCGGCCAGAAAAAAAATCAGCAGTGCGCTAATAACCGCATGGTTCCGCTGCCGGTAGACACGGCTTAAGTCTGAGTGGATGAACATGGTTCCAATGACACTTTCGTCCAACATGACAGATTCATAGAGATAGATAGCACTGTCGTCAACAGGAGCTGCAGCCGAACTTGACTGAAGCGCGCATTCTCTGGTGGGAGCGGCGATTCTATGGTAATCGGCAAACAAATTACCGTCCTTGTCATAAATACAGGCGGTAACGATATTGGGTAACGCGCTCAGCGTGTCCAGATTCTGGTTCGCAAGTTGAATATCGTCAAACGCCAGGGCCGCGTTGCTGCGATCGGCGATCAGCTTACTGAGAGCCTGAACTTCCTGTCTCAGCGACTCCCGGCTGCTAATCCAGGAATCAAGCACCCATGCACTACTGGCGATCAGTAGCGCAATCAGGCTGGTGACTGTCGACAGGGCAATAAGTTTTTGTGCCAGTGACAGCTGTTTCATTCGGAGCATCGGAAAGTCTCCTTCTCTCTGCTACTGGCAATAATCTCACCCAGTTCAAGCAGCTTTGCACTGATTGATATACCGCAACTCTGAGCAACCGCCTGGTTGATCTGAAACCGAATGCGATTTCCCCGTGTGACGAGCCCGATAATACCGCCATGTGCAGTAAAACCATCGATGTCGCTTACTGTTAAAATATTATGCTCAACTGCCCGCCTGAGCAGCTTGTCCAGCTGCGCTGCTTCTGCACGTGTGAAAAAGACCATCTCACATATGTCCATGGCTTGCTTATTGTTCAGGTAATGCAAAGACAGGCGGCGCCCCTGGACATCGCGGCCTGACAGTGGCTCGAGAAAATGACCGAACGGGCTGGCGCCTACAATACACAGATCGTAATCGCTATTATTTTTGCTGAAATGCTTTTCTGGCAAGCGGGTGAATTTGGAAAAATTATATAGATAAGCGCTTTTGATCTTGTACTCGGACTGTGGCTCGACGGCGGCACCTGTAGCCATCGAGCCTAAGCACACTAACACCAACGCCAGACCGGGCAGGCGTTTTACAGTTGCTTGATGCCTTTTTATTTTTTTCAATACTCAACCAGCCAACACGTAATGGATTAGATCTTGATCTGGTAAAATCTTAGACAATGATACGACAATGTAAAGTCGACGCCAGATCCGGAGCAGCCGGTTTAAAAATCGCGGCAAGGGATGCCACTCTAACAGGCGCCCATATGTCAATCACAGTCTTTCGGTCAGACTAGCGGCAACCGTTGGCAGTTTCCGGTGAGATGCCTGGAATGCAGTAAACGCAGTGCGGTGGAACGCCGCTTGGCTGTCTGTGAGTTTTCCGCTCTGCCCCTCTGGCGAGGATGGTTGGCCGGGTGAAGCAGATTTTCAGGGAGGCAGGCTAGGGGCAGTCCTTTTCAATATGAATCACCAGCGCACCCCCTTCGTAGTGGGCGGGCGCGGCTGACGCCTTGCGCACCAGCAGACCGGATTGAGAGCGGTAAACGGTGTATTCCCAGGCGGGATCTACTGCTTCGTACACAGAGCTACCAAAGAACGTGTCGACCGGTGACCAGTATTTCCAGTCACGTTTGGCGTACTGGAAAAGATCGAATCCTGGTTGCTTGCCGATACGCCAGGCCTGATGCCTGTTGGTATTCTCGTCACTGACAGTCTGATAACGCCCGGTCAGGCGTTCAAGCCGGTACATGGCATCCAGGCCAATCAGGTTGGCCAGCGGCTTCCACTTCAGAAACCTGGCATCGATACGCCATTCGTCACCGTACAGAACGAACGTTTGGGGATCGCAGAAGTCTCCAGTGCGGAGTTCGACAGCGTATTTTTGCGGTGCGAGCTGCGTGAAACGTAATTTTGCTATCGGGGCTTCATCGGTGAGGCGGTTGAAGGTGTAAATGTTCGAAAACAGCAGCGCTACGGAAATTCCGGCCAGGGTCAATACAGTCAGTGATGTGCCCCATAGCAGTTTGCGCATTACGGCTCAGCAATGACGGCACAGCTTACGCCGTTTCAACCCGGGCACCGACCACCTGCTCGACGACTCCCGCCAGATGCCTGGCCTGCTCATCCACCAGGGTCTTGTCCTCGCCTTCCACCATGACACGTATCAGGGGTTCCGTGCCGGACGGACGCAGCAATACACGACCTTTACCATTCAGTCGTTTTTCCACGGCCCTGACAGCAGACTGAACCGGTTCGCAGTTATCGATATCAGTGCGTCGTGCCAGCGGTACGTTGATCATGAGCTGGGGATACTTTTTCATCCCCTGCTTCAGCTGGTGCAATCCGACGTTCTTCTGCACCATGGTCGCAAGCACCTGCAAGGCAGATACCATGCCATCACCGGTAGAGGTTCTGTCCAGGCAAATGATATGACCGGAAGATTCACCACCCAGCACACCACCGTGCTCCTTGAGCAGTTCCATCACATAGCGGTCGCCCACCCGGGCGCGTTCGAATTCTATTTTCTGTGCCTGCAGGGCGTGCTCCATACCGAGATTGGTCATAAGCGTTCCGACCACAGGACCTGACAGCTGCTTAGTTTCCTTGCGCGATACGGCGATTATAAACAGCAGTTCATCGCCATCGACCAGTTCACCCTTGTGATCGACCATGATGAGACGGTCACCGTCTCCATCCAGCGCGATGCCGAGATCAGCCTCCTCCTTCAACACCTGCTCTCTTAACAATTGAGGGTTGGTTGATCCACAGTCTTCATTGATATTGAGACCATTCGGATCGACATTGATCGCGATAACATTGGCACCCATTTCCTCCAGCACGCTGGGCGCGACTTGATAGGTCGCGCCATTGGCGCAGTCGACAACAATTTTCAGGCCGCCGAGGTCGATACGCGAGGGAATAGTGCTTTTACAGAATTCGATATAACGGCCGCGGGCATCGTCTACACGCTCAGCCTTGCCCAGCCGCGCGGATGAAACAGTAACCATCGGCTTATCCAGCTCTGCTTCTATGGCGGCCTCGACTTCGTCGGGCAACTTGGTGCCCTCAGCCGAGAAAAACTTGATGCCGTTATCGTAATGCGGGTTATGAGATGCACTGATAACGATGCCGGCACAGGCGTGCATGGTGCGCGTCAGGTAGGCAATGGCGGGTGTGGGCATGGGGCCCAGCAAGCGAATATCGACACCGGCTGCCGACAGGCCGGCTTCCAGCGCTGACTCGAACATGTAACCGGATATACGCGTATCCTTCCCGATCACCACGCGGCTGGCCGAACCATTCCCCAGCACCCGGCCGGTCGCCCACCCCAGTTTGAGCATGAACTCCGCGTTGATGGGATGTTCCCCCACGCGGCCGCGAATACCATCTGTTCCAAAATATTTTCTTGACACTTTAACTCTCCCATTCCTGGCGTCTGTCCTGGAGCGCCGTACTCATTTGCAGCGCTTGCCAGGTTGCCGCCACATCGTGTGACCGCACCAGCCTTGCACCTCGCTCTACGGCGAGTACCGCCAGGGCTATGCTGGCTGGCAGACGTTTGCCGACCTCAAGCCCCAGTAATTTTCCGATCATGGACTTTCTCGACAGACCCACGACCATTGCCTGTCCCAGACGATGAAATTCATCCAGCCGCGCCAGCAGCTGCAGATTGTGATGCACCGTTTTCCCGAAGCCGAAACCCGGATCCAGCACGATCTGCTCTCTCCGAATACCCGCTTGTTCACACGCAGACAGGCGCTGTTGCAGGAATGTTTTCACCTCATCTACAACGTCATCATACTGCGGATCGGCCTGCATGGTACGCGGATCATCCTGCATATGCATTATACATACCGGAACACCGTATTCAGCGGCTACGTCCAGCGCGCCGGGTTCTCGCAAGGCATTCACATCGTTGATAAACCCTGCTCCCGCCTGAATCGCCGCCCGCATCACGCCTGGCTTCTGCGTATCTATGGAGATCGGCACCCTCAAGCGGGACTGTAGCGCCTCGATAACCGGCACTACGCGCCTGAGCTCATCCGCCTCCGTTACGGGCTCCGCACCGGGCCGTGTGGACTCGCCGCCGATATCGATAATTGCCGCGCCCTCGGCTTCCATCTGCAAGGCGTGCTGCACGGCTTTTTCAGGTGCAAAAAAATCACCCCCGTCCGAAAAGGAATCGGGGGTGATATTGAGTATACCCATCACCTGTGGGCGCGACAGATCGAGCGGTTTACCCATACAATCAATCACTCGGGCCGCCACCCCGTCAATATCGCTTTGCAGGTGAACTAGTGTTGTCCTGCCGGCCCTCCAATCGGACCACTACCGTCCTCCTTGCTGCTCTTGTCATCGGCACTGGTAGCGGAGCCGGTTGATGTGCCACCACCGCTGGACTGACTGTCATCCCAGTCCTTTGGCTTGCGCGCGACTCTGCCTTCCATAATGTCGTCGATCTGATCGGAATCGATCGTTTCATATTTAATCAGCGCTTCTGCCATCAAGTGCAACTTGTCCAGGTTCTCGGTGAGCAGGCGATTTGCGCGTTCATAATTCCGGTCGATGATGTTGCGGATCTCGCCGTCGATAGCATGTGCCGTTTCGTCTGACACATTCTTGTGCTGGGTAACCGAGTGGCCAAGGAAAACCTCGCCTTCCTCTTCACTGTAGGTCAGCGGACCCAGCCTTTCGGACAAGCCCCACTTGGTCACCATATTGCGCGCCAGTTCGGTAGCACGCTGAATATCGTTGGATGCGCCGGTAGTCACCATCTCTTTACCGAAGATCATTTCTTCTGCTATACGGCCACCGAACAGACTCGAGATCTGGCTTTCCAGACGCTGCACACTGAAACTGTAGCGATCCTCTTCGGGCAGGAACATGGTCACACCCAGTGCCCGTCCACGCGGAATAATGGAGACCTTGTAGACCGGATCGTGCGATGGCACCAGACGGCCGATAATGGCATGCCCCGCTTCGTGATACGCCGTGAGTTTTTTCTCATCCTCACTCATCACCATGGAACGGCGCTCGGCGCCCATCATGATTTTGTCCTTGGCCTTGTCCAGATCATCCATATCCACCAGACGTTTGTTGGCGCGCGCCGCAAACAGCGCGGCCTCGTTGACAAGATTGGCAAGGTCTGCGCCGGAAAATCCAGGCGTGCCGCGCGCTATGACGCCGGGTTTAAGGTTGTCTGCCCCCGGCACCTTACGTAAATGAACTTTAAGGATCTGCTCGCGTCCGCGGATATCGGGCAGCGGTACCACCACCTGGCGGTCAAAGCGGCCCGGGCGCAGCAAGGCAGGATCAAGGACATCCGGGCGGTTGGTCGCGGCAATGACGATCACGCCTTCGTTACCCTCGAAACCGTCCATCTCTACCAGCAGCTGATTGAGTGTCTGTTCGCGTTCGTCGTGACCGCCGCCCAGACCTGCGCCACGATGACGACCGACGGCATCGATTTCGTCGATGAAGATAATGCAGGGCGCATGCTTCTTGGCCTGCTCGAACATATCGCGTACGCGCGAAGCGCCGACACCGACAAACATCTCCACAAAGTCGGAACCGGAAATGGTAAAGAACGGCACCTTCGCTTCACCTGCGATGGCCTTGGCCAGCAGTGTTTTACCGGTACCCGGTGAACCAACCATCAGCACACCCTGCGGTATCTTGCCACCCAGCTTCTGGAACTTGCCCGGGTCACGCAGGAATTCCACCAGCTCGGCCACTTCTTCCTTGGCTTCCTCTACACCGGCCACATCGTTGAAGGTAATCTTGACCTGGTCTTCACCCAGCATGCGTGCGCGGCTCTTGCCAAAGGACATGGCACCGCGGCCACCGCCGCCACCCTGCATCTGGCGCATGAAGAAAATCCACACACCGATCAACAACAGCATCGGGAACCAGGAGATAAAGATCTGCATCAGCAGCGAGTCCTGTTCCGGCGCCTGTGCCTTGACCTCGACACCATTACCCAAAAGATCGTTGATCATCTCCGGGTCATTGGGGGTATAACTGGAAAAACTTTCGCCGCTGACCAGCTTGCCCTTTACAGTACGGCCATCGATCACCACGCTCTGCACTCGGCCGGCTTTTACATCGGCAATGAATTCAGAATAGGCCACCGCCTGCAAACGGGGCGCCGGCGGTCCAAAATTATTGAACACCGACATCAGGACGACCGCAATGATCACCCAGAGTAAAATATTTTTCGCCATGTCGTTCAAATCACGTTCCTCTTAACGAATCAATCGGCGGTCTATAGACAGGAGAACAACTGAAAGGTATTGCTCTGCAAGGCATTTCGGCCCATTGGACGGATACTGAAACATACTATATTTTGCGTCCCCTCGCCAGCGCGTAGACCTCGCGGCTGCGCGGCCTGGATGCCCTGGGCTTGCGCATAACGACCCTCTGGTAGCGACCGCGCAAATCCTTCAGCAAGGCGTCAAACCCTTCTCCCTGAAACACTTTTAGCAATAAATCCCCCTCTGGACGCAGCACCCGGTCGGCAAAATCCACCGCCAATTCCGCAAGATACATAGCCCGGGGTTGGTCAACAGCGCCCATACCACTGATATTGGGGGCGATATCCGACATTACAAGGTCTGTTTCCTGTCCATCGAGCACACCCAGCAACGCGTCCAGCACTTCATCTTCGCGAAAATCACCCTGCACGAATGCCACCCCCGGCAACGGCTCCATGGGCAGGATATCCATTGCGACGATCCGCCCCTTGCGGCCGACGAGCCCTGCAGCGTACTGGCTCCAGCTACCCGGAGCTGCGCCAAGATCAACGATCGCCATGCCTGGTTTGATAATCCTGTCCTTCTGCTGAATTTCGTCCAGCTTGTAAACCGCGCGTGACCGGTAACCCTCGCGCTGCGCTCGTTTGACATACTCATCGTCGAAATGTTCTTTCAGCCAGCGGTGACTGCTTTTACTGCGTGCCATGGTACCGATTCCGGTATACTTGCTCGAATGCCCCTGACGGAACAACAAAAGAAAAGACTACGCGGACTCGGCCACAAATTGAAGCCTGTTGTCACCATAGGTTCAGCGGGTATATCAGAGGCCCTGCTGGAAGAGTTCACGCGTTCTCTGGAACACCACGAGCTAATGAAGCTAAAGGTCAGCCTTGGTGACCGCAGCGAACGCGACGCCGCCATTCAGGCTGCGTGTGAACACAGTGGTGCACAACTGATCCAGCGCGTGGGCAATGTTGCCCTGTTGTTCAGAAAAAAGAAAAAGGGCTCGAAGTTTTCCACCCTTTAGAAACCATACGCGCTACGGATACCAGCTTAAACGCCCCCAGTAAACGCATCTTGCGCTACCTTCGCAATCGCGATCAGGCGCTTTTTACCCAGATTACCCGACAGCGCATAGCCCATCGGGCCGTCAATCCAGTAGAACACACCCACATCTTCCGCTTCGTGGTACTGAAATGCTGTCTGCTGATTTTTCCAGGCCACACGCCTCACATACAGTGTAATACGTTCACCGCCGGCATTCTGATACATGAACTGCGCAGCCATACGATTGGTAGAAGGCAACAGACGGCCACCCACCAGGTCAAAACCCAGCTCGCCCAGATCCGGTGCCTTGATACTGGTATGCATACGTTCTGACAACCAGTTGCTCAACACGTCCTGTTGTTCCGCCTGTATTTCTACCGGGAATTGCTCATCGGTCGAATACACGAAATGTGCATAAGCAGCGGGCTGCACCAGATTCACCAGTGTCTCCGAGCCTCCGGTATCGCTCAAACCTGCATTCAATAACCAGCCGCCCAAACCCGAAACAAGTGCGATACCTGCCAATGCAGCGGCCCGCACTGCCGACGACCAGCGATGCACTGTATGGGGGACAGTGCTTACCGGCACCAGCGCAGCAGGTACAGATTCATTAAGCACAGGGTCGAACAGCCTGTGTAAATCCTGGTTTAGCTGCCGATACTGCCTGACCTGCTCAGCAGCATCGGAATTACCGGCCAGGTACGCTTCGATTTCAATCCGGCGGTTCTCATCCAGCTGGCCATCCACGTAAGCGTGGAGATCGGCGTCATTCACCGAACACACACCTTTATTCATTTCACACCTCTCAAGCCCGACCTGGCAGTCGGCTCACCACTCATCCACTTGAGCAACTCCTGTCTGCCGCGGTGCAAGCGGGACATAACCGTTCCGCTGGGAATACCAAGTACACCAGCGACCTGCTGATAGGAAAAGCCCTCGATGTTGACCAGCAGCAGGACTTCGCGCTGCTCCGGTGCCAGGCGTTGCAAACCTGACTGCAGTTCAGACAAGCGGGCGTCCATTTCCGAGTTGTCATAGCACTGTAAAACATTGCCCACCGCAAATGTCGCGGCATCCGCCTGCTTACTCTGCCGCTTGCATTCATTGACAAACAGGTTGTGCATAATGGTAAACAACCAGGCGCGCATATCCGTTCCCGGCTTCCACAATTTGAGACGGGCCAGTGCGCGCGCCAGACAATCCTGAACCAGATCATCCGCCCGGTTCTCATCACCGGTAAGGGCGCGCGCATAACGCCGCAAGCGCGGAATCTGCACCACCAGCAAATCAGCTGTTGTTTTCAAAGGTCTTCTCGCTTCGTTAACATTGCCTTGAACAAATCAGGGTAGTTGGGCGGGTGTAGTGAAAACCCAGTCACGCGACTTTACCGGCGTATGACAGCTTATACATTCCTTATTGAAATCGGCATTTTCTCCATAAGGTTTCTGATCCATACCGACCCAGCGCGCCCATTGCCAGCCAGTACCATTGGTCTTGTATGCCTGCGAATCCTTGAACATAAATTCTGCGTGAACAAACTTTTCAGGGGCGATCGCCGTCGGCCAGTGTTCCTCAGCAGTTTCTTTCCAGACCACCTTGCCGAGAATCGCACCATCCGGCCAGGGATTGGTCTGCCCTGCCCGCGCGGCCTTGACCGCTATCTCATTACCGACGATCACGCGCAGCGTATGGTTATCAATGCGGTGCGAAATAGATATAACGGGCCAGTCCTTGTAACCTTCCGGCAACTCAACCCCATTCGGAGCCGGTTGCACTGTTCCGCCGCTGGAGGCAGAATAAACGGGAACCGTAAAAGATATTAATATAATAGTATTCAATAGCTTATTAAACATATGTAATCCTTTTTGACGGTATAGAAAGAGTGGGTGTTCACAGGGCAAACAGTTTGCAGAGCCGATTATTCCCATACTGTGAAATAATAACCTGCGGCGGCCCGTCAAATGCAGGGTGGAACACCTGACTATGACAAATCCAGGCAATGAAAAGGCTTAACACAGTGGCTGGCTCTCCAGACGGCAGCGAGCCCTTCACCCTGTTTCGAATAGTATCCTTTATATTATTGTTTATAGTTATATCTGCTGCCAGAACAGGCTGGGCATCAGAAACCCGCGACAACTTTAGCGACGACGAATTCGACACCTTTGAAGACAACCCGCTCGCCGAACCCATCAGTAATCCACCCTGGTTCAAACTGACTTTCCTGGATTTATCCGAAGACCTTGAGGATGCGCTCAGCAGCGGCAAGCAGGGGCTGATGGTCTACTTCGGACAGAAGTACTGTTCCTACTGCAAGAAACTGCTGGAAGGTAATTTCGGAAAACTCGATATTCTTGCCTACACGCAGAAACATTTCGATGCCATTGGCATCGATATTCACGGACAACGCGAAGTCACCGCGCTTGACGGTTCACAGTGGAATGAGCGCAGCTTCTCGGTCTACCGCAAGGTCAATTTCACACCGACACTGATTTTCCTCGACAAGGACAAACGCGAAGCCCTGCGACTGCCGGGTTTCTACCCGCCCTATAAATTCCGTGCCGCACTGGAATATGTAGCCGCCGGCTATTACCTCAAGGAAGACTTCCGTAGCTACCTGGCGCGTGCTGACGTGCCGCTGGTATTCGATGCCGGCGACATGAACTACGAGGACTTCTTTTCGCCCGCACCCTATGCGCTGGACAGGAGCCGCTGGCCAGGCGAACGCCCGCTGGTGGTGTTCTTTGAACAGGGGGATTGCCACGCCTGCGACGTACTGCACACCGGGCCGCTAAGGCAGGATGATATCAGCCAGCACTTTTCGGAACTGGAAGTCGTACAGCTGGACATGTGGAGCGACACGCCGGTACTGACACCGGCTGGGGAAAAGACCACAGCGAAACAGTGGGCCGACAAGCTTGGCCTGTTTTATACTCCCACGCTGATATTCTTTGACGAGCGCGGTGAGGAAATTCTGCGCCTGGATTCGGTCGTCCAGTTCTACCGACTGCGCAACGTACTGGAGTTCGTGAATTCCGGTGCTTACCGCAACTACGCAACCTTTCAGCAGTGGCGCAATGCTAACAAGCGTTAGCCCCTATCCCGGAAAGCCGCCTGGCCACAGAGAAAGCCCCAACCATAAAAACGCGACCGCCAGAAGACTGCATCCTGCTATCACCGTGTACAGGATGAAACCAAAGCCCTGCGCAAGCCCCATTCGTATTCCCTGAACGGCACCGATGGCCGTGACGAAGAAAGCGAATTCGGCCATGACAAGCAGCGTCAATAATGGCAGGGCGGGCTCCGACGCGGGATCAAAAGCACCGGACGCCACCAGGATCACGGCGATTGTCAGGCCCAGACCCAGTGCCAGCCATGGAAAGGAAAGTTTCATAGTTTCGTTTCTCTAAATATGCTGTCACCCGCAATCAGACAGTACGTCCTGCTACCTATTCGGCCTCAAAGCCTGCCTGATTACCCTGCCAGGCAATGCGTCTACTACCGGCACCTATGGCAAAATTACCACTCAGCATCAGTGGCCCGTTGGCCACTGCCTTGACCGATAGCGTACCGCCTTTTTGTTCCAGGCCGCCACCTTTTTCACCCACAGCACCGTAATCTTCAAATCCGGCTTTAAGGTGGCTGTTGTCACGGAAAAGCTTGTTTGATGTTGTAGCGGCAGCGTGCCACTGGCACTGACGATGGAAAACGGGTTTCACTCGCCACTGGCCACTTTTCAAGGCGAGCGCTGAAAGATTGGCAACCGATGGCAGCACAGAAAATAAACGCCGCCCATTACGGCAGTCATTGCTGACACGTACAGCAGATGTTCAACGAACAGGGCCGGATGCTGAAAGGCATTACCGGTGAGCAGCGGAACCACCACCATCAACAGCACATACATCAGAACCGGTCCGGCAAGAATATCCCGCGCACCACTGCGATTACCCAGCGCCAGTTGAAATGAGAGTAGCGGTACATAGATAAGCATCCCGATCAATCGGTGCAGTTCGGCGTTATGGGAACTCACCGCCATCGCAACACTGATTCTTAAACTGTTTGCCAGCAGGCTGGTGGTCCACGCGGCAATGACAGCGGCACATAGCAACAGCATGCCTCCTGCGAGCCGGGACAGCAGGCCTGTGTCCTTGCGTTGATCCGGCCGGAGAATCCACGCGTAAGCCATGAACGACATGATCATGAAGTTAATGCCGGCACAGGCTTTCACCAGCCGCACATCGGCATTCTCGCTCACCCATTCATGGTTGCTATCCTTGTGAAAGGCATGCCCGCTGGACCATTCCAGCAGGAGCGACAAGGGGCGAAGCATCCAGTCAAGATCGGCTGCGGTGGCAATGCTGTAGTGGTGCTTTAACAGCACCACCACAGACAGCGCCACCAGTACCCACAACAGCGTCTGCCAGTGCCAGAGTTCACGCGCGAAGTGCATGGCGCCCTTTCCATTTGCGGGTGAAAAAGCTCATCAGCAACATCATCACGCCGAGCCACAGCAGTTCCGGTTCCGGCATCGGCTGACCGACAGCGTGGTTCGTGACACCTTTGGCCAAAGGCAGGGGTTGCTTAACATCAGATGCATCGCCCGTGGTATTGCGTACAGTTTCGTCCACGGCAACAAAGGAGGTATGCCGGGTCAGTAACGAATACTGCAGGCCGAGTTTGACAATACTCTCGCGTTGCTGCACTTTATTTTCATCGGGGATCACATATAGCCGTTCAAGACGCTTGCGTGCCCATAACTGCGGCAAGGTGCTGTCGGAAGCCTGCGCATCCTCCAGCGCGAACGACCACGCCTGCTCACCCTCTCCGCTCACACCGCGCAGCGTAATACGGGCGTTGTTGGCGGCATTGCGATACTTGCCGATCACCATCACCGGGCGCTGAGCCAGCATGTCGGGCACTTTGGCGGGTTCCAGGTCGTAGAGTTCCACGCCCTCCGCCTCCACGCGGATGTTGGTTAAAGCAGGCGCAGAGATATAATCACTGAACCGCTTCGACTGCTGTGCCGCGTCGCTCCGGCTGGTGACGACAAACGCCTCCGCACGACCCGCCCGGGCGATGCCTTCAATCAAATACCGGTTGACGGAAGAACCGATACCAAAAGCAAACAGATTATTACGGTGTAATTGCCTGTCCACCAGTTGAAACACACGATCCTCTGCGCTGATATAACCGTCCGTCACCAACACAATATTGCGCGAGGTGTTCTCGTCGCTGTGCATGGAAAACGCGCGTTGCAATGCCGGGTATAACGCTGTGCCTCCGCCGCCCTGCTGGTTATTCATCATAGCTTCGGCACGCGCGATATTCTCGGATGTCGCCGCCAGCGACTGCGGGGACAGCACCGCCGAACCGCCCGCGAAGAACAGAATATTGAACCGGTCGGATGACTTCAGGTTACGCAACAGATCCGTCATCAACTCCCTGGTGGTATCCAGTGCGAAACCGGACATAGACCCGGAGACGTCGACCACAAAGAAATAGTCACGCGCGGGTATCTGCGCCGGCAGCACCCGTTCGGGTGGCTCGGATACCAGCAAAAAGTAGTTTTCACCCTCGTGTTCGAACTGTGTCAGCCCTGTAATAGTGTATTCGTCCTGCAGCCGGTAATGCAGAATAAAATCCCGGTTACCGGCGTTGCCTGCCTCCTTCAGCGACAGGTTTACTGACTGCTTGTCCGTCCATGTGGTCGCAAGTTCATGACTGGAAGACTCCAGACTGCTGATCGGCAGCGGAGACGTCATCGCGACCTTGATGCCATAGCTCACCGGGTCCGGCGTGCCTTCAGAAAGATAGGGGTTCTGAATCCACTTCACCTCACCGGCGGCGTGCGGCGCATCACCCCCGTAACGTGGCCCGACCACACCGGGGTAGACAAATTCGTACACACCGTCCTCGGCGGTGAGGATTTCCGTGTAGGTCAGTGCCACCGTCACTTCATCACCCGGCATAATGTTGGCCACTTCCATCGAGAACACATTGGGTCTTTTCTGAGACAGCAAAGACGTTGACTTGCCGGCTTTCCTGGCGGCATCAAACGCCTTCTTTGCCTCTTGCTTCTCCTTTATCTTTGCCACAATCCTGCGTTCGCCAATAGTCAGGGTCATACCATTGACCGCAGCGCGGGTTGATCCCGGGAAAATATAGGTGGCGTTGATCGGCTGATTACCCTCATTGCGGTACACCTGCGACATCTGCACGCTGGCGATAAACCCGTTGAGCCGGACGTCGGCGCTGGTTTTCTTCAGTGGCAAGCGGTCGACACCGGAATCGCCCCCCTCAATAAAAAAGTACGGTGATAGTGGCGCGGCCGGTTCACCGTCGCCTGGCGTGGCACTGGCCGCCTTGCCATAAGTAAAGAATGACACTGCAAGCAGCGCAGCAAGAACAAAAGGGTTTTTATGAATTGGAACGCACATGTTTTTTCTCCGTCATGCCTGGTGACGGAACAAGCATGCAACAGCGCGCTGCAGTTACGGTGGAGCCGGGGTGAAGATTATGTGGAGTTTGTGTGGAAAGCGGCTCAGGAGACCCGGACCGGCAATATCAGGCGTGCCCGGGTACCCGGATTCCGGTTCTCAAGCACCAGCCGGCCATGATGGAGTTCGGCTACTTCGCGGGCAAAGTTCAGCCCCAGCCCGGTGCTCTTACGGCCAGTGTCCGGGCGTGGCAGAGAAAAAAAGCGCTCGAATACCCGCTCACCGACATAATCCGGCACGCCCGGACCTTCATCGTAAATATCAAAGACGAAATTACCCGCCCGGCGATGGATCGCGAGCGTAATCTTGCCACCCACCGGCGAAAAATCCATAGCATTGCGAAACAGGTTGTCGATGGCCTGGCGGATCAGGAAACGGTCACCGTGGATTTCATCATGTTCCGTCGGGTCGAGCGTTACCGTTAGCTGTCGCGACGCGCACTCCAGTGCATGCGCTTCGATAACATCGTTCACCAACGCTTCGGGCGCGAAAGATTCCCGGCTATCAATATCCCGGCGTTTCTCCAGCGCGGCCAGTTGCAATAATTGGTTGGCAAACATATTCAGGCGTTCTGTTTCCGTCAAAATTGTATTGGCGAACTGCGCGCGCTTTTCCGCCGGTAGCTCCCTGCCCAGCAGTTCAGCGGCGGCGTGGATTGCGGTTAGCGGGCTTTTGATTTCATGGGTCAGGGATTGCACATAATGTTCAACATACTGCTTGTCTTCCAGCGCCTGGCGCATACTGTCCATGGCCTTGCCGACCTCGCCGATCTCGTTGTCGCCGAGTTGCGGCAGACTAACGCGCTCGCCGCGACTGATACGGTTGGCGTAATCCACCAGCGTCTGCAGTGGCCGGCTAACCCAGATATACAGCATGAACCCTAGCAGCAACACAATGACCACGGAAATCAGCACCGCCAGCAACAGGTTGGATTTCGCCTGGGCGACAAAGCGGTCGATATTGCTTTTGGGTTTTGCCACTGTCACCACACCAACAATCCTGCCCTGCGTATAGATCGGAGCCGCAACATACGCGACCGTCAGTTGCTCCGCCGGATCTCCCGTCGAGACTTCACCGGGTATCCTGGTGGCACGGGCGCCATATTCACCACTCAGCGTCAGGTGTACATCGCGCCATTCAGAATAGTCCTCCCCCACCGCTGCGCCATTGTCGGTATCGAAGATCACTATGCCCTTGTCGTCGGTCACATACACGCGAAGATCGACACTGGTTTTTTCCAGCTCATAGATCTGTGCCGAGAAGCGCCGCAGCTGGAGCCGCTGGAAGGCATCATCCAGTTGCTGCAGGTCCGCATCGCCACTGTTGATGTCGGTGGTGATGATTTCCGCCAGCAGGTTGGCCGTATCAACCATGATTTCTTCAAAGGATTCACTGTAGCGATCCCCGACATCACTACTGATCCAGTACGCCAGCGAGGCAAACCCGGCAATCACCGCGGTGACAAACACAAAGAAAATACGGGTGCGGATGTTCACTAGGCTGGTATAAGAGAGTATCCGACGCCACGATGGGTACAGATCGGGTCCGCATCGGGCTTGATTACGCGCAGCTTGTTGCGCAGGCTTTTTATATGGCTGTCGATGGTGCGCTCCAGCCGGTGGTCGGGGTCATCCCAACCGCGCTCCAGCAACTGGCTGCGTGTGAACACCCGCTCCGGATGACTGAGCAGGGTTTCGAGTAAACGGTACTCGTGCAAGGTAAGATCCAGCAGTCGTGCATGGTAGTGGATCTGCCTGCGTACCGTATCGATTCTGAAAACATCCGTCGCGCCCGTGGCCGCAGCCGCTGACGTACCAGCACGACGCAACACGGCCCGCACACGCGCCACCAGTTCCCGCAGGCTGAAGGGTTTGACGATGTAATCATCCGCACCCATTTCCAGCCCGACGACCCGGTCTATCTCCGCATCGCGGGCCGTCATATAGATAACCGGTGCATCAGACAGCTGGCGGATCCGCCGGAAGAACTCGAAACCACTGCCGTCAGCAAGACCAACATCCAGCAACACGAGTGACGGGCCAGCACTTTCAAGTGCAGCAAGACACCCGGCGCCGGTCGAAAAATGTTCCGTTGCGAACCCCTCTGCCTCAAGCGCAAACTGCACGGTTTGTGCAATTGAGGGTTCGTCTTCGACGATGAATATACAGATACTGTCCATTAGATTATTATGTAACCCGCTGTCTCTAATGGCAATCTGGTATCTTTAGTGGCACCGGGCGGTCCATGGATTGTTCGGCTGCACCGTGTTGTGTTGAACTACGTACAGTATTAAAAAGAAAAGGAACGCGACTTTTGCCATGCGTCAGCGAATGGTAACTGGGGTGCCTTGAAACCTGCCATCATTCATCTCCGCTATTTTTAAGATTGGATTTCTCCCAGGCCCGTACCTTGCATCGTGCTTCATCGAATAGTCGTTCATAGTTACCCTTACGCACTTTGATGCTCGCCTTCGGTGTCAGTGCGGCCCAAAGCGGCCCATAAGCATCGTATAGCGCGACCATCGCATCCAGCGACTGCGGTGCAACTACATCAGTGCCAAAAAGAAAGCGATCAGGGTAACGATTGATTATGTTGGCGCCACGTTTAATCGTTTCCGGACTTGCCGTGACATATTTGGCCACCTCGTCCCACGAAATGTCCATGTATACATGCCGCAAGCTGGAATCGGTGCACACCTTCTCCACAATCGCGGCCTGCTGCTTGTGTGGACGTACAACCCGGCCGAGACCAATGTGCGCCCAGATTATGGTGGTATTGGGATGGCGTGCGATGCGCGGCAGGCCAGCTGGACAACATAAATGCACAAACCAGAAAAAGACAAAGAGTCGGACCCAACGGCCGGTCGGTGACGCATTCTTGCTGAAAGTGTTGGCGCATCTGGCCGATCTCCTGCATTAGTTTCTGGCGCACTTACTCAGAATAATAGCGAAAATATATCGATAAGGTCGTACCAGTATGTCCGCCGGTGAATGTCACTTTAGGGTCGACTCCGAAAGAGTAGCGTTTTCTATATTAGAAAATAGTAAAAGACAGCTTGCGACCATAACCGGTCATAAGCACACAGTAGGAGCGCCGTCCTTCGGCGCGATTACCGAGTTCCGGGTTCAGCCAGAATACGTCATTCACAAAATTCCAATGAACGGCAAGTTTTACTGGAAACGGACGATCAGGTAATGACTGTGATCAGTTGGCACCGATAGACACCGATTCGTAACTCACGGCCAGGCTATAGGCATCACACT
>Ga0316191_10000038_pt1 | contig 59036 bp, 51 predicted proteins | sample Eddworburr2cm_MG_FD_204928 | JGI IMG/M metagenome (GOLD analysis project Ga0316191, IMG submission 204928) | Coastal sediment microbial communities from Maine, United States - Eddy worm burrow 2 cm | ecosystem: Environmental > Aquatic > Marine > Coastal > Sediment | place: USA: Maine...
ATCGTATTCGGTGGAGTTGCCCTCCGTGTAGACGGGTATTGTGTTCGACCAGTTAGTCATGACTCACCTCCTAGGGCGTCTCTTCGAATTGTACGGAAGCGGTGATCCCTACCTGAATATTCGCTGCCTTCAGAATGGGTGAGAAAACGCCGCTGTTCTTGATAACGGCTACGTTGTAGACTTCGTCCTGAGTAGGATCGTCTATGTCGGCGATATGGACCAGGGCCACCGTGAAGAACTCGGTGGTTCCGTCAATGACGTCGTTCTTGCTGGCCGTCACGGGATCGGTGACGGCCACCAAGGATGCCTTGTTGGACTGGTAGTTGCCGCCCGTGCTACTGAACTGCGGCGGTAGCGTGATGGGGACTCGAACATAGCCGAGGTCCCCAGCATACCCGGCATCTTCGAGAGCCTCGTAATAGCTTCTGGCCCTGGTTGCCGCTACGGGGCTTGGGTCTGTCGGGCTTCCCGAGTTGTCAAACTCGATGTACATGCCGTTGATGTACTTCTCACTCGTGGCCATGGATGCAAGAAGGTCATACCCCTCATACATCGTGGTATTCAGCATACGGGCGAGCTCGGGAGACATAACCCCGTCCAACACCTCGTGTATCGTAAACTCACAGGAAAGATTCATTGCGCACCTCTTAGAATAATTTTTCACTTCCTTTAATATATTCCGTTATCGTGATTATGTCCACTTCGTCAGCATCATTGGCATAAAAGCCAGGCAGCTCTTCGTCAGTGCAGAGTGGCACGGTATCCTCCTCTGCAGTGCCGAATACATTCATGAAAAAGGTCGTCCCCGATGGGAGAGCTTGGTCCAGGTAACGTAAGAGCTTCAATGCGTTCTGATCCGGAACAACAGTAACATCAAGTGTTATGAACAGCGTAGCCGACGATAGGAAGTTGTCCCGTATGAGCACGAACGGGTTGACGACCCATGGGCGCTTCTGGTCACCTATTATGGCGGTCTGGAGATCTATGCCCCTGGCGGCGGCTTCCGCTTCGGCATTGGTCCAAAACTCCGCGACATCCGAGGCGTCTCCTCCTATCTGGAATTGATATGTATCCGTCTCCAGGTCGGAGTTCTCGAAGCTCAGGCCCTGCCCACTGGGCGTTTCCAGGAATGCCCTGCCTAACGTGAACTGCGGGAAATCCGCGGGATCTATGTAATCCTTACCGCCCACTATGGTAAATACGTCGAAAAGAAGCTGACCCTCCACTACGGTGTCACCCTCGGCGACGATCGCACGAGTAGTGCCTGGACAACTGTGAAGCATATCACCTATAGCCACCCAGGTCCGTGATCCTTCGTTCCAGACATGATCCACCATACCGTCTGTCTGCGCCACATCCGTGTCCGCAATGGCTCCTATGAACGCATTTACGCGATATTTGGTGGCTCCTTCCTGCAGGAGGTCATAAACGGCGTTCAGAATGTTCTTGTAATAGTCGCTGGAGGGCGTCAGCATGCCCACGACACGTCCATAATGGTCCTGGAGGTACCCAGCGTCATCAAAACCGTCCAGAAGCCACAGGTCGACCATCTTGATATTCTCTTCGTCGATCGTCTTGAGGTGCTGGCGGAACTCTTCGGAGAAAGGATCGGCGTAGATTAGCAGTTCACTGTCGATTATGTCGAATTCAGTGCCCCGCTGCCACATGATTTGGGGGGTTACGGGGCTATCCGTGATAACGCTTATGTTCTCCAGGGGCGTAGGCATAGCCCACACCTGCGGATTTGTCTGTAATTCGTCCAAAGTGCGCCCTTCATCCATGTTGAAGGAGCCCAATGTCACATATTTGCGCGTCAAAGTAAGCTCATCGACCAAAATATAGTCGGTTTCGCTGTATTTTTTGGCAGGAATGTCGAATCTATTGAGGAATTTAGGCAGCTCATCGACTTTTTGGCCTAATCTGGCGAACATGAAGGTCATGCTCGTGACTAAAGCGTCGTAGAACTCTTCCTCCTTCCAGACATTGTTCCAGAAGGACCCGAACATCTTCTTGATTTCGGCTCTCTGCGTCATACTTCATCCTTCAATGCAACTGCCACGTTGGACGCGAGGCAGTAATAGAACGTATTCTTCTCCGTTACCCAGGAATATGAAGAGTCCGGGACATTTATGCGGCCATTCAACACGCTGACGCTCTTCATGGAGCCGTCAGGCAGCTGAAATTCAGCCTGCATGGTTACCGGGAACGCCACATGGAGCGTCTCGTCGACACCTTCGACGGCGTTTACGACTAGAGAGGCGTCCAAACCGTCCAAACCTATATCGGTATCGTTTATGGCGGCGGCCACTGCGTTCTGCAGCTTCTCCACCGTAGTGCCCGTGTCACCAGGAACCCGCTCGACGGTGACGGTTATACTCACGCTGGCCGGGTGTGGCGCCCTTATGAGCACGTCCTGGGCCTCGTTGCGGATACTGTCCCTGTTGATGAACTCCTGTAGTGTCTGTAGCTGAGGCATGGTGAGCAGTTCAAAGTCGAAAGTGAGCTCAACTGAGGTGCTCTCGTACTCGAAGCTGACCAAAGCCGTCTGGTAGATGCTGTAGCGTGCCGTATCCGCACTGAATACATGTGGGCCACCCTCTTCGGTTGCGTAGCCATATTCCACGGTAGCTTCATTCTCATCGGTAACCTGTACGCCGCTGCTGGTCTCCTTGATCGACAGTATCCTGTAAAAGCCCAAGGCAGTGTCGTTATCCAGGAAGGCGATCCATGGATCGTCAGTCGTGGCTCTGCTGGCTGTCACAGACACCGTTCGCACGGCAGGTATGTCGGACGTGCGAGGATAGGTGTCTACCCTGCCGCCTGTACTGATACCGAACACATTGTCCCGATCCCGAATACACTCCGGATCGTTTATGCCGAACGAACGCTGGCTGAGGATGTTTACGCCGCTCTGGTCGGCGAACAGTGCGGTAAGATGTGCGTTGCCGCTGGGGATCTTCGCCGTCAGGCCGTTCTGGGCTTGCTCAAGTATATCAGCCGTGGATGCTTCCGCACGGCCGCCCACGACGCTGGAGCTAACTTCTATGCGGCTTACTGTAGCCGGCCGCCCGGTCATGGTTACGTTCAGGCCCTGGGCCGCGGTATCGTCCGTGAAGTCTGTCGTACGCACGGGCACTGTGAACACCCATTCAGCGCCCACTTGCACAAGCTGCCTGTAGACGGTATCATCCTTGTCCACGTAGTTGTCGGCGTTGGCCACGCCTACATACGTCCTGTCATTGGTCAGGCCCACACCGCCTGCCGACAGTTTGGAGCCTATCGGTATGTATACGTTGCTCTCCTGCCTAGTGTACACGGCGAGCTCGCCAGTACCATATATGCCCTCCTTGAGAGTCACGCGGAAGTTGGACGCCAGGGAAGCCACAAGCTCTTGGTCGGGCTCGTCCGCTATGCTGGCCAGATACAGGGACATGTTGGCCCGCAGTGTGTCCAGCTCTTCTTCGTCGTTGGCGGCTCTGACGGCCGTTGGGCGTATGACGGTCTCATACAGCAGGCTACCGTAGGACCACTCGTACTCGGGGTACAGCTCTTGATAAGCCGCTATGAAAGTCTCCTCGTAATCCTGCAGAATATCAGGATCGATACTGTCTACATCAAGCATAATTCCTCCTAACTGATCTCAAGGCTGGTCTTCAGAGATTCGCCCGAAGCAGATATTATCTCTATTTCAGCAGTGACTGAGTCTCCGGCCACCTGTATGTCCGTAACCAGAATATCCGATAGTATATCATCATCCGTAAGGTCCGTCCTGACGGACTGATCCTGCTCTATGACTGCACGGACTTCAGCGATTGCCGCCGTGAAGTCGTTCTGGAGATCCTCGGAGTTACGCACATTCGACTGCCCTACATCCTGCAATATGCCGGTATCGAAAGTCCTTGCTGCGTCACTGGTGGATCTGGCCAGCATGGTGATCACCCGCTGAGCCAGCGTCACGCGGCCTTCGGCCATGCCTTGTATGGCGAACGGTATGGCCTTGACCACCCCTTCGGTATCGTCCATGAACCTGAGATCCTTCATAGATCAACCCTCTTTATGTTTGCGAGCAGCATGCCATCACTGTCCTTCTCATCGTCTGAGCTGCCTTCGTAAGTGGCTCGTTCGAGATAGATGATATAGTTACGCACATGGTTGAGTCTTGGATTAGTGGCGCTGTAGTTGTCCCTGGCAATGGACATCAGCAGATTGGAGCGCCTGCTGGCCGCCTGTATCGATGGGCGGATGTTATCGTCGGCGGCGTCGGTGACCTCCTTGTTCGTGAGGTCCACCACGTCCTGCACCTTCTCTACCGTAATCTCCTCTGCAGGTGCATACGGCGTATCCTTGTCGGTTCCCAAGCAGGCATCTATTGTGGCCTGGAAGGACTCCTTGATGGAGTCATATATCTTATCAAGCATTGAGCTCCTCCCCTTCCTCTATCTTGGCGAGGATCTTGTTGATGCGCTTACTCACCGCCGGAGCGCTGATCTTGAGCTTCTTGGCAATGTCTCCCTTGGACAGCTTCTCGGAGCCACCATACCCCGTGCTGTATTCGTAGACCTTCTTGTCGATCGGGTCCAGCTCGAAGTAGACATAGTCAAGCCACATATCATAAGCTGACCTCTTGTTGTCGCCCTTGAGCAATAAGTCACCCTCCTCTCCCGTACTCCGTGACTGGGCGGAGGTTGGCTTGTACTGACGGATACGCTGTATCTGCTTGGGTGAAAACTTGCTGCGGTCAGCCAGCTCATGCAGGTTAGGCTCGCGGTCGAATTCCGCCATGAACTCCTCTTGCACCTGGTTCAGGTGCGCCCGCTCCATCTGCACGTTCTCTGGGATGTGCATGACGTTGGAGCGTTCGTTGCGTATCCTGGTCAGCTTGTGCAGGCTGTTGCGGACATGTGTGCGCTTGGAGGCACCTTTCTCTTCGTCGTAGTCCTCAAGTGCCTTGAGAGCCACCAGGTTGGCCTGCGTGCGCAAAGTCTCCGCCGCGCTACCGCCATAGTTACGCAAAGACGCGTCAATATCGGACTTGAGCTCTCCCAGAACCTTGCCCGCGTTGGCCGGGGTAGGCTTGGCTTTCCAGGCACTATAGGAAGCATCCAGTGAGTTTGTGCTGACCGGCTTGCCTTCCTTATTCTTGTCTAGGAGCTTGTCCTTCTTTGCCCAGGGGCTCTTTATTTCGCTCATTTCTTGTTCCTCGCGTTGCTTATCGCCTCACTTGGGTAACCGCTCTGGTTGCCACCCTCTAGGCTCTGCTGTTGCGATCTAGTCATAACCTTGAAATCCTGGCCTGCGACCGACTTCAACGACGACTTCGGCCCGCCGCTTATATTGTACATCGGATGCTCGCTCAGTGCGAGCGAATCCTGAGCTTCCGCCGACCGTACATGAGTTAGTGTCAGCTCCAGCGTCGCCCGGCTTCCGCCTGGCGTGGACTGAACCCTGAACGTTCCACTATTGATCATGCCGTATAAATCGTCCGTCTGCCCGACGTCGGCGATATACGGGTGCTCTATCTTTATAACATAACCCAAAGCGTCCAAAAATTCCAGACGATACCAAGGTACACCCAGATTTACGGTCACTCCGCCGTTCTTTATTTCGGTGAAGAATGCCTTCGCCATCATATCCGCTAGACTATCGAACTTCTCGTCATCCGCATCACGATCGGCCTTCGCGCGCTTTGCCGCCTTATTCGTCTTCCTGATGTTATCGTCCTTCTCCTCGGAGTCCTGGTTATGTAGGAAGGGGCTAAGCCATTGGGGCAGCTGCATCGTTCTAACCACACCGGACGCTGGCAGATCCTCGTTTGGAGGATAGAGTGCTACCTCCCCCATAAGGCCTATCAAAGGAACCAGTACGCCATCTATGTTATCCGCCATGGCGCTCAGGGCCGTGGTGTTGCGGAGCTTGAGGAGGCTGCCTGGTTTGATGGTCGCTATATGATCGGAGTCCCAGGGGAATGCCGGGAATATGTCCATCTGCCCTGACATAAGAGGAACCATGCTCATAAGAAGCTGTGTGCGTGCCACCAGCCCCACGGCGTTGAGAGGATTTCCGCGACGAAAAGCGTTTGTCACTGCCTGACACAAAAGAGCGTCCGTGTCTCCGGCTAGATTCGATATTGGGTCGGATGGTACTATCTTGCGCCCTCTGCGCTCGAAGTGCACCAGGACCGCATCAGAGTCATATCTATCATTGCTTGCGCGCTCCAGTACGGCTCCGGCTGCCTGCAGGATATACTCCACGCAGTCTTCCGCAACACTGAACTCTCCCTCCCTCGAGGTTCCTAGATGAGTGAACACCTCCATGCCCAGCTTCTCCCCCAAGGACGTGGGAGGTCCGGTAAGATCCTCGTTCTTGGAGCTGCTGCCATACGTGGTGCCCCAATACTTATAGTTCGACGCACTGAATGTTCCCATAAGGATAGGAGGAGCACTGCAATTTAGGACGACGCCAGTGTAAGACCCGGACGGATTCTTGGCTGCAAGACGATTTACCGACGTCACAACCCCCTGGAAGATTACCAGGCCAGTGCTCTGCCGATCGGCGTACAAGGTAAGCACTACCTTAGCAAATGCGTCCAACCCGTTCGTGGCCTTGACCGGGTCCAACGCTCGGCGTCTGGTTATGGAGGTTCCGTTGGCCAAGGTGATCTCGCAGGTCGCCGGATTGTTCAACCGCATGCTGAGATTGCAGGCGACGACGGGATACGCCTTGCCATCCACTGTGGCAATCAGCTTATCCAGCGAAAACTGTCTCATTCTTGATACGGAAGCCATTATCTGTTCATCATGTTCAACACGTACGCGGCCAAGCGGGTGGTCGGTACGGTGGAATCCTTGTATGGTTCAAAGTCGGCTGTCCACTCGACGCCCTCGAGGCCATCGAGCAGCTGCAGCACGGTTAAAAGGTTACGAGATGGTTTGCGGACGACCTCTATAGTGGCCGTGAAAGATGTTAGTGGGGCGGCACCGTTAAATGTGAACCGAAGCCCACCATCGGACATGACGGGAGTGCCGGCCGCGCCCCACTCAACGGACTGGTCGATGCCGTAGGATACCGTGGATACCCCATCATAGGTTGCGCCTATGCTCCGCTCTACCCACAGATAGCCATCGGGATTCTCCAGTATCGAGACGGTTGTCCCGTCGGGCACGCCGCTTATTATCGTCGTTGACTCCTCCAGCGTGAGTACCGGCCTGTCATAGGTGTTATGCGGATCAAGCTCCTTCAGCTGGGCGCTGAGCTTGCTATTGGACACTATACGGCAGATCTGATCAGCACAGAATTGTAGGTAGGACTTCTCCCGGGACTTGGGAACAAGTGCTTGTAGTTCCTGTAACCGCACCGGCTCCTGGGTGGACTTGCGGTAATACGCGACTGAGGGGTCCGCCTCCTCGACGAGCAGTCCATATAGTTTATTGATCATCTGAAAGCTCCTTGTATCGTCAGCGTGTACCGGAAAACGTCAAAATTGTTGTCCCCAACCATCTTGTGGGGCACCTGGGACAGCCCTGTCAGCACACCCTCGAAGACGACCTTGTCGAAGGTGACCTTGATCTTGGTTACGCCGTTCTTGTAGCGCTTGCTCCCGGCATGGCGGTTTCTATAGAGCTGCGCCAGGGTATCCTCCGATACGCCGTTCTTGCCTTCCTTGATGCCAGGGCAGGCTTCCGGAGGCAGCGCAATGCACACAAGCTGCATAGGCTGCACCTTCTGCCCGAAGGAGGTTATCAACATGTCATCGTCGAATGTCTTGTCGATCTGGACGTCGGAAGCTGCCTGCGTGGTCTGGCTGAGCAAGTGGAACACGCCAGCCATGTTGCGTAACAGGCTGCCCTGGTACCCAATCTCTATCTTTACCGGTCGGCGCCTGTTGTAGTCGGCGGTCTTACCGAACACCGTGTTGGGAAAAGGATCTGGCATAATCTATTCTCCTATCTCTTGTTAACCAAGGCTTCGATGGCCTCTGTCAGCCGTTGCAGGATGTTCTTCATATCAAGGGTGGGATCTCCCGCATCGAGGGCTTCGGCGCCCTTTCTAAGATCGCTTATGAAGTCGGCTCTGTCTTCTGAGTCCATATCAAGCCCCTCAAGCTGCTTCTCTATGTCCCTCACACTCTTGAACTTCTTGAACTGCCCTTTGTCGTCGAACAGTCTTGATCTTATGGAGTCACGCAGCTTGTCATTCTCTATGCCTCCCAGAGCTGCATTGGCGGCTATCTTTCGCCCTATCTGCCTTTTAGCCCCTCTGTCTCTTGAATTTATGGCATCCCTATAAGCCTTGGCGTCTTCGCCTAGGTTGAAGCCGAGGAACTTGGTACCACCATACTCATCAAGAAGGCTCTCGGCTTCTTTCTGTTTGCCGGTACCCAGCATCTCATAAGCCGTATCATAATCACCCTGATTCAAGGCTACGGCCAGATCCCGCTGTTGAGACTCATCCAGGTTAAGGAACCGTTCCGAATGTACGGAGCTCAGTATCGACTGTATCTTGCCCCGGGTAACAAGATCGCCACTCTGGTAGGCTTTCGATAGCTTCTCGCTCATACCTTTAACGCCGAACTTCTCCAAGACGTCCTTGGCACCGGTTACACCGAAGGCCGCTTGAATGTAATTACCTATGTTGCGAGTCTTGGTAGGATCTGAGAGCATGGCAAGCACTCCCATAGGACCCTTGGCCGTTGGCCCGAACTTGGCATCCAATGCTGCTCGCCGTTCCGCCATGTCTTCCAGCATCTTGGATTGGCGCTGCTGCGCAATCATCTTCTGTAGCTCCTGGCCAGTGGCCCCAGCCCCCATGTAGGCCTTTGCCATGCCTTCCATCTGGCTGTCCACGATACCTGCCGCTATGGCCCTCTCCCCACCTGAGAAGTTGGCGGCTATATCGTCAGAGCCCAAAAGCTGCCCATCCCGCATGATCATACTCATTGAAATGGGCCGGCCCAGCCTACGCTCCAACGATCGTCTTATGGACCTGGCGGTATTTCTCTGTACACGGCTTAAGTTCTGTCCTATGCCGAAGCGGGACACCCGTCTGTCATCCGCCATCATCTCCTTGGCGTCGTCCGACAATGAGGCTGTCTGTATGGCGGATACCGAACCGCCCGCCAGCCGCGCCAGGCCTCCAACGTTGGTGATGCCCTGCGCATCCTCGAAGAATGCTTGCCTTTCAGCCTCTGTGTCCGCACGGCCAGTACGTTGTATATGATACTGGTAAGCCCCTGCGTAGTACTGGGACATCTTACTGGTTCCTGCGGCCACTCCCATACGAACGGACATTGCCCTGAGCCGGCCTTCGTTAATCCTGCGGCTGCCGAAGCCCATGCCTGCCGTATTGACGCCGAAGCCCATGCCAGTGACTTCCGCCGCCGTGGCACCGATGCCTGCGTCGAATCCACCGCGCTCCGCGTATTCCCCGCCAGCCATCATCATCTGCGTTATGGAATCCATGGACTGGCCGGTAAGGGCACTCATCTGCTTCAGGCGCAATACGCGGGACTCGAGCATCTTGCCGCCCATGGCGGAGGCCGTTCCGCCGAAAACCCTGTCCATCTTGTCGAATAGCTCGGGTATGCTGCCGCCGAAGAGCTCCTGCATACTCTTGACGGCTTTCGTCATCTCCTGGACGCTCTGCTTGGTCTGCTGCGAGCGTTCCGTCAGGAAGTAACCACCCTTACCCTCTGAATCCTTGCCCCACATGACGCTCATGTCCTCGGCGCCTACAAGGCTGCGTTTGGACATCTGCTCTAAGACCTGGGCCTGCTCCGCCCAGTTAGCCCCGCCATATAGTAGCGGGTTGTCGGTGAGATCACCCTTCATGGAGTTGACGAAGGCGGTCATCCGGTTACGGCCACGGCCAAATGAACCGCTGGAGCCTCCTATGCCAGGCGCGTAGACGTTGGCCGCCATAAAGGCCTGCGCATAGGACGCATCCGCCTGCGCCCCACCCATCGAGAACATCGCCAGTTCCGTGGCGAGTCCAACGGGGTTATAAACGCTCATGGCGTTGGAAGCCTTGCGCATCGACGTTGGATCAGGGTTGCCTCCACCAAAGAAACCCTGTAATACACGCTGCTTGTAGGTGTCGTGGGCGTAGTTCCCGAAGTCGAAGTACCGCTTCTGCTGCTCATGCATCCAGATGTCGGTAATGCGCTGGTTAGGCTGCCCTACACGCATCTGCTGGTAGGCAAACTGGTTGCCTGTCAGCAGGTTCATCATCATGGCGTCTATGTTGATCCCAGCAGCATTGAGGAGCCCTCCGCCAGGAATCATACCCCCGATAGGACGCAGTTCCCCACGATCATCGTAGTATTGCCCATACATCCTCGGTGGGGTGGGTGTCGCCATCGTCTACTCCTCGGGCTCTTTCGCTTTGCGGGCACCTTTGTGCTTTTTATACATATCGACCATGCTGGATACCATGGTCTTTTTCTTCTTACCCTCCGAGGGTTCATCCAGCAACCATGGCACCTTCGTATCCACGAACATCTTACCAAACAAGGGCGCGCCTTTGGAATACGCCATATCAAACTGATAGAACGTATCGGCGAGAAGATCACGCTCAATGTCGAGCATGATCAGGCTCTCCCTGGTAAGGCTCGCCTTGTCGTCTCTCGTTATCTTCGTAAAGTCTAGGGCACCGGTCCGAGCGGCCTTGATCGCTAGAACGGCCCAGCGCCCTTGTAAAAATTTTCATCGAAACATGCGTCCGACAGCGCCATCTTCAGGTTCACGAACGAGTTCTGCACTCTCGAGAACATGCCGATGATCTGCTCATCCAGCTCACCGAAGCGCTCCAGGAAGTCCTTGTCGGCTTCATCCGGCGTTTCCGCCTTGGATGGCTCCAGCTTGACCTCTTTGTCGCCCAGGCGGTATGCACGCAGCATATAGATGAGCTGCAACTTGCTGACCTTCACGCGGAATACAGTTATGTCGTCGATCGCCGTGAACTCGGTAATCACCTTGTTCATGCGCTCGGCTGTCTTGGTATCCACCGTCTCGAACGTGACCTCAAGCTCACCCTTCATCAGCGGATAGGTCTTGGAGAAACGCGTGCCGCCAAGTGTCGCTCGCATAAACTCGCGGACATCCGCCTCAGGCGGTGGCTGCTTCTCTTTGCCCGGGTCATTACCACATACTCTGCACGGGGATGCCACTGCTTCCTCTTTGGGAGTTTCGGTCTGAGCTGCTTCTGGTTCTTGTTCCTGATCTGCATTGGACTTGACCTCTGCAAGCACTTCGCCGAGCTTCTGACGCTCTTCCTCAGTCATGTTTTCGCCGAGCTTGACAACCTCGGTCTTGATTTCTTGTGTCATGGTGTTTTCCTTTCCTTGTCTTTGCGTTACTCGCTCTTATTAACAATATAATGCTTCAAGAACGTTTTGCCAATAAGATAGTCTACCAGGACAGGTGAATCGGGCTCATGTCCGGGGTAGGGGTAGGTGTCTTCGTCGTCGCGGTCTTTTACCGGTTTCTGCTCCCAGTCGGAACCTCCGCCGCCGACACTGAGCATGTTCTGCCAGCGTACCGTATGCATCAGGAAGTCCTGCTGGTCGACATCATCCGGCTTGTCGAACTGGAACCAGGGCTTCAGTATGGTAGTGTCCGTATGGTTGAGTACCCCGAAGAATGCGTTCGGGATGAGTCCTACGGTGAATGGTTCTATGGTGAAGTTAGGTGGGGTGTACTCCCTTATATAAAGCCCAGTATCTTCCGGGGCGTTCTTGAACTGCCCAGTGGATGCCCTTATGGAAGCAGCCTGGATACCGCCCGTCAAATCCAATGAGGTCGCCTTTATGGAGCCATTGATGCTGAGGGAGACCTGAGACGGCGGCGTCACTTCTTCCTGGGTGTCTCCAGTTTCGTCCACCCATGGGAACCCGACGATGCCTTGTACGGTTCCGCCTATGGTCAATGCCCCGCACGCGAACTCCGCTGCGGTGGAGACTATCTGCATCTTGTCGTTATCTATTCCGAAGGCCGCCTGCCCGGCCGAGAACCCGACGGTAGTCTCGAAGCGTCCGTACAGATCGCTGCCCTGCATCCATATAGGACCACCACGCGAATCCAGAAAGATGGAACCAGGTATGCTTCGCTCGAGTCCTTCGGCGTCTTCTTGCGGGGTGACGCCTATATACATGTCCTGTCCGGTCATCCGGAGGTCCGCCTTGGTGCGTATGGTGATTCCTTTCTCGTCCTCCAGGTTGCCTGAGGGGGCCTCCGACCTGTCCTCGAGAAGGATGCGTCCGCCTTCTTCCCCGTTACCCGCCAATACGTCTACGTTGGTCTCGGCCTTGATGCGCACGTTGCCTTCATCGGACACGATCTGCACCTCCTCGCCGGCTATGGTGGCCTTCCTGCGTGGCACCAACTCTATCATGTCACGCCCGGGACGCAGCTCCAGATCAGCGGCGGAAGAGATGGTGATCCTGCCACGGAACATGCGGATCTCGCTTCCATGGCCATCACTGATGACGATCGTGCCGTCCGGCTGCTGCCGTATAACCGACTCAAGCGCATACAAGCGCCTGCTGAGCTCCGTTACGGGGTCTTCCTCGTCTATATGCGGCGGCTCGTCGTAGAATGGCTTACCAGCCTCCAGTGTCTCCAATTCAGCGATTTTGTCAAGCTCCAGGTCGGGGTACTCCTCTTTGAGTTCCTCCCGGGTCATCATACGCCAATATTCAGGGCGCTCCTTCACCTTGGTATTGCGGAACTTGTCGCTGTCCTCGTCAAACTCCTTGCTCTCGAGTGCCGCCGCGAAAGGGTAGAAGTCCTCCTCCCCCTCTTCTTTGTAAGTCTTCTCGTATGGGCCTTCCGGATCGATTGTTTCCAGACTGGCTTCGTCCAGCTCCCTGTCATGAGGCTTAAGCTGCTCAGGCACCGGTATATATACCGACTTGACGTGGTCTATGCCGCCTGCAGCCCTGGTTTCATGGCGACCATCGTATGTCTTCCTGACGCTTACCTTGCCTATAGGGGGTTTTCCAGACGCCGTATGAACCTCGTCCTCCTCGAATGGGCGGAGTATGGCTTCGAGCTCCCCGTCAGCCATAGGGCCTGCAAGCTCCGTATGCCTGAAGACGCCCAGCTGGTCTTCCTCGGTTAGCTCAGGTGGTTCATCGTCTCCTCCGGAGCCTCCGCCTCCTTCAGATTCCCCGGAATCATCGCCTCCCAGGCTTATGCCGAATGCCGACGTAGGCAGGCCGAAAGCCTCAAGGGCACTGGCTGCGGCATTCCCCGCAGTCTCCAGAAGCCCAGGCTCATCGCCGCCTCCACCACCCTTGGTGAATGGCTCACTCTCTCCAACGGCTCCCATGCCCTCACGCTCGTTCATGGCATGTCGTTTGTAGTACAGCATGCCCTCTAGACCAGGCTCCCTGCCGTCCTCCACTGCCATGCCGCGGTCTTCGAAGCTCCTGGCCGTCATACGCAGCTTGTCGTGGAATGCGAAAGCCTCCACCATGGCCATTGGACTGGCTCCGATGGAAGCTTTGGAGGCACAAACGGTAAGGAATGTATGCAGCGACCCATACTTTACGAAGTCACCGGCGAACGTGTCTGCCGGTCTTCCGAAGCTTATGTCACGCAGTGTCTTGTCGATCTTCTGGGTGGTGGCATACCCTTCTACGTACGTCTGTACGAAATGGTCCAGATCCTCACCGTGGAGGGTGGACCCAGGATAACCCTGTGCGGAGTCCATGAAGTTTTCAGGAGCTGCGCACAGTATGTAGCCAACTGAGCTGTTATACTGGGACGAAAGACCCTCATAGGTCTCCCTGTGGCAGGCAACGAGTACGGAATCCCGTGCTTCGTACACAGGACCTCCCTGAACCCCGCTGCGTCCAAAAGATCCCTGCATACTGCAGCATGTAATGACGGTGCCCTGTGTGGTGCCGTGCCGGGGGAGTACGAGGTACAGCCCCAGGCCAGGATATACCATTAAGACCTCGCCTTGGATGAGATCCAAGTTGAGGCCTTTAACAGTTTCCTCCAAAGGTTTCGTGTCCAAGCGTCCAAGGATCTCCTGGAACCTTTCGGGGGACGCAGCCATAGCGTCGTTATCAGCCATGGTATCTCTACTTGATTTCGAGCCCGTTTAGCAGCATGGTCATGCCCGTCGTGACTACGGACAGGTCTCCGATCGACGTGACGCTGACTTGCAGGTTCGTGAGAACACAGCCTGCTGCCAGGAACGTGATTGGCGTGCCACCTTCTTCCTCACAGTCCTCGATACCACCTGGCTTTATCGTCAGCACGTTGCTGGCTGCCTGGCAGATGTCCGAGTACTTCTCGAGGAAGTTCTTGATGGCTGCGTTTGGACCGACCAAGGCCGTCAAGCTGACCGAACCACTACCGCGTCCACCGATCAGGTACGTACCCTTGGTGTTCAGCGGTCGGTAAGGCGTAACCTGCCGGCCGTACTGCATCTGGAATCCGATGGCGACGAGATCCTCGCCGCCCTCAACGGTAAGAACCGCTTCGTCGAGATGCCATGCTCCAGCGATCCGTGAATCGCTCTGGAAAATGTCATTGGCCATTTATGTACCTCCTTAGAAGATGCGGAATTTGATGTTCAGGATGTTGAGCGGCTCGGGAAGGTCGAGGTCGACTTCGCACCAGATTTGGTCCTTGTTGACCGGGTCCTTGTAGAGCTTCTCGATCGTCATGTCCTGCAACTGCGGGCCGATCTGCGGCGGGAAGCTACGAGCCGTGATCAGGCTCTTTACCGAGTAGAGGCGGGAGCGGATGAGCTCCAGCATCTCGTCGGATACGTTGCCCCTGCCGTAGAGGTCGGATACGTAGTCGCGGAAGTCGCGGACGATCGCGTCCGCGTTGGTCGTGACGCTCTGCTCGCGATGGCCGACATCCTGCATGTCTGTCGTCAGCTGATGACGGGAGTAGACGTCGCCTGCAGCGTCCTCATGGACGATCCAGACGCCTTGCGCCGCCATGTTGTTCAACTGGGTACCACCGAGGGTAATCGTGGTCGTGATGTCGAGGTTTTGCAGCTCGTAGTGGCTCAACGGCTGATGCGGTGCCACTGCGCTGCGAAGACCTGCGATGTATGCGGCCAGGACAGCCTTGGATACGTCCGTCTCTCCGCCGAAGGCGAGGGAATCGGACCACAGGGCGCAGACCCGGCGATTTTCATGCTGCTGTGCGACGGCGCCTACCGAAGCGACGTACTCGTTCGGAGTTGCCGTGCGCCAGACTTCCATCTTGATGGCGATGCCGATGTCGGCTGCCGGGGCCTCGGTCACGGTCAGCTCAGTATCGCTTACGACCTCGTCAATGACATAGGTATCGTATACGGTACCGCCCTTGTTGTCGGGCTGATAGTTGATGTGAACCTTGTCACCAGCCCGGACGCCCTCGGCGACGAACTCGGCGTTCGCGCACACCAGGTCGGTCCCGATGAGTGTGGCCAGCAGATCGTTCTCATCGTTGCCGATGGTGTAGAACGAATCGTAGACCGGAACGTCAATGCCGCGGATCAACTGGCGGTAGAGTGCCCGCTCCTTGGCGCTTGAGAACTCAACGCTGGCTTCCAGTGCGTCGCAGACATCCTGCTCCGTACTGTAAGGAACCAGACTGTAAGGCTCGAGGCGCCAGTCCTGGATTCCTGCAGCAGTTTCGTACCCGTCCAGGTCGTCGGTCTCCAGCTGGATGTAGTAGACCAGCGTACCGTCGGCGGGTGTGAGGGCCGCCTTGACCATGAGGCTCAGGGGGTTGTCCTCGACCGCCGGGCCGAGGTTGTCCTCGACGTCCAGCACGTTGCTGAGTCCGAGCAGCTTGTTGGCGTCGGCTGTGAGCAGCTCCCGGTATTCCATGTAGAGGTCACCGGAGAGGAGCGTGTGCGCCGTGGTGATTCCAAGATACATGGCCGTAGTATAGGTGGCTCCTCCGCCAACTATGATACTCGCGGTGCTCGCCGTCCACCACTCATCGCCTAGATCGATGTCGTCGATGAGGCTCAAGGTGACGTCCAGCGTGGACACGTCGGTCGCACCGGTCAGCTTGTCCCGCAGGACCAGCGTGCGGACTGCGCCGAGTCCGGCTGCCGTGACTGCCACGAGGTATTTGTCGCCGGTTACCAGGTCTTCGTCTTCCTGGAACTGCAGCGTCACGCCCTGCGTCCCGATGACATTGTGAGCATCGGCAGTGACTGCAGTCGTGGTCATGGCGTCAGAGCCATTGATGGTGGTCGCCTTGATCGTGACGCTGTTGGTAGACACATACTCGACCCAAGAACCCGTTTCGTCGGCGACGTACGAGGTCACGATGTCGAATGTATCATCGGTTATCTTGGTAATGGTGAGCGCCGAGCCGTTGTAGCTCGTGGTGCCGCTTATGGTCACCTTGTCGCCGGACACGAGCCCGTGCGAGGCAGAGGTGATCCTGGCTGCGCCGCTACCGTTGTCGGCCACTGCGGTGATGTCACCACTCAAAGATCCACGCCCGACGATCCCACCAGTAACCACTTCAACGATGTAAGTGGTGTCGATGGCACCGATGTAGGTACCGGCAGCTTCTAGCGTCGGTACGACGTTCTTGGCTTCAAAGGTGACGGTCATCGAATCGCCGACGTTGATGGTCTCTGACGCTCCGCTACCGAATTCGATGGTTGCACCCTGATCGCCTATCTCATAGGCCGTACCGTAGGCGCTTGCAGTGAGCTCGCCATCATCGTCTCCGTTATTAGCGGTTACGGTGAAGACAGTACCAGGCAGCTTGTTTCCACTGCCAGCAGTTTTGACGGTAAGAATGTATGTCTCGGATGGATGACCGTAAGCCAGCCCCGTGAAACCGGTCTCGTCCAGGGTGACCGTCATGGACGCTTTTCCTGGTAGCGGCGAATCTTCATTGCTACTGGCCGCCACTATCTCAGCTGCGTTTCCGGTATCAGGCGTAGCATCGCCGCCGGCAACGTCACCGGCCACAGTTGCCTCGTCGACGTCGGCCACAAGGCCGCTGACGATGCTGTCCACCGTGGTACTGCCGAAGGTAACGCGGATAGCGTCACCGATGCGGACATCCCGGCTACCTAGAACAGCGCTACGGCTGTAACCGTTGGCAGTCTTGAAGATGTAAGTATCGAAGCGGATGCGGTTACCGTTGTCCTCGAGGAGTCCGATTGGCGCAGTCCCGCCATCGCCGGTGACGGCGTCGTTGAAGTATTGAAGTACGGCATCCTTTACCTTCAGGATGGCGGAACTGACGTCCACTACGCCATCGGCGGCCTTGTCGGGCCACGCGGTGAAGCTGTTGCCGCTGGTGTCATCGTACGCGCCGAGCAATGCCTCTTCCCCTTCCACACCGTAACGATGAAGCCCGTAACGGGGGGCGAGGATACAGGCATGCAGCGGCAGAGAGTTCGCGGCCGGGACGGACACGAGTTCCTGCTCAATCAGCAGTGCGGGAGGTTGATAAGTCATGCCAGGTCTCTCCTGTGTTGTTTTACTTTATGACTTGTTCACAATAAAGCCTATACCTTTTAATATAGGTGCTATCGGTTTCAATTTCCACCCATGTGCGTTTGTCCAGGTGATTTGGACACCCACCATGTAGTTTTCGTGGTCATCTTCTATCTTCTGACTTTGGCTGATGGCTCCCACATGGAAGCCGCCTAGTTTGAAGTCTTGTTGTATGGCCGGACCGTACTCCAGAAGCATATAAAACACTTCCTCTGCAAGCCTTTCCGCCGCCATGTCGCTCTTGGCACTGCAGCATATAACCTGGTGCTGGCAGACGATGAGCTTCATAAAATCGATACCTTCCTGATTGCCCGTCTTGGGGCTGAAATGCGGTATGGCCCTATCGCGGAGAACTATCCGCTGCACCTGCACCTGTCCGCGGCTGACGTACAAAGCCGGCCGCTGTTGCAGGTGAGTGGCGTCATATTTCCGCCATGGCTCGATGTGCACCCTGCTCTGCGCATCCTCGTCATCGCTGTCCGGCAGCCAGATCAGCTTGCGGAGCTTGGAGTCGCTGATATTGGTGGCGCGGCTAAAATGGTTCTCGAGCAGCTTGAGTATGACCCCGGTCATTATACTCGGCCTGGTATCCGTGCTGCACAGCGAAGACGGGTCCGCCTCGGAGAGCACTTCTTGGGGAGTATCCCAGGTAGGTTCAGGTAGTATGGGCATTAGAATTCATCCTCTTCGCATAAATCGTCATACCAGGTATGCTCGGTTCCAGTTGTAACCACCACAGGTTCCTCGGTGGCTTTGTCGTTTCCTTCGGGCTCCTTGTAGATGACGTCGGTCATAGGTATCCTGTGCAGCGTAAGTTGGTAAATAATGGGCACGCCCTTGATCTCGGTTACATCCTTTACTCCGCGGACAACCCACCTTGTACCGTTGTTGGAGTCGAGCCACAGGTCGTTCTCCTTGATTAGCGTCGGGTAGGCCACGCAGCGTACGACGCGCTTGGTGTCATCCTGCAGGGCCAGGTCGGTACGCTGCATGAGGTGGCTGCGACCCACCGGGTTCACCGTGAGCGGGATGGGCGCGTAGTAGCCGTCCACTATGCCAGTGCCAAAGCATACTTCGCACTGCCCATCCACAGGCTCGTCAGTATCGTAATCCGCACACTCGGTACATGTCGTGCCCCACTCTCGTCGCTTGAGAATGACGCCGGGAAGACCGAGCTTAACGTAACTGAGCAGCTCCTTGCGAGCGAGCTCCCTTGCCAAGATGAAATCTTCCCTGGACCAGTTTCCTATGGAGCGTACAGGAACCGAGTACACCCAGTTTCCACCGCCGTCACTGTCGTAGCGTACGCGATAGAAGGTGTTCATATCCTTGTTCCAGTTCCAGCGAACTGGGTCGATATAGTTGCAGTCATCCGTGATCGGCCCTGCAACCTCTTCCCATTCACCGCCTGATCGCGCCTTGTCTATATAGAAGTCGACGGACCCGTCCGGGGAGAAGTTGCCCTTCATCTCCCAGTGGATGATCTTCTGCATTCTCAGATCGGTGCGTACGTATGTCCACTCAAAGCTCAATAGACTCTCCAGCCTCCAAAGGCAGCGCTGCCAAGATTACCATAACAAGCATGCGAGTTAAGCCTGACCTTCTCCTGCTTGGCCCAGCTGCGCCACTCGTCGATCAACTTCTGGCCCAGGTTCTCGTAAGCATCCCACTTGCGCTTGTCGTTGACGGAAAGACCGCCCGCGCTGTACTGCAGGTCATCCCGCAGATACTTGCGGGCGGCAGTGCGCATCAGATAACCGGCGGTGGCTTTCCGCCAGTTTTCGCGATACGGGAAAGTCGCGCCCGTGAAGGTCTTCACCGGGGGTAGCATCTCGTTCCACTCCTCGATCGGGCGCATCATGCAGAAGGCGATCTCAGTGTCGCTGAACTCGTACTCCAGTAACAAATTGTTGGCCTCCGGCATGCTGTCGCGCAAGACAAGCCGCACTTCGGCGATGTTGATCGGCGTATTACCACTGACGGTCTGAGTGATGCTTTTACGCACCTCCAACCACATCGGCCACTCGGCGATGATCTCCTCGCTGGCATTGTAGCCCACTATACCAGCATACCACATGCCCGCATACGGGATGTCGGCTGGATCGAGGTCCAGGGTGACGATGCCGTCAGTCCCTGGCGGAGAAGCCATGTTCACATCCTTCTCCAGGTAGAAATCCTGATGATGGAGCATCTCCTTGGCCCAGAACTTGAGGCTCGTTACGCCCAGCGCTTCCAGGTCACTCTCGACAGCGCCTACGAGTGTCTTGTACAACTGGATGGTGAACGTCTTCTCCATGTCTGTGACAAGAGACAATACGGGGTAACCGGCGTCTTCGTGGCCGCCTTCGTTGTTGTTACCACCGCCGCCGCTTCCACCGCCGCCGACGCCACCGCCGCCACCTTGGCCTAAGCATAGTTCTGGTATGGGCATGATCTTCTCCTAAATAAGAGGCTGCGGGCCTGAACCCGCAGCCGGCAGCAAGGGCAGGTACGAGCTAACCCAGGACACCAAATTCACTTTTCGAAAAACTTCTCGCACACTTCGTTGAACTCCTTGTCGTGCTGCTGGGCCATGGCCTCCAGCACTGGTATAAGGTCAGCCCTGTCGAGCTCCCATTTCGGGTCGACCTCGACCGGGTTGAATATCTCGCATTTGGCGAAACCGAACTGCTTCGCCACGAACTCGGACCTAATCTCGTTGACACGGGTGATGAAGTGCAGCAGTGGGAAAACCCAGTGCAGCCTCGACCAATGTCTAACCTTGCGCATATCCCGCTTTGTGGGCGGAAGACGGCCCGTGCCCAGCACCATGATCTCCATATCGCCATACTCGATACCCAGCTTATGGTGCAATGCCGCCGCAACTTCTGTTACCGGCATATTCGCCATCAGCCCGCCATCTACATAGCGTAGAAAAGGAGGAAAGTAGGTAGGTGCTGCGCTCGTGGCTCTGGCCACCGCCCACGCTTCTCGTTTATGGTCCTCATTCTTCGTCAACGTATCGAACACCTTCGGCTTGTCGTTCTCGAAGTCAATGGCAGGTATGACTATCGGTGCCTTCAGCTCCTTGAGAGTCATGGGCAGCAGAGTCTGCAACACCTGCTCGATGTCCTTGTTGTCGTACTTCGTCCTGAACGGATTCATACGCCACCACCAGGGCATCTTCGGAAAAGCCTTCTTGCCCAGTGTCTTGAAATCATGCAAGACGTTCTGGGCGCTGGTACCGCTGGCATAGGCCAGGGACAGTATCCCGCCTATAGATGTGCCAGCGAAACAATCAAATTTATCCAGCAGGTTCTCCTCTCTGAACCTGCCTGCCAGTAAAGCGGCCGGTATGGCGCCGAACACACCGCCACCAGCTACCACCAGAACTTTATAAGAGGAGCGCATGCTCAATGAGCCGCCAGGGCCTTGGACACACACATGCCCTGACACTGCTGGGGCCTCACGGTTCTCTTGAAATCAATCATGGAGAAGAACTTCTTCAGGGGGCCTTTCTCCGGTACCATGATGTCGTTCGGAGCGATTATCTCCGCATGATGCTCTTTATCCAACTCTGCCACCAGCAACGGTATCTCCTTGGTCTCCGCCGCCGAGAACAACTCCCTTGGTGGGATGCTGTAGTCGAGCTCTCTGTCACAGATGATCAGCGAGGCCTTTTCCTTGCCCTCGTAGATTTCGATCAACGCTTCCTGTACAGTGGGTACCTTCACGATGAGGCACTCTCGGCTCTTTACCTGCTCGACAGCCCTTGCAAGCTTGTCGGCTTGCACTAGCCCACTGGTTACCCATATAATCTTAGTCATCATAGCAGTTTGTCTGTTACCTCCGCTTTTAGCGTTCTTACTTCGTCTTCGACGTATTTTTCAAGGCCCTCCGTATCGTTGAAGGTCAAGATACTCTCACGCATCTTGTCTTCCAGTGCCTTGAAGCTCTCTTTTGCAACGTACGACCCCGAAGGAGTTCCCTTATGCTTGAACTCGTCCAGGGTATCTTTTACCCGCAAAAACCCAGAATCGAACACGCTCTCGAGGCACCACTGCCCTGGGGTGAAGGGTGGTTTGCCCGCCCGCACATAGTCCAGCAGGAATCTGCTGAGGGTAGCCTCGAAGTTTTGGTACGTTATAGATACGACCACCTTTATCTGTTGCGGAGAGTTATTACCCTCATACTGCCTCGAGATAGTGGTTACCTCCGTCTCTATCCTATCCAGCTTACCGGTATTATCCTTCTTGTCCTTACTACGAAAGAACATAATAAGACCGCCAGCAACCACGGTAAGAAACGAGAACCCGGCCGAAATGGCCTCTCCCACGGATACCATAACCTGATTGTCGGGTACTTCGATCATTTTATTTCCTTTTTGTCATAATGCGCTCTTTACCTAAGATAGCATGAAACCACACTTTTATCCACTAAGCATAGAAGTCGGGTGCGCGGTTCTTGGTTGCCATGTTGTTCGATTGGTAATGCAAGTCAACCGTGAACAGGAACGGATCGATGTTTCCGGCGTCCGCACTCAGATAGGTGCGGCACAGGATAAGCCCGTCAACCTCGATGGCAACACCACCGAGCTGGCCGCTACCGTCCGTAAGCTGCACCTCACTGACGACATGCCCGTACTGAGGGACGTTTATCGCCGATGCATCGTGCGTAACCGTCTTGTTCGTCGTCGCCGGGAACGCGGCCGGGGTCGTGTCGTTACGCTTCTGGAACGTGGCGTCGAAACCCCAGGTGATCGAATTGGCGGTATCCGCAGTGTCCAGGCCCCAGTGTGCGTGGATGTAGAGCTCACTGCCTGGGACATAATCATGGGGAATGTGGAACACGTGCCACACTTCGTCGCCGACGACATCAAATTGATATGCGCTGATGTTCGTGCGGAACACGGCCCAGGTCGGGGTATTAGATCCGCCCTTTACGCTGATGTCCGACGTGATGTCACGCCAGCCGAAAGATGGACTTGCTGGGTCTACCTTGATGCCGAGCCCGGACGTCTTCGGTAGGATAAGGCCAGTAGTTGCGTAGATGTTCGTTGCCTGGGCCTCTCCGTCTACGTCCAGTAGTTTAGCCGGAGTGCTCGTTCCGATACCCACACGATCTGTAGAAGCATCGGCGAAGAGTAGGTTAGGATCGGTATCGCCCTCGACGCGGAAGTCGCGGTCATTACCTGCTTCGTTGAAGACCGCACCGCCGTCTACGTTTAGCGTGGTGCCATCCCAAGTAAGCCTTGTCTCTGTAGTAAACTGACCCGCTGAACCATCGTAAAAGGCTATGGCATTGTGATTTTCTACACCATTCCAAAATGGGAAATACCTTATTAGTTCGTCTATGTTATCGCCACTCGCGTTGGACGTGACACCACTTGTCTGCCCCGTAAGCACTTCGCCTGTGAGGAACGAGCCCGATGTTCTCTTCCATACGAGAACGGTTCCCGAACCTGAGTCGCTGACTACAGTTGCCATCTCTCCCGTCACGTTTCCTTCTATGATTTCGCCCGTTTGGTAAGTGCCACCTGCTTGGTTGTTATATCCGATGCCTACGTTTCCATTGTGATTGGCGAATAGATCATTGGTCTCGTCCCATACGATGCCGACAGGAGAAAGACTACCGCGATTGATCATCATGCCTGAGAATCGATCCGTCGTGCCAGCACCCGTTTCATCATCGTTCAGGTACAGCAGGGGGTCGTCCAGCTCCTGCCGGAACAGTTTGTATAGAGCAGCGTACTCGTTCTCGGTCAGCGTTTTGAACACAGTCCATGTGCCTGTGTGTTTCAACAGCTGCCCGTTACCTGCATTATAGACAATCCAGCCGTCCTCCGGCACGTAGAACTTCCATGCGCTGCCGTCCCACTCGGCTATATGGCCAGCGTGGCCTGCCCATGCATCCGTAGGAGGGTTATCCACCAAGTACCGATCACCAAGTGTGGGGCTTCCCGGAGGCGTGGTCTGTTCTCCTAGCACCAAGTCCTGGAAGGACAGCTTCTTGAGATTTCCCAGTATCGCCCCGGAGTTGTCGTCACTGGCGTCGGGGGTGGTCGTTACGGTGACCTTGGAAAAGGTAGGCTCAGCCGCCGTGTCCAGGTCCTGGTCCATCTTCTGTGCGTGTCTGTTGTGACTCATCTAGTACTCCTTATACATGTTCGCCATCGCGGAACTGCAATGCCTTAACGAGGAAGGATATGCCATAGATATTGCCAGGGCGGGCATCCGCTTCTATGTTAAGCCATAAGAGCTCTGCCGGGACGCCTGCGCCCTCCGTACCCTTGTCGGAAATGTCCAGCTCGAATTCGAATGTGGTCTGTTCACCGGCCGTCATTGTCTTGGTGACGGAGTCGCTCACCTCTCCTGTTGTTGACGTCGGGTCTGTTGTGCTGATCGTGTCTCCGTCAACACTCGAGTTAAGCCAGGCTATCATGGTCAGGTCGTCAGTGGTGGGTGTGCCTGTACCCGCTGAAGAAACTACGATAACTTCAACCTTCAGCGGAGCGGAAGTGTCCACCCATCGCGGAAGCGGGAAGGCCGCGCCGACGCTGTCGCCGTCACTGTTGAAGTTGTTGTTGATGAACCCTGCCTTGCAGTTCGTACTGCGCCACAGGTCCTGGTCCGTCAGAGCGCCCCCGACGTCCTGGAAGCTGTTCCAGAACACCGGTATGCCGACATAGGCCCTGGCCTTGCCGAACATCTCGCGATAGCCGTCCGAATTGAGTTCCGTACGGTCGGTATGCAGTTTGATCTGCTCGAACGTCGGCGGAGTGGTTATCGTGGCCGTCGTGATGCGGAAGCGTATCCAGTAATAGTTCGTTCCAAGCGACGGCGGGTCGTTCCTGGCCCAGTCGGAGTCTATCCGCGGGTCGAAGGTCATCTGGTAGCTGCCAGCCGCCGCGGTGAACTTGGCGCCGTCCTGGCGATAGTACGGAACGCTGCTCTGGCAGGTCATGGTGTTGAACGCCGTCCACGCCGAGCCGTCCCAGTATTCCGCCACCATGTCGCCTGAGCCGAGAACGGCAGCGACTGTGGTGAGGAACTTGATGCCGAAGAACCGATGGTAGTCCGACGCCGAGATGGGAACCCTGGAGCCCAGGTACAGGGCGTCGTCGACGTCCGAACCCATAGGGACCGTGCTGCCGTCAGGACTGGACGCTTCTGTAGTCCAGTCCGTGTAGGACGTGAGTCCGTCGTCGTAGGTGTAAACCAGCATGCCATTGACGTAGCTGTCGCCGCCGCCGAAGGCTGATTCACGCGGGAAGCCTGGTGACCCTACATGCAGTTCCGCCAGCGTCGTCCATGACTCGTCTCCAGGGACCAGGCTCAGGAAGCTCGCCTGGAGGACGGCCTCGGGGCTGATGGCGAAGGTGTCGGGGTTGGTGATACCGAATCCGCGGGAGATCGTCCCTGCACCGGCCTGGTAGTTGGCGACGGTGTTCTCGAGCATACCTGCGTTGTACCCCTCGAAGATGCTGCCGCTGCCGGTGTTGTCCACGCCATAATCGTTCTCGTTGAAGATGCCGGCACGTACAACGAGCTTCCCGCCTGACTCTACGAACGCGCCCTTGGTGGCCAGCTTGACTGCGACTTCGTTGGCGTCCAGCTCCGCGGAATTGGAGCAGCGGATGCCGTTTACGACACCGTCCTCTTCGGAGAACAGCCCGAGGACATGGACATGCGTCCCGGACCCGGTCGCCCAGACCAGGTCGGTAAGCGCCGCCGCGCCGCCGGTTCTGACGTTGTAGATCACCGCGTCGCCAGCCTCAACCTTGATGCCGACCGCCATGGCCTGGCTGAACGGCAGGAACACGGGCTGCCTTACGGTAACCCTGGCGCTGGCGTTGTTGACGCGCAGACAGCTCGTGACGTTGATGAAGGACACGTCGTCGACGATGTAGCTTCCCGCTACGTCGATGTCGATGGCGTAGGCCGACGACAGGTGGTTCTGGATGGCCACGTTCCGGATCTTGGCTCCGGAAGTCAGGAAAACGGCTTCCTGGGTCGTGTTGCCCGTGTAGTCCAGTATGACGCCGTTAGTCAGTCCCTGCAGCGATACGTACGCCGGAACGGACAGCACATTGTCACCGATGCTGTGCACGCCCGGGTTAAGGTAGACGGCATAGGGCTTCGACAGGCTTGAATCCGTTATGGTAGCCAGGGCGGCTGCAATGTCGTCGCCTACGCTCAGCCACAATGCCTGCACATTGAGACCGACCTCGGGGGCTTCGCCGCCACCGGGCGTCTGTACCTTTACGAACGTCGGGGAAGCGGTGCTGCCGACGTCCTGGTCCATCTTCTGTGCAAAATCATTGTGGCTCATTATTAAATCTCCTCTGGCGGTGCCGGGAAGTCCTCGCTGGTAAGTTCCCGAATGTCTTGTCCGAAAGCGGAAAGGAAGGCATCACGGTCTTCCTGGGGGACGCCGATGTAGTCCAGGCGTTCGGTGGGGATGCGGGGCACGGCCCACTCGCCGCTGGCCATCTCAGTGGGGCCTTCGCACCACTTGGTGGTCTGGCAGGCCGTGGGGTCCGGAACGCCATTGCGGAGTCCTACGATGGGGAACCAGTCGGTCCCGTTGATGGCTGTGACGCAGGCGTCTCCTTCTGCCTCTGTTGCAAATACATAATATTCCATGATGTGTCTCCTATGAGTTTAAGTAAGGTGGTGTTGTTTTGTACGGGTGGCCACCTGGAAGGTTTGCGTCCAGGCCCCACTTGTGGGCAAGGTAGCCTTCAACCTTTTGGCGCGTCGCATCATCAGCCTGATTAAGAACTACCATCTCGCCAAGATTGGTTACTATCTTAGAATAGTAAAAACCATCAACATCACGATAATAGGCTCCGACTCTAAACGTGTCTTCCACGACATTAACCGGCCTCGACGAGAAAAATATTCTGGTAAATTCCGTTCCGTTCTCGAATATCTTCGCATCTGTAATATCGGCAGAAGCGGCTCTTTGACTAGAGTAGAGATAGCCTTCCTCAGCCCCGGGAATCGTAAGAACCGGATCATAGTAAACGTAGGTTGAGTAGTAATACCGAAGGCCGCTGTTCGAAGTCGCTCCCATAACAACTCCGCCAGGAGCCTGCTGATCATCACCTAGCTGGCATATCGTCCTGGGGCCTGTCTGCGCCGGACCTTTCGTGAGAGCCGCAACTACTGTAAGAGCGTTGTCCCCGGTAAGCCCGAACCCACTCATTTCGAGATAGTTGGCACCGTTGAAATATAAGGCATTCTTGCCTCCTAAAACAACTGTTTTGTTAGCCAGGGGTTGGAGTCCGCCACCCACTTGAGCCAAGTGTCGATCGTTTCCACTCTTGTCGTCCCATTGGGATACGAATCCGCCGGTTTCAACGATAGTAGAGAGGTCGTCTGCATCGTACCATGCATGGGTCGCCATTACAGCTGGAGTCCACAGGAACGGCTTTCGTGCGTTATTACTACTGTCTACTATATTCGTGCTCATGATCCGATCCTCGTGATGCGTTCCACCTTGACGTTGTCAACGACGGCACTGTCGGTAGCGCCGGCGATGGCCACGACGATGTCGTATCCGGCCTTGGCGGCGTCAAACCAGGCCGCTGTTGTGATTTCAGCAGGTGTCCAGATCGGTGTATTACGCCTGACTCCAGGTAAACTATCATGCTTTATTATGCTCTTGCTCATCGTAAACTCCTATGCCGTCGGTGGACTGAATCTGTACGGGTGCGTTGACGGCAGCTGGCTTACCAATCCCCACTTATGGGCCAGGTAGCCCTCTACTTTTTGTTTGTCATCCAAGCTCAATTCAGTATCAAACCATAACAGTTCACCAAGTTTATAGAACTGAGTTGGACCCACATCTAAGTCCGCTCTCCCCATTATCCTATTGAGGGCAAAAGAGTTGGTTGAAACCATCTCAATAACGTTGGCTCCAGTTCGGACTGCCGTATCTGAATGTCCTGTTGCAACTGCACTGTCAGAACCACCATTGAGGCTATATTTTCCTGTGTTAGTTCCAAGACCATCAAAGGATGTCTGTGTATCATCCCATCTCACAAACTCTTCTGGGCCACCGCTATCGATATTTCCAAACATCATAATCTTGTTTGGTGAACTAGGCTCGACAGAAACGTCATATACAGCAAAACATGATTTGACCGTATCGGCATTAGCCACAGCCATATCAGCAGAACCTTCGACAGCATTGCCTGTTAGAACATTGAGTCCATTGATCGTGGCGTTACCCGTTAATGGCTGATTTGCTCCTGCACCCTGTGTAGCGTGGTTACCGTTACCACTCTTGTCATCCCATTGACTGACCGCACCGGCGGTTTCAGTGATTGTGTCTGCATCAGCAGCATCATACCACGCAGACGTGGTGAGCTGACTTGGCTCCCACATGTTCACGCCGGATTTGTTCTTTGTGGGCGGTACGTGGCGGTAGGGATGGTTCAGCGGCAGGTTGGCCGTGAGGCCCCACTTGTGGGCGAGGTACCCTTCAATGCGTTGCCGGGTTGCCTGCGAGCAGTCTTCAACAATAATGACCTCTCCGTATTTACCTGTAAACTTCTTCGTGAGTCCCGAGTTGATTCCGAGCAGGAACGTGCAGGGTGTATCCAGCTTCGTCGTATACGCCCCATCCGGTGTTCGCTTGACACCATCAACGAAGGCATTGCTGATGCTACTGTCCCAGTCAAAGTTCACATTGAACAGGCGGAAACCCGTTCCATTATAAGGGCCGCCAGTAAGGTCATTACTGGCACCGACACCTCTTACAGCCAGACGTCCGTCCCAGCTTCCAAATGTTTTTGAGATTAGGTTAAAGTCATTCGGAGTCGTACCGAGTGTACCGAACATACCGTCAAAGTTGCTGTTAGATGCGTCAAATTCTGTGACTGAAAAGACGGCGAAGTTACCCGAAGTAGGTATGGGGAACGAGGTCTTCTCCATATAGTCGCTATTTGCTACGAGTACATTTAGACCGTTCTGTGTGTCTACGCCTGTGGCGAATTGATCTGTTCCGACTGCCTGTACGAGGTGCTCGTCATCACCACTCTTATCATCCCACTGGGATACCGCACCGGCGGTTTCGGCTATAGTGTCTGCATCAGCGGCGTCATACCAAGCAGTGGTTTTGATGTCGCTTGGCAGCCAGAGCTGCTCCTGCTGGACGGCTTGTGTCGGTGGGTTCAGCTTGTAGGGGTGGTCGTAGGGGAGCTGCGCTTCCAGGCCCCACTTGTGGGCAAGGTAGCCCTCGATGCGCTTACGGGTGTCATCAGATACATCTTTCGTTAGGATAATCTCACCAATATCTCCTTGGAGAAAGTTTCCAGTGAACGCACCTATTCTAAGTTCTGTTGCACCGAACGCACCAGTATATGGGGCATCACTTGATGGTGTTCCTCCGTTTACACGCACTCTGCCGCCCACGCTGTCATATACCATACCACCAATAAACGGTTCACCATAAGTTATATCTACAGTTCCACTACTTGTACTGTTTCGTGTAACCCTAATATTTTCATTTGTAGCTCCTCTCAAAAAAGCTACACCAAGAGGGTCACTGAAGTCAGTACCTCCAGCATTAAGACCAACTATCCTCGCACCTCCAAATGATCCATTTTCCATCGTACAGACTGCTACAATCTGCACGTCTGGGTCTGTCAATGAGAAAGAAGTGGATACCATTAAGTCGTCAATTCCATCAAACTGTAGGGCATTGAGACCGTTTATTGCCCCTATCGTTGGCTGTGCGGAACCTGTTCCTTGAGCCACATTGTATCCGTTGCCGCTCTTGTCATTCCATTGGCTTACGGCACCGCCAGTCTCGGCGATTGTATCGCTGTCCGCGGCATCATACCAGGCTGCTGTCTGAATAGCGGCAGGCGTCCACTTCTTGAACTTGGTGGCGTTACTTATACGTTTTATCAGTGACTTTGCCATAAGGCGTTACCTCCTTACGGTGCAATCCAGTAATCCGTTCCATTGTGCCAGAACTTCTCGCCGGCATAGAGTACCGAGATTTCCCGGCCGGTCGTTCCGATGACGCCTTCGACGTTGCCGCTGGTGGTCTTCGCGAATGCGCTGTTGGCGCCGGCGATCTTCTTGATACCTACCAGGAAGTTGTCATAGTCGGCGCCTACGGGAAGGATCACGTCGACGTCACCTCCGGTGGTATCAACCAGCAGCAGTTCGTCTATGTCCTGAACGTTGTACGGGCTGTCGGCGAACGTGATGGTCTTGCCGTACAGATCGTTGCTGCGCGGGATGCTGTCACTTGGACGCCACGGCAGCACCTTGATGGTGTCGGCATCTACAACTTCGGCTACCGGATCGCTGAGGTATGTCATACCCTGTGGCTCAGTGGCCGTCAGCTCACTAGCTGTAGCACTGAGGAACAGATACTCACCAACAGGGAACCCGTGTGATGGCCAGGGTACCTTACCGTGTGAAACCACGATGAAGTTGTCGTCGTCAACTTTAAGGATAACGCCTTGTGTCAGCGTTTCCCTGTCGTCAGCCTGTGCGGCCGTCCAGGTACCGGCGTCGTTGTATACCGGATCACCGGTATCGAAACCGTGAGCCACGACGTTATAGATGTCGTGGGTGTAAGTGGCATGCTCCGTGGCTGTCAGATGGTAGTACTCGTCTGTAGTACCACCCTGGAGATCGCTCCTGTCATTGTGGAGGAGGTTCGTCGCTTTGGCGTCTACGTATGCCTTGACGGACTGCTGTGACGGAACCTTGGTAGCGTCGTCACCCGACATATCGTCCTGGTCCAGGAAGTAACCATTACCTACCAGGGAGGTGTCGGCATTCATCGTGGCGCCGGCCGCATCCACGTTGGTGGTGTCAGTGACATCGGCACCAGCTTCTATGTTGTCCAGCTTATCTGCCTGGGCTACCGTCATCAACCCCTTCTGGGCGGGGCCGGGACTGGTAGGCTGTGCGTTTTGAATATCATCAGTACCGTCGATATGTTCTGCGGCGTGTAATTTATTGTGTCCTGAAGCCATAGTCTGTGCCTCCTACGCATTGGATGTTTTCTAGCTCTGCATTATGGATATTTCTACTCCGGCCTGTACGAACGCCCCTACGGCATAGGGTTTCTCATCCCCCGCCGTCCAGTCGTCATACGGGCTTTGGCCGATCTGCTGGACCCATCCGAGCTTCCCTGAGGCCGATATGGCTCTGCCAGCGAGAGCGTTCCACGCCTTCCCTATGACGGGGGCATAGGTCGCACGGTCGAGAAGGCCATTGTTGACCCCCCAAGAGAACCCGAATGTGAAGAATGATGTACCTGAGGTTTCGGGGTATGGAGGGTCGGTGGCGTCCAGTAGGTTTGACCCCCAGAAACCATCGTCACGCTGGCAGGCGGCCAGAGCCACGGCCATCTCAGTGAAGACGGTTTCGTACTCTGTCCGATATGGACTGTCCGAAGGTAGATCCGTGAGTACCCGAGCCAGCCCTGCGAAGACCCAGCCGTTGCCACGCGACCAAAAGACCTTTGACCCGTTCGCGGTTTGATTGGCTGGATAGAACCAATTCTCGTCACGGTACCACAAGTGGGATGTCTCGTCGTACAGTCCCCCCGACCAAGTTGATCGGCAGAAAGTCCAGAAGTCATTCGCCGCATCGTGGTAGGAATTGTCCCCCTGTATGACCCCCATCTTCGTGAAGGTGGCGGGAGCCATGTACACGGTATCACACCAAGTCCAATAGTTCACGGCTGGAAGCAGGGCGATCTGAGCGTCAAGATTAGCCTTGATGTTGCTGATCTTGCTCGGGTCTGTACTGCCCTCATATTCATAGTAGTCAGCATAGACTTGACCGCATAGTTGGTCATCCGCGTGATAGGCTCCAGGGAATCCACCCCTTGTCGGCTTGTTCCAAGAGAAACGGTTCCCCCAGTTCTCAACATAGGTGTCCACGGCTGGGGCGTCCGTTTCTTCCAGCAGACGCATCGCGCCCGTCAGGTATGCGGCGTCGTCCCACGTTCTATCCATTACAGTGTACGGGTAATTGGTCGCCCAATAGGTGTTCACCAGTTCAGCCGTGGATAGGGCGACGGCGGCGGTCGGAAGGCTTGAGCTGATGTATGACGGAGCTGGCGTCGTGGACGCTCTAGGTGGCTCTAGCTTGTACGGGTGCCCCACGGGGAGGCTGGCAGTCAGCCCCCACTTCCACGCGAGATAGCCTTCCAACTTTTCCCGTGTTTCGTCACTGACCTCATCCTTGATCGCGATGACCTCACAGATCGCGCCGTCCCACGCGAATTCTACTATGGAGTCGGGGGCGGGTGCCCTTCTCAGCGAAGCTCCAACTCCCCACCCGTTGCTGAACAGGAGGTCGTGACGGACTCCCGAGGTCAGATCCTGTAGGTTGTCTCCGCCGTCAATGCCGATACGCCAACAGGCACCCGCCTCCCTCACGAAATTGGTCTGATGGGAGTCCGTGTTGATGCTTGGCAGAGTGTTCTTGGATGCCGCGCATCTGTCAACAAAGGTTGCGGCTGTTGCCTCGTCAAACACGGAAAGCACTTCGTCGGTCAACGCTCCCGTCTGTGAACCGAGGGCAATACCATTGGAATATTCTGTGCCGTATATCGAGGCAAGGAATGGGGGGCTGTAGGACGGTGGTGAGGGGAATTTTACTGGGAGGGCTTCCGTGATCACCTCATTTGACTTGAAGACAATGAACAAGCTCTTGATGTCGTTGTCCAACCCCGTGGCGTCGAACATATGGGTATAATCTTCTTTCGTGAACTCAATCGCATTGAGACCGTTGACCGTGGTCTGCGTTGGGCGACGGGCAGGGTTCGGTTGGAGCAGGAACTTCCCAACCTTCCCCGACTTGTCTCCCCATGAGGCATACTTGCCGTTCTCGTCCATGATCAATGTGGTCGTGTCGGCTCCGTCATACCACCCCTCGGTCGTTATGTCTGATGCCGAGAATAGCGGGGGTGCATCTACACCGACAGTCGGTTTGTCGTATTTGTACGGGTGTAAGTAAGGGAGGTTAGCTGTCAGTCCCCATTTGTGGGCGAGGTAGCCTTCAATCTTCTGACGTGTGGATTCGGTACAATCCTCGATCAACAGAATCTCGCCATATAGCCCCGATAGTGACGGATTGCCGAAGTTCCTGCCTATCTGTATGTCATCATATAGTGTAACGGGTGACGCCACATAGTCTGATCTACTATTGTAGTTCTGACCGTTGATGTAAATCCCCAAGAGGTCATTGCCTGCGTCGGCAAACGCACTTACAATACAAGGATCATTGAACGGGGAGTTGGGTGCGCTGAACTCCCGTGTATATGCACCGTTAATAAACTTTAGGCTAGGATTGAAACTTGTGTCATCCGTCCCATCTATAACCGCAAATTTGTCCCCCCCTGCCGTCCGTAGTGATACTATAGCGGGGTCATTGACGTTGGATTGGAGAGTAAAGTCATATACTGCAAACATTGCTATGTTTCCCGAAGGGACTGCGATATTGGCTCCAAGGTTCTGCAACAAATCGGCATTGAACGTCAGGACATTCAGACCGTTCAGCGTATCTTGACCGCTTACGGGTCTAGTGACTCCCGTTCCTGTCAGATCATAGCCATTACCACTTTTGTCGGCATATCCCGTAACTGGTGCTCCCGTGATCGTGGAGAGATCACTTGGGTCATACCATGCCACTTTAGCAATGTCGGCAGGTGTGAACGGTCGTGTTCCTATAAGTGCCATATTAGCCGATCCTCTCAAGTTTGACGTTATCCACGACACCGTAGCCAGTAGCTCCATCAATAACGACGGCAAGGTCATTTCCGACTAATGCCGCATCCGTAACAGGATCAGTCTCATAAGTACCTACAAAAGTCTGTAGTTCACCTGTATCTGTCACCGTACCGCTTAGTGTTATAATCACATACGGATTAAACGCACTTGCCCCTGCCGCAAAGTCCTGCCTATCGAAGAGAGCGGGCAAGGCACAGAGATGAACTTCATATATTCCTCCTGCTTCACCATAACCAAATGCCGAGATATGACGATTATAACCAATATCAACGGTGAGTTGATACTTAACGGTGTTGACATTTATATCACCGATCACACCGTCGGCAGTACAAGCTCCGCTATTGGTATACAACATACCGAGGGCTTGTTCATTCCCGACTTGTGCAGTTACCCAGTCCCCGCCATCTTTGTTGATCATCCCAAAGCGACCTGCACCAAAGCCAGTATCAGCACCAAGCCAGTTGCCATTATCGGGTAATTGACCTTCGACATAGCCACTTATCACTGGGGACTCGAAGTCCTCAGTAAACAGCACGGCGGGAACGAGTAGCCGCTTACCAGTAGGAATGATCAGGTTAGTACTCATACACTTAATACCACGAAGTAGGTTTGTGTTCCGTCATAGTAACACTTCTTGACGTTGTTGGCATCGATACGCTCGATCCAATGGAACCCTGCAGGTGGGTCTACTGGGGCCGAGGCATATTCTACAAGTGTCATACCTGATCCACCTGTGGGGGCGACTTCAACCGTAACACCGCTTTCCTGCAAGTCTCCGTCAGTGTCGGTCGTGATGACGTTGTCACCGGTGTTCAGACTTGTAATACGTGCGTTGGGGAGGCTCAGAAGACTTCCATCCCAAGTCAAGTTGGCATCGCCTTCCAGCGTTCCGTCACCGGTCCATACACCGACCTGGTTGTCCACTGGGGTTCCCACCTTAGTAACACCGCCTGCAACGACTTCGTCAATAGCTTCCTGTACGTCCGTGGCAGTCAGGCCGCTGGTCGTGTTGTCATATGAAACGCCCGATGCTTCTGGGCTTCTGTCGTCTTTTGCCCACAAACCACCCTGTAATACGACCCGGTCACCTATTGCCCAGTCATTAACTCCGTCGATGGAAGTCGTGCCCGCCACATTAACAATGTAATAGTCACCTTCATCTGCGGGTGAACCGTCTACTAGGCCGCCGTCGGCCAATGCTACGCCACCAGGGGCCGTCAGGTTGTTAGTCGCATCCCAGGTGCCTCTATATACCAGGCTACCGGAGGCTCCACCACCACTAATTACATTAATAATAGGCATCGTTTATCCTCCTGCCTGGGTATTGGCTATCGACACACCTGGACGCATAGGCTCTTGGTTCCTGTGCCGCCATGGATGGCCCATATCTCGCTTATACACAAATTGGTTCTGTTGATCTCGTAAGCACCGCCGTTCGCGGTAAGAAAAATTCCTTTACCCACTTCGGCCTGATTGGTCGAGCCGTCGGGGCTGTTCTTCAGGGCCAGGTAGATACCCTCATCGGAGGCGTTGGTCAGTACGATGACTTTTACGCCTTTGCGGCCGAGGACAGGCTCCCTGGCCAGTACAAGAGAACCTGAAGTGGTGACGTTAATGCCGTCGATCTCTCCACCATTGTTGATAATGTCGGCCATAATGCCTCCTGTATGTCGTTAAACCGTCGAGGGCCCTGGTGGGCCCCCTCGGCGTCATTTATTTATTCTTGGCCGCCGCCTTCTTCTTGGCTTCCCGATTCTTCTTGCGGGTAGCTGCCGCCTTCTTCGCTGCTTCGCTGCGCTTCTTGGCGGCCGCTGCTTCCTTCGCGGCCTCCGCCTTGGCGAGCTTGGCGATCGGATCGCCCACGTTCTCGGTCAAAGCGTCTTCCATGTCGATGTCCTTGGCCTTCTGCACAGTGCGTGGGTCATCGGTCTCGGGCTTTTCCCAGCCCATGGCGTCACGCATGGTGACGGTCTTCTGGCCAGTGGCCTTCTGGACGAGGTCTTCAGCGTCCTTGAGGCGGCCTTCGCCTTCCTCTACGGCGTTGATGATCTGCGTACGCTTCTTCGGCTTCGGTTCTTCTTCCACCTTGGGCTCTTCCTTGACTTTGGCCTTCTTCTTGGCTTCCGCCTTGGCCTTCTCGACGGCTTCGCCGTGGACCATTCTGTTCTGGATGGAGTCCACCTTGGTGGTACTCACGCCGTTGACCTGATAGGACAGCTCAACCATCTTGGTGTTGACGGCAGTGGCCAGCATCTTGCGCTGCACCGGAGTGGCTGCCGTGTAAACATCGAATGGGACGATAACGGAGCTCTTCGCCTTGACGAAGATGCCGCTCTTACCGAGCCAGGTGTACTTCAAGCTGCGATTGGTCGGATTCGTTACGACCGTCGCGATTAGGGGTTCTGTGTGATGCATTATTTCGTACCTTTTTGCTGTTGGGGATATATAGAAAGCCCCCGGACCCGAGGTCCGGGCACGGGGGCATACCATAACACAAAGGACAACTGCCTAGAGTGCCAGTCCGGTGCGCCAGTTGATGGGGCTGCCGGCGAACTCGACGCAGGCGACTGCGGCGACGTTGGCAACCGTGGCACCAACACACTCGTAAGCGTAGAAGCTCATGATGAAGTCTTCGTGCTTGGTGGACATGCAGATGTTGTCCAGTACGAAGAAGTCACCGAGATACTTCGGCGCTGCGAACATGTACATTTCGTAGTCCGCGACGAGGTTGTTCTTGATGGTGATGTTCCACTTCAGACCCATGATCTGACGCTCGGTGAAACCGTTGACGAACATGTCTTCGGCCAAGTCACCACCGATCGCGGTGCGGTCCAGAGCAACAACGTCCCAGATGGTGATGTTGTTGATGAGCGCTGCGGCCGGGTTCAGACGACGGTTCGTGGTGGGGAGACCACGCATCGCGTTGGCGAGGTTGGGGCGATCAATCGCACCACCTTCGATGTACTGACACGCGCCAAGGGCTGTGTTGACAGTGTTCTGACCACCGGAGTCGGTCTTGACGATGGTGTCAACCACGCTCATGAACTTCCGGTCTTCCTCTTCAAGGATGTCCTTGAGGATGAAGTCGTTGAAGATCTGGCGGATGTCCATGTCGTACGTGAGCAACTCGTTGACGTCGGAGACGTAACGACGGCTCATGATACGGTCGAACATGACGCGGTACCGGGGTGCGGTCAGGTTGCTGTCCATGGGGGAAGTTCCGAACGGCACGGTGTAGGCGCCAGCGGAATTCGGTTCCATGTCCTTTACGATGACGGGCAAGGGAGTGTCCACCTGCTTGTCGAGGTCAGCGGGAGTGACGTCGGCAACGTCGTAGAACTTACGAGCGAAACCTTCTTCACGCTGTCTCAAGCGCAGGTAGTTGTTGACCTTGTCCTCAGCCTGTTTGCGGATGCCGCTGTCTTGGGAGGTGAGTCCGTTGACGACGGATTCGTTCATCATTTTGACTTCAGTCGGATTCATGATGATTCTCCTTAAGAGTCAGCGCCGGCCGGAATGTACTCAGTCCAGAAACGGAGCACGCTCTTGCCGTCTTTGTTAGTTTCTACGCCCGTGGATACGACGCCGACCGCGGTCAGCGCGCCATAGGGCAGCACTCCGAGCAACGTGATGGAACCGTCTGCGCTCTGCAACAGATCGTTGGGAGCGTAGGTTTCGCCATCGTCGTACTCGGTTGACTCGACTTCGAAGGCACCGCTGCCGACGAGACCGGACATCACTCCACCGGAGATGTTGCCCTTGTCGGAGTTGGTGTCAAAGTCGTCTTGACTGTTGATCACGAAGATCGGCATCGGTTTGTTGCCGACCGCGCCCACCGGACAGCCCTTGACGAGTTCGCCATTGGAGTCCAGGGAGCAGCACATGCCTTCGACGATCGCTTCATCGGCCTTGGGAGCCGCGGCGAAGTCGAGACGACGTGGAGCGATGGCCCCTTTTACGGGGACCAACGTGTGGTCATACATTTGACCAGGAGTAAGGGTACCAGCCATGATAGCCTCCTGTTAGTTAATATCTATGCTCCGTTGCCGAAGCCTTCTTCCCATGCTTTGTCCGAAGGGGCGAGATCTTTCTTGCTGGCTTTCGCCGCGCTTTTCTTGATCTTCGCGGTGTGTCCCAGTGAGTTCGTCGGGGCGCTTTCGCGTTCGGTGAACTTACTGACGACACGCTGCAGACTCAGCAACGCTTGATCCGGATCTTCCCGGAACGACTGCACTAGGTCATCCGAGGCCTCTTTCGAGAGCACATCGGACTCAACCAGCTTTTCAGCGGTCTGTGCAAGGACTTGGTCGCTGAAAGCGGGTTTCGCGTTGGCTTCCGAGGCCTCCTTCTGGAGCTCCGCGATAGCTTCCTGCGAAGCCTCAACGTAGTCGATGACCGTGTTGATGAATTCCCGCTGTTTCATGACTTATCCTCCTACTTCGCGCTTTGAATTGCTTGAAGAGCTGTCAGAAGAGTGCTCTTCCGGTCGGGAGTCTCTTCCTTCTCGGAGGCTTCCTTCGGCATTTCCTCGGGAATTTCCTCTTCGACGGGAGCCTCTCCTACGGGAGCCTCTTCGCCCATGCCGCCTGCTTCCTCTTGAAGGACCTGGATGATCTCTTCGTCGGATGCACCGGTCTCGGCCTTGATGGCTTCAACCTGGGCCTGAGCTTCCATCAACTCTTCGGGAGTGATGCCTGCGGCATCTAGTTCAGCTGCTAGTTGTTCCAGAGCGGCCGCGTCTTCTTCTGGAATGGCGGCTTCCGGCTGGGCCTCCTCGGGGAGGACTGCCTCCGGGGTCTGGACAGCAGTGGCGTCGAGAAGCGCAGCGGCCTGATCTTCATCAGGAACAATGCCGCTTTCCACGACGTCGTTTATGTCCTCAGCCTTCTTTTGCAGGCCTCTTTCGAAACCGGCACTGTAGGCCAGAAAACTGTTGAGCACATCCTCATCGACTTCCAGGTCGTCCTCTTCCGAGGCTTCCTTCTCGATGGGCTCTTGTGCGGTTGCTTCGTCCTCAAACTGGGCGAGGGCGATGGTTTGAAGGATGGACTCGGCCAAACGCTCGGCACGGGCAACCTTGGCGATTTCGCTCGGGGCGGCATGCGCGGTGGTAACGTCCGTTACGTTTACGTTGTCGCCTTCCATCACGACGGATTCGTCGGCGTTGAGTTCCTTGGGAGAGTTCGGGTTGTCCTGCGGGTGCACGACTTCGTCCTCTTCCTTGTTCTGGGCCGCGTCTTCGGTAGCCAATTGGGCATTGCCCTTGACCGCGCCGATTTCGCTGTCCTTCAGGTCTGCTTCCATTTCGGCACCGCGGTCTTTCTCGGCGGCCAACGTATTGTCGGCGTCAACCTCGGTAACCTCGTGGCCAGTCTTCTTCTCTTTGATCTTCTCGGACCCTGCACCTTGCGGATTAGTAGAGTCGGCGGCTTCTTTCTGAAGGTCGATCTGAGAGAAGAACTCGTCGCAGAGCGATCCAACCAAGTCTTTGTTGTTCGACATCTCTCGTGTCCTCTTCTGTTTTCCGTTTGTTAGATGTACCTAATTATACTGTAGCACACATTTGTGCCACAGACAAACGCTGTTCGGTATCGGTCAATCCGTCAGCGAAGGACAGCAGGTAGTTGGCGTACTCGGTGGCCAGTAGTTCGGCCCTCTCGCTTACCTCACCCGCCTTCTTCTCGATGACAGTCTTGCCGCCTACAGGAGTGCCGTTAACGACAGCCCTGATTACCCGAACCCGCACAGGTTCAGCGTGAATGGAACACTCAGGCATCATTGCCTCGGCGTCCCGCATCATGGCCCCATCGCAGCATCCGGATTCCTCGTAGCTTCCGTCACCGAGCACCTCACCAACGTTGGAGCTTTCAAGGACGCGTCCCAGAACACCCGGGATGCTGGCCTTGACGTCGTCCATGTCTGGTTCGATGTCGGCGAATTTGTCGCCCATGATCATGCGGAAGAAAAGATCCGCAGGAAGAACGACCTTGAAGCGCTTGAGTGCACCAAGCACCGCGTGTGGGTCCTCGCCGGACAAGCGCCCAACGATGTCATCGTCCACTTCACCGAATCCGCTACCGTGGCAGAAGCCTTCGATACCTTCTTCGGGGTCGGTGGACATCAAAATCTCTTTCTCTATCTTGGCGAGCTTCTGCAACAGGTTGTACCTGCGCGCCGCGCTACTGCCGTAGGGGAATATCTCGGCGGGTGGGGCCAGGCTGTACATCTCGGCGAGCTCCGCCCCGGTGATTACCTGACTGGCTACCTTGCGTAGGCCGAAGCAAATCTTCTCCGCCGGGCGTCCCACTCCACTAATATCGTGGAAGAATGGCCTCGGCGTGAGGGCGCAGACCTGGGTGCCATCACTGGCGATCTGCATGGCATGCTTCTTCAGATGGACGCAGTAGTCGGAAAGCTTGCGGGCCTCATTATGGCAGTATGAGCAAATGTCCTCTGGGCAGTCGCTGCCCATGCTGAAGTAAATGGGTTCGCCACTGGCGACCTTTTGCAGCTCGTTGCGCCACTTGCTCTCGTCTACCCCAACGATGAGTTCTCCCCGGTCCATATTACTGTTGTACGCCGCTTTGACTATATAACCACTGGGGGTTCCGTCTTTATGCTTGTTGACATGATCCTTATACACCTTTCCATTCTTCATGAACGTCTTGTCGTGGTACTCCGTAAGCCCACCCGTCAAATCGATGGTCTTCCTGGAGGGGTCTTTCGGATGCGGACAGGTATGGGTGGCATTCTTGCGGATGAACGCATCGCCGTTATTGTTCGGGCCGTAGCGATCCCAGGCACCCACACTGATGAGGTGGATGTATTGATGGCCGGGCTTGCGCTCGAAACTATCCAGGTCGTTGTCGAACATAGCGGCTCGTTTGTGTAGCCACTGGTCATCTACGCCACGGCTATGCAGCGGCACTAGACTTGCCGTCGGCATGCCAAAGTCGAACGCATCTGGAAATATCAGTTTCTGTATCATGGTGCCCACTCCGGTGGTACGCCGGTTGCGTTTTCTTCCAGGTAGAGCTCTGCCCGGCGTTGCGAAAGGTTCTCTTCATGGCGGCGTTGTGCGTCACGGTCTCTGGCCGCATCACGCGCTTCTCTCATTTGAGCCTCTTCCTGTTTTGCAGCCATCTCACGCTCCTTGAGCTTATTGGCCGCTTTGGTGGCTGAATCATCCTTTGCCGGTTTCTTCTCAGGCGCACTACTGCCGCCGGGAATCTCCATTCCAGGAAGAACGCCGCCTTCACCTGCCTCCAACTGCTTGGTGGCTTCGTCAATGTCGGCTATGCGTCCCTTCTTGATCTCCTTGCCAATGTCCTGCAGCTGCTTGATTGTTGCAGGATCATAGACGTTACCTTGAACAAGCTGCTCACGGACCAAGGACTTGAGCCAGGCCGTGTACTTCTCGTCAAGCAGCTCCGGCATGGCTCCGACGATATTGTTGAAAGCTTCGATGGAGTCATCGATGGGATAATCCTTGATAAAATCATCCGAAGCTATATCGGTGAAAGCCTGCGTGGCCCTCAACTCGAGAAGCCTGTTTCGCAATTCGGCGTTGAAGGCCTCTTCATCCACCTTCTTGTGCCCTTGGGCAAGATGGCTGCCTATCGGAAGCGTCATGAACTTCTTGATAGGATCGGAAATAAGTGTGTCGGATACATGCTTGGTGGCTTTACCTAGCCCGCTCACTCCCTTTACTGTCCCTCCCGCTAGGGTAGGAAGGACAGCTGCCGACTTTTTTAGCAATGCACCTGCCCTGGCATGCTCCCGTGCCTCGTCCATCGCAATTGCGATGCTGGTGAATGGTTCACGCAACGGGAAAAGAGCTGCATTGGCGGTCTTCTCCAATGGAAGCTCCTTGTCGATATAAGCTCCGATAAGCTTCATGAGGCGGACACCGTCATCACCATACTTGTTAACGGTAATATGGGCCACCTTGTTGAGCGCCTTGTCCTGCATCTTGCGCATAACCTGGCAGGCTCTATGGATAGCGTCTTCACTGGCCTGCTTGCGTATGCCGACATTCTCGCGAAGCTTCTCCATCTTGCGCTCCAGCCGGATAGTCGTTCTATACAACTCACGCTCGAGGACTCCTGGGGCTTCCGGCGCTTCAGGTGCTTCCGATGCATCCCAAGCTACCTTCTCCAAAGTTCTCCGTAATTCCGGAATGTTCTGCTGAGGTGTCGGTGCTGGGAAGAGCAGATCGGCACCGGCCACTTTCTTATGATAGCCATACATCTCGCTCGCAACCGCTGCCGGATCGACAAGCTCGAAGTCCTCCGCACGGTCCTCGGACGCGCGCTTCTGGAGAGTGTATACCGACTTCGACTTGTTGTATGCCTCGCAGGCCCTGGTCGCTAGGGCTGGGGTCATGCCGTCGATGCCGGACAGAACGTCGGCGGCGATCTTGTTGAGATCCTCACCGGGGCTATGCTTGCTGCGGTCGATTATCTGCTCAATCGCCGACACGACAGCTTGCTCTTTGCTCTTATCCAGTTTGTCGAACTTCATTTCTTGGGTTCCTCGTCTTCGAATTTCCGACTCGTAATCTGTTCTGCTTCCTGTATCAAATCTGATCTGGGCGGCTCAATGGCATGCCCAATAGCCTCACTGACGCCTGCCGCGTCTGCCGAATTGTCTGCCTGGCCTTCGGCATCCGCCTTGTCCCACGTCGATGTGACGGAGATGGCAGAAGTGCCGGCCCCATCAATTAACTTAGCATAAGTATGGCTTGATTTCAAAACTGTCTTGACGTGTTCGCTCACTCCCATCTGCCTGACCCAGTTCCTAAGCTCCGGGACTAGAGCGCATCCATCTATGGCATACTGCGTGAGATATTTGGTTCCGCCGTGATACGCAACCACCTTCCACATGTACGCCGAGTCGAACTTTATATTGTCCGATATATACTTGTTGGGGACGAAAAGATTACGCTGCACCCAAAAAGGCCTGTTGACACATTCCTGGACATCATAGAACAGATGAGAATACATATGGATAGTCTCCACCGTGACCAATGGATTGACCTGGGCGACGAAAAAGTCATGTGGGGCATTCGGGTCGAGCAACGCCGCCTCCATAGTGTCCCGCATACCACCAGCCGATACATCCTCGTACAGCCTGAGAGCCAGAGTGGCCGCCTTGGTAGTCTCATACGCCATCAGAGCATCCGGGTCAACCCTATACCTGCCGCTCCTCATCCTCACTACACGCTTAAGAAGGACTATATAAGGGTCTTTGGACGGCCTGTAGATGGGCAGGCCGGCTTCTTCACGCTCAATCTCCTTGAGCGCGATGCCGTACCGCCAATCAGGGGTGTATGTCAGTGGATCAAGCAAAATTCTCGGTCAACTCGTCGTTGAAGAGGTTGCTGTCTTCGCCGCTGCTCGTGTTGTGCAGGAACAGCGTCAGTTCGGAAACGTTCTGGAAGTTGTCGCGGAGGCTGTCCTCCAGTTCGCTCATCTTCTCGTGGCCATACTGGTCCTTGAACTGGTTGTAATGCCAGTAGAACATGAACAGGATGCGGCCGATGCGGTCCATGGCCAGCATGAGATCCTGCAGGTAGTCTTCCACCATACGGGACGGGCTACCGGAAGATGCGAGCGACTTCAGCACGCTGACGTCCATGACGTCCTTGACACCCTTGTCGCTGGCGTCGACGACCTCGTCCACCTCTTCGGTTGCCATCTCCGGGTCCATGTACTCGCTTTCCTCATATGGCGTGGACTCCTGGAATCCTACCGAAGGCTCCTCATCGTGGCTGTCGGGCCACTTCGGATCGGACGCAGCGTACTTGACCAGGAAGGTTTCGCGCGAAGGCTTGCCTACGCTCGCTTCCTTGTTGATGATCATGCGGGCGTCGGCGGCGGAGATTCCGTGATCCTTGACCAGCTTGATCAGGGCGGCCTGCTTGCTGAGCATGCGCTCCCTACCGAACTTGCCGTCGATCATGTAGTCGACGCCATCGGTCTGGACGGTTAATGAACGCCAACCTGCAGTCTTGATGATCTTGTGCTTGATGGTCTCCAAGTCGCCGACCGGCATTTCGCCGCCCCAGCACTTGCAGGCCACGATGCGTGCACCTTCCGGAATGTAAAGATGGGTACCCTTGCGGCAGACCATGCCGGGTTTACCGGTCAGCTCCACGATACCATCATCATCACACCATTCATCTGTGTCGCTCGGCAGCTTTGCCCCGGCGATCTTGTTGCCGACAAGCTTGCCATTGTTCATTTCGAAGCGTTCATAGTTGCCCTTCGAGTCGATGGCCAGGCAGCTGTGCCATTTGTAGGAGTCCGAGCCCATATCGTAGGCTTCCTCAGTGTCTCTGTCAGCGTCCTTACGGAATTTGGACATAAGGCTGGTAGGCTTGATGCCGATGCCGCTGATGTCGGTGTCTTCCCGGGCTTCCAGGTTACGACACAGGATGGGCCGATCGCAGACGTGCGCTTCGTTCGGCTTGTTCAGGTCGATGACCATATAGCTGAACTCTTTGATGTCCGCGCTCTTGTGCTCCGGGTTCCTGGTGAGCTTCGACCAGCTGGTCTTACCCTTCGGGGCTACAATAATGTAGCACTTCTTGAAGCTACCATCAGCCATGAGGACTTCAAAGTAGCCATTCTTGCCTGGTGTAGCCAAGCTGCCACTGGCCTGCTTGTCGACGAAGACGGTGGAGGTCTTCTTCCGTCCATCGACTACATAAAGGCCATCCCGCAGGACGACTTCCTTAGCCTTGTCATCGAGTTTCTTGACGGCATCGGTGTCTTCCAGGGTGATGATCTGCAGCTGGTTCTCGTTGTGGACTGCATCCACCATGAGGGGATACGTCCCGTCCTGTACTTCGCTACCATCGGGGGGAGGCTGATTGTCCTTGACGGATTCGGCTATCTTGCGGATGTCCTCCGGTTCATAGAACTTGAGTATTGCGTTGGCGAAGTCCGGGTTGGTGTTCAGGGTCCTGAAGAAGCTGACTGCCGCATGTTTTCCGAGGCGCGGTAGCCACTCCCTTAGGTCAAATCTGTCTTTGCCGCGTTCATCGTAGACGAGGACCATGTCCGCGATGTCGTCGTGGATTCCTTCTTTGTCGATGAAGCTCGCGCCCTTGAACATGATGCTCTTGCTCTTGGAATCACGGCGGAGGCTGACGGCGTCTGCCCGCTTGGGCTTGCTCTTCGGCATGTCTCCGGACTTCTCGCCCAGCAGTGCCGTACGGTTCTGGCGGATGTAGGAGACCCATGTGTCCTTGGCCGGTACGAACTGGCTCTTCTCCGGCAGATACATCATGTCGTATCCACGGATGCGGCCATTGAGGAAGAACGCCGGGACATAGATCCACTGCTCGCCTACCTTATAGACCATAACACCCATACCACGTGTGCCATCGTCGTCGCGTTCGACCAGCTGGAAGCCGACCTTGTATTCGTTGAGAGACGGCAGCCGTTGAGTGATCTCGGCATCCGCCACGTTTGCAAGCTTGACTTCAAAATCGTCAGCAGCAGTCTTCCTGATAACACCTATCATTGTTGGACCTCTTGTATGTTTACTAGCCTCGGAAAATACGATGTGCTTTGTTTTTCGCTCATGGCGCCGCGCTCGGCCGCCCGAGTCATTACTCGCTTGAGATTCTCTCCTGCGAGTCGTGTCAACAGATCCTTATCCGTCGACATGAAATCCTGCGCTCGGGTAACTTCGGGCTCAAACGGCGGCGGCTCCGAGTGAGCCAGCACCGTCTTGACGCCTGCCTTCTGCAATCGCTTGGCAATACGCGGAGTCACGCGCGTGCCTATCGTATAGTGCAGATAGGGTTTCTCTAAGTATAATTTATTCGCTGTAGTGACACTTTTCAAGGCAGCCCCCTCACGAGGCTTCCAGTTCGACGCTATCGTGGAGTAGTCCACGACGTCGTCCGGCAGGTATCCTTCAACCCCGTCCGGGTCGGTCACGCGCACCCTGCCGATAAACTGTCTGGCCAGATATTCAAGGTTACGGCGGTTGGTGCTCGCCCCTGAATTCTTGAGAATCTCACGGAGATGCTTGAGGAAGTAGACTCGTCCCTCTCCGATTCCTTTATGCTTAACGACCTCGGCAGCGTTCATCATCCCATCGGAGATCATGTCGCCGGCCTCAACTACGTCGCCCTGCCTGACTTTGACCTCGTAGCCTTGTGGGACATAGTGCCGGTCCGGGCCTATCATGACGTAATGGCCGCCTTGCGGCGCTTTCTTGATCCCGGCTACCTTGCCGTCACGCTGTGCGACGGTGGCTGCCCCTGGAAACTCCTTCGGCACCTGAAAAAACTTGTTGACGGCCGAAAAGCCGGTCTCTATCCTGGAGGTCTCACCGACTTCTCCACCTACATGCTTGGAGGAGATGGCACTCTGCGTCAGAGGTTCTATGAACGTACGTGCGCCGGTAACCCCGACAGCGTCTCCTATGTTCGGCAACGCGCCGGTCTCTCGGACTCCGGCGCACTTGGCACAGATGCCCTCCTTAGCCTGGCACGTCAATGCGCTGCGACCAACGATCTCCCTGTCCTTAACGAGCGCGATATTTTCATCGTCTAAAATAGTTCCGGCCTTGAGCTGCCCGGTATCCTTGGCCAGGACGGTACCGACATTGTCCTGGTCGTCTCCGGCCAGCTCGATACCTTCGGTCGTGCCACAATCCTCTTCGGTGACGACACTCCTGTGTCCTACATTGGTGATCTGTTTACCGAAGTAGCCGCTGTCCGCCGTAGCGAACTGCACATCCACATAACCCTTCCGGGCTCCATGGCTCGCAGCCCAATATGCCAGTGGGCTCACGCCCTCAGCGTATCCCTCGAGGCTCGGGTAGGGGACTGGGCGTCCCTTGGAGTCGGCACTGATCAGGTTACCTAGTAGAAGCTGACGCAGCTGGAAAGGCTTGCCACGGCTGCCACTGTTGATCTGAAGTGCGAACGATCCGTCGCGCTCGGTTACAGCATTGAGCAGATCCTGGTCGATGGTCTTGCTAAAGTCCGTGACCATTTTCATGACGGTTTTGGTCTTCTGCTCCGTGGACATAAGGGGGCTATCATACACCTGGGCGACTTTGGCCTTCAGCTCGTCACGCCGCTTGGCGATCTCAGGCGGGACCTTGAAGTCATCGGGGCGTAGGGAGGCTACCCGCCCATACAAGGATACGGTGTTGACTGCAAGCGTGTTAAGCTTGTGCAACACATCCTCATACTTCTCCGGGTCCTCCTGTGCGAGCCTAGTGTAAAAAGCCTCGATCTCCTTCTTTCCCATGACCCCTTTGAATTGGTCCCGGTACTTTTCGGGGATCGCGGCCTTCACCTTCTCGCGGCCCAATGTCGTGACTATCGCCATTTAGTATATCCTACTTCTTTTTGGGGTCTATTACGCCTCTGCGCCCAAGCCAGCCACGGGCGTTTAGCTTCTGCAGCGTATTGTAGCCTGTCTTTGCGGTAGGTCCTGCAGCCAGCCCACCAAGAAGGAGTCCCAGGCCGGTAGCGCTGCCCCACCTCCCGGCACTGGTCAGGAAGGATCGTGAGGCATTTCTATGCGCCATATTTTCCAGAACTTCTCTCGCTGGATCGACGCTTGTTGACGTGCTTCTGCGAAGACCCTCAAGAGCATCCTCAAGTGCACCAGCCGAGTATTGATTGCTTAAGCGCGTTGATATAGCAGCGAGATCTGGAGAAGTGCCGCCACTGGCTATCTCAGCTCGAATTGCTCTTAGGGCATTGCGTGCCTCCTCGGTGCGCGCGTTTGCTACAAGCTTTTTACCTAACCTGTGTCCACCAAAAGTCCCGACAGCACTACCACCAAGGACAGTGACTGGGTCGGTAATTCCTTCCTTGAAGGATTTCACGACATTCTCAGCATGCGATCTGTTGGCGAGCTCCAACTGCCTGGCTATTGCCTCTTGCTCTTCACGTTCCTTCTTGCTCAGCTCTCCAGCACCTGCGTCCTGTAGTGCCTGTGCACCGATAGTCCCTACTGCAGCACCGGCACCTGCACCCATGAGACCAGGTATGAAACCCTTGAGGCCTAGGATATAGCGCGTACCAAGATAGCCTGCAGCTCCGCCGCCGAGTGCTCCGATCAACCGAGCCATCTGCTTCTTATTCATACTGGTCGGCTTTTCGGGGTCGTTGTCGTTCTTATTTTTTATAGCCTGCTTATAAAGCATGTATTCCATCGGGAGACTCCTTATTTACCGGCCACCTTCGTCCTGCTCCAATGATCCATGGCCATCTTCGGCATGGTCTCCGACGGGAACTCCCCAGGAGGCATACCGCTCTCCATGGCAGCCATCATCGGGTCCATTCCGCCCATGGCCGGGTCTTCCATGCCTGCGGCAACGGCTGCTATATCTTCCGGAGCTGCCGCTTCGCCGCCAATAGAGGTATCACCCCCTACCCCGACGTCACCAGCCGGAAGCTGTACGCCAGTGGCGGCTGCCAACGCTTGCAGCGACTCCTCGATGGTCTGCATCTTGGCCATGATGTCCTTGTTCGTAACACGTTTGGACTCGGACTCCGGTGCGCCTTCGCCGCCTTCACCCTGTAGCTCACTGATGACGAGCTTGAGATCTTCAAGATTCAAGGTGACGGGGGTACCTGCAGCTGCAGGGTCTTCCATCGGGGGAGCGCCGCCGGCCAGGGCGTCTTCGAGCGGAGGCATGCCTCCCATCATGGCGGGGTCCATTCCCATCATGGCCGGGTCCATCGGGGGTGCGCCGCCCATCATGGCGGGGTCCATCGGGGGTGCGCCACCCATCATGGCGGGGTCCATCGGGGGTGCGCCACCCATCATGGCGGGGTCCATTCCCATCATGGCGGGGTCCATTGGAGGAGCTCCGCCGGCCATAGCCGGGTCCATGGGGGCTGCGCCCTGCTGGGCCGCCGCTGCCTGGGCCTCTGGGGTCATCGGGTTGAAAGCTTCTTTCGAGATGTTTTCTCGGGCCTGTTTCAGCAACTTATGGTCTAGCATGATTCCTCCTGTGATTAAATCTTTGTGTTTAATATACCAGCTATGTCACTTATTTTCCACTATTACAATAGGCGTGTCGATGTCTATCTCACCCTTATTGAAGGCTTCCTGAGCCTCTTTCACTGTTCTGAACGTCTTCTTGGGTTTCTCCTTCTTGGCTCTGGTAGCTAGATAGAGGCCCTGCACAAACTCCTGACTGGGAGTATAATTGGCCCTGAAGCTCCGTGCGCTAAGAAGGTTGCTTTTCGGCATCATCTTCTCTCTCGCCTCTTCGACCGCATTCTTACTGACAGGAACATAATAAGTGACAGTGTCACCATCAAAATCCATGCCATACGGACCGACAATAGAGGGGCTAACCTGCACGGTATCGCCCTTGACCAGCACCGGGTCGAATGCCATGACGCTGTACTTATGCAAGCTGGGGGCACGGTTCACTATGACGGGACGCTGCTTGACGGCATCCTGTAGAAACTTCTGCGCACGATCATCACGATCCTTGACCATTTTTATGGCTGCTGTGGGCCCGTAACCATGTCGTACCATAGCGCGTACCACAAAAGGCTCGTAGACATCCCATGCCTGCTTGATCGGAATGCCCATCTGGTTGAGCTTCAGCGCAGGATTGGGGGTAACGACGCCACGACCAGCTACATCCATGGACGTGCCCAGTATACGGCGATGGTATGCTCCCCGCTTAGCGCTACCCTTACCAAATACCCACTTGAGCAGCCCTTGGACGTTCTTCTCTTCCAGCTTAGCATCGTCCGGGTCGTATAGGCCAGTAAGGGCTTTGTATGACTTATAGATATTGCCGCGCGCACCCTTGAGCATCTCGTCTGGGAGCCTATCCTTGGCGCTGCGCAGGTCGTCCCTGGCGAATACCAGGCTACGATACATCATATTGGCGTCCGCACTGACATTGACACCTTCGAGCTGGGTGACCGGGCGGAACTTGGGGGGCAGCACTGGGATACGCTCCATCATGAAGTCCTTGGGGTGCACTCCCTGCTCCTCCATGCTCTTCAACGCTCTATAACGCTTGAGGGCCTTGTCCTTCTTGCTTGGCTTACTATGCTTCAGCTCCTGCAGTGCACTCTTGACCTCGTTTTTAAGATCCAGCTTCCCGAGGGCCGCCTTTATGGCATTACCACCGCTCAGACCATTGAGCTCTTCCTCACCGTTCATAATGGCGTTGAATCTCTTCTGGGTCATGTTGAGTATATTGCTCATCGACCGCTCCATCACCGGGTTGGGCATAGGCTCGTCAAGCTGGATGTATGCCCAGTCGTCACCGTTGTGGCCAAACAGTTTGGGGTCGAACAAGCCGCCGTCGATCGGCTTCATGGTCTTCTGGTCGAACGTCCTGGCTATCTGCAGCTCATGGCCCTTGCTCAGCTTCCTGGCCTGGTCGTTGGTCATACCGAAAAAGTTGACGCGGTCACTGTTCTCATCGACATTGATTCCTGCTGCCTGCAGGTGCTTGTAAAACTTCTCATGGACAAGGCTCTTGCCAGGCACCTTTGGCATACGCCCCAGTCGGAAGTCACGCCAAAACTCGTCATTAGACTGCCCTCTTACCAGCTTGGCGTCCTTGAGAACCTGCATGGCGCCATGGCTTACCACGGCGGACGTGTGTAGCCCGCCCATCTGCTTGGCTCCAGCAGGTCCACCACGAAGCGGCGTTTCTTCCGCCGTAACGCCGCCGACGCCGCGCGCGCCTATCTTGTCCTCGGCTACATGCATCATACGATGGAAGAATGCGTCGCCAGTCAGCACTTCAGGTATCTTGCGGCCGGTCTGTGGGTCGTATAGATCTTCGTTCGGAGAAATTCCGGAATCCCGTAACTTCTGCTCGTAATACTTGATGAGGTCCTTGTCCTCGAAGCCTTCCACAGCCTCCGGCTTGCCTGTGTGCCTAGCCAGCTTGCCGGCCATTACTTCGACCACCTGCATGGGGTTGACACGGCCTATGATACCAAGGCTGTTGGCCACGACGTCCAAAGGATTGCCGTCCTTATCCAGCGGCATCTCGCTATCAGGTAGCACATTCACTACGCCTTTGGCTGCATACCTGTTGGAGTTACCCGACCATACTGTCTTCCCATTACGCCTAGTGTAGAGGATGTGGTTACGTTCCAGCTCTGGGCAATAAACGTTACCTACGTAATCAACCCACTCGTCGGTCTGGGCCGATTGCTTCTTAACGTGGCTATGATTGATTGTAGGCTGGTTCTTCTGCCGGTATGTAGATACTATATAAGATGGCCTTATCGTCTGTACGGTCTTGCCGTTTATGACGACCGGGTGTTTAGGTATAGCTTTGCGCTTGATTGTTGCTGACATGCCGAGGTGTAAGCATACCCTCTGCCAGTCTCCCGCTAGACGGTATGACGTGGTATGGATACCATGCCCAGACTGAGTCCTGTACCCATCACCGAACATAAACCACTCGTAGAACACCGCAATGCGCTCAGGAGGCAGTTCCAGGATATTCTCTGGTATATACTTCTCGTATGACTTGCCAAACTGTCGTAGGTATGTGGCCCAGTGCTTCGAGTATACCCTCACCTTATCGCCCGTCGTGGACCACTTAAGTCCAGCCGCATCAAATGCATCCCGGACTATCTGAGGGTTGTCCCCTTTGGCAACGCATATATCGAATGCGTAGTCAGATGTCTTATCCTGCCATACTATATTACCATCAGACAGGAAAAGACCCATAACCATTAAATAGGTGTCAATCGCTACTTCTGGCCCTTCCACCAATGTCGGGTGGCAGTCGTTCTTTCCATGGGGCAATGTCTTATAGACATCGGGAAGCTTAAATGTATTAGCGTCTTGGCCTAGCCAGGTGCCGGTCTTCAGAAGCCTATACCGGCTCATCCCGTGTAACCTAGAGGACGGTATGAGTTCATAAGAGTCTTTGTGCCTTAGCTTGGCATAATGCTTATGGTCCGCTGTCGTGCAGAAGTTCACCTGGGTTGTATTGACCATATGCATACGCCCTTCGTGGGCATATTCATGCAGGTAACTCACTTCAACGTACTCGATCTCGTGTGTATCGGGATTAAGGGAAGCCACCTTGTCCCCGGACATAAGATCGGATACGACGCACCAACCACGCTCGGTCAGGACTTCGGTCTCTTCGTCATAGCACATCTTGTCCCCGTTCTTCATCGGGATATTGGCGCGGACGTAGACCGTGGCATGCTTATCACCGACATCCACATCGACGACCTTTCCTTCATACTTGTGCTCCCAGGTCTGCGTGAGGGCGGTCTTCGTCTTGCGGCCCATGCTGCCTGGTTTAGGGTCGTTCTGCCGTACGGCGACGATGAGGGGATCTCCCTCCCTGACGACCGTTCCTCGCTTGACGATACCTTTCTCGCCGATAGTGCCCATCTGCTCCTTGGTGAACTTTCCGGAGAACTTACCCATGAACGCCTTCTTGTCGAAGTCGGTATTGCTGGACACCGGTATGCGGCTCTTGTACATCTTCTCGGCAGCCATCTTCTTCGCAGCGCTCGCACTTATGATGATGGCATCCTCGAAGTTCATGCCCTTCCAAGGCATGTAGGCTACACGCAGATTCCTACCCTGGGCCGCGACACCCTCATCGTCAGTGTAGTTAGTCGTGCTGAGTACCTGGCCCGGTTTGATCTCGTCACCGACCTTTACCTGCGGAATACTGCGCATATAACCCTTCTGGTTGAAGGGATGGTTGTCGTAAAGCTCATATACCTGGGTGCCTTTGACCCCACGAACGACGATCTTGTCGGCGTCTATGCTGGCCACCCTGCCCCCATCGGAGGCTTTGTTGACGCCGAACATTTCGCCAAGCTTGGCTTCTACCGTGGTGTCCCGGTGCTTCGCCCGGAACAATGGGGCCTCCCGGTGTGCCAGCGGCATGCTCTGTCCGCCGTACTTACCACCCATATGCAGCCTGTTCGCCATGATGCCGTTCTTTCCTGGTACGGCGTTCGCCCCAAAGCTGTACATGTTCGACTCATCCGGAATGTAGAAGTTCACTTCCTTCTTGGGCACGATACCGATGCCTCTGCTTCCACGGAAGGCCGGTACGAACTTGCCGTTGGATTGCATCTCTTTCTTGGTAGCGACTTTGCTGCGGGCCGCCGTCAGACTGTCCACCCACCGCTCTTCGCCCGTACGCGCGTCTATCATCCTGGTGTAGAGTCTACCATCGTCACCCTTGCGGACGCCCTGGTTAAGATACATATCCAATCCGACACGGGTACTTTCGACTGATCGTACCGGATCGATGAAGCCCGCGAAGCTGTCTTGTACGGCGCGGGTTTCCGAAGGTGCCGTACGTCCACTGGCTATGCCACCTTCACCGATTCGGGTAATCTTGGTGGATAGGTCGATGGCGGAGAATGGGCTGCTGCCATCTATATAGCCCGCATGCTTGGACTCGTTAAATATTGCGTCCACGTGCTTATTGAGCGGAGCTGGGGGAATATCCTTGAAATCGCCGCTGCGACTGATCCGCCACAGTAAGTTTCTGGCAAGCCCTCCGCCGTCCCTGATGATCCTCTCCGCGAAATAGTCCGCCGGGCCGTCTATCTTCTGGAACTCAAGGCCATCGCGATAGTCGGCTTCCTCTTCGCCCTTGCTCAGCCTTATGATCTTGGCACTGGACTCGAGCAGCGTCTCGGGGGTGATCTTCTTATGGGCGCGCCCAAGCGTCATCTCCGTCGCCACGGGGTCCAGTTCGGACTTCTGCAGCTGCTCGAGCAGCTCGTCATAGTGGCTCGCGTAATCGGCGGCTACCTTGGAGACTCCGCCTTGAAATCTGTGTACCGGATTCGGGACGTCACTGGCCTGCCTGTTGACATCCAACAGCTCCTTGCCCCAACTCTTCTTGATCTGGTCGTCCGTCACTCCTGCCCGTTTAAGAAGAGGATACAGTTTGTAGCCTCTGGTGCCCTTGCGCACGCGCATGATACCCGTCTTGGGGTCCAGCTCTATCTTGAACTGACCACCAGTCCCCTGCTTTGGATTGACATGGGCCTCCACAAGCCCGTTATCCTTCTTGCGGGAGTATACACCCGGAGTCAGGCGGAACATATAGTTGATGGCCTTCTCGCTTCCGTTGCGAATAAACGTGCCCCTGCGGGTCATGTAGGGTACGTTCATGAGTATCCGAGGCTGGCTCTTCTTGACCTCCCCGGTCTCCTTGTTCGTCAGCACCCAGCGTCCACGAAGCTTCTTAGTGATATTGGCGTTCTTGAGCGTGGCGTTCTTTTCATCTCGGAGTGTAGGCTCCTTATCATCGTAAGTGAGCTCGTCGACACTGAGGACATAGCGCTCGTTCTCCACCGGAAACCGCTGAAGAAGCGCGGCCTTGGTGTTGTTGAACAAGCGCTCACGAACGGCCCTATAATCCGTGGGATCGTAAGGCTCTGACTTGACCGGGTCAAGCAGTCTTGTCTGGAAGGCTTCAGGCATTGTTTACACCGTGGCTATGTTACGTGACAAGGTATCGGTGGGATCGATCTCCTGGTCCTCCAGGGCTGCCGCTTTCAACTTATCCGGGTCTACCCGTGGGCCTGAGCCGGTGATATGCTTGTCCAGCGACTTCTTGATACGAGGATCGATGGAGCCGATGATTGCAGGCGGCCTGGATTGGAGGGCCATACGTTTGGCGGCCTTCTCGGCGGCTTTTAGCCGCTGCCTGTTCTCGTCGCGGTCGTCAGCCCATTGTTTGCCGAAGTACGCGCCGCCGGTGAACGCAGTCAGCGCTGCCAATACGGCTGCAGCCGGAAGCGTATCCAACCAGGAACCTTCACGGCTCTTGTCCTTCGCTGGCATTCCAGCCAACAGTTTATCCTTCCAGTCCTGTAGGATGGAGCCCGCATTCTTGTTGAGGACATTCTCGTCCAACCCGCGCATCTCCTCTGAACGCTCACGTTCCACGTCCGTGAGGCTCGGGTCAGGGCTGAGGATCGGCATAGCCGCCCTTACATTGGTTTCGATCTTCTTGCGGCCCTGCTGCTCTTCCTTCTTACGCTCCATGGCGTTCAGGAGATACTTCAGCCCGAAGGAGAGCGTGCCGTACGTCGAGGCCAGTGCCAGCGTCTTGAACAAAAGCATGTCAGTATCGGTGTGCTTCGATTGCATGCTTGGCTTGAACCATTTTGGAACTACAACCTGCCCACCGAATCCTTTTACACCCTGGAAAGGGTTGAACATCGTGCCGATCATTCCTGGAGGTATGTTGACGGCGGCTTCCTTGCGGACAGCCTTGAGGATCTCCAGATTGGTCTTGCCAAGTCTGTTCAGATTCTGGCGGATGCGCTCCTGCCGATCTTTCTCCGCCTCTGCATCGGTCATTGTGTTGGCACTTTTGTAGCCTGCCAGACTCGCCAACAGGACCGCAGCAGCTGGGATGGCCATTCCAAGCGATTTAGAATCAAGCAGAGCTCCATCACCCTGTCTGGCCCCACCTTCGCCGCTTACGCGCCAACCACCACCGAGATCCAATGAAGCGCTGGCTTCTTTTCTATGTTGTTGCACGGGACATATCCTCCGGTTCGATATATTTATGATGTAAAAGCCTCAAAAATACCTTCCAGGTCTCGAGCCTGGGTATCCACTCCGACTTCTCCTCGGAGATCTGGGCCCAACCAAGGGCCACTTCGTTGAGAAGCTCGGCGTATCTGTCCCGATCCTTCTCTTCGTCCATGGTGAAGATGTAGACCTTGACCTCCGCCCTGCGCCTGGGACGCATGGACGCCGGGTCATCGTTCTTCAGATTCAGAGGGGGGCCGGTATAGGGCAAGCCCTCATACATACCATCGATGTGTTCCCCGCTGGGTCTCTTGGCGCCTTTCTTCATACGAACATATCTCTCTTTCTGCCAACTGGAGCCTTCTTTGATTGATCGCGCAGCTTGCGTTTCAGTGCATCCATCTTGCGTTGCTGTAGTCCAAGCTCTTCCCGGACCTTGACGTCCATAACTCTGTCCTGGATAGACTTGATGTCGCTATCTGCTGGTGAGGTCATCTTGGAGCCGACGACACCGGAAACCAGCCCGGCAGCAGCTGGAACTGCGATCATAAGCCCAAGCAACGAAAAAGCGTTCTCGCTGAGTTCCGCCCCGGCTCTGAGGGCACTCCCGCCTGCTTCCTTGTTCAAATATTCAGTGCACCTGTCCATGTTGTATCTCCTACGTTATAAGTCCACTTGTTCTCAAAGCATTTGCAATCCCGCCGGCCATACTGGCGGCCCGCGTTATGGGCGCTGGTAGTGAGAAGATCTTCCCCAAAGCATACCCCGCCACTGCACCTCCTGCATATCCAAGGCCTGCCCTGATGGCTCCAGCAGTAATGTCGGCCATACTGGCATTACCCTTCTGATCAGGCGTCTTGTTGAAAATGGTGCCTATGGCCGCCTTCTGGCTGCTATTCAGATACGGGTCGTTGGCAACGATCTCCTTTGCATGGTCCAGCGGAATGATGTCCTGCTGCATGATGGCTGGATTGGCATACAAGTCCGCTTCCTTCTTCAAGGAGCCTTCCTTGTTCATATAATTCCAGTCGGTCATGCTCTTCCACGGGTACTTGGGGTCGAAATGGGTGGCTACGCTCAGGCCGCCGCCAAGAAGCGCTGCCACGATCGCCATACGCTTGCGCATGCGCTTTATTTCTTCCTCTTCTTCTATAGGCTCAATTGGTTTTACACCAGGCATCTTGTTGCGGACGGCCAACAAGCCTTTGGCAAGCCAAGGAGCCGTAAGGTATGCGCCGCCGGCAGCAAGCCCGGCAGCAGCCAAAGCGCTGCCTATGGGTGCTCCCGTGACATTCTTCCAGCCACGATAGGCCTTGGCAGGCTCGAACGAGGACAGCCAGTTGGGTTTGAAAGCCTCCCCGGGCTGTACCGGTCCCTTACTCTTGTCTCGGCCCGTCATCCTCTCGAGTAAACTGGCTCTGTTCTGTGATACTGGTGGCATCATTCACCTCTCATGAAGCTCATAAACTTGTTGGAAAACGCCGGCTTTGGTGGCTTCTTGTAGAAATTCCTGTTGTACGCCCATGCGTTCGGGTCTCTGGCGGGGACCGTGGAAACTTCCTTCTTATCGTCGTCATCCATAAGATTGGCCAGTCCCAGTACGGCGCCCGTTCCGAGAGCGGCCGCTCCGATCCACTTGCCGTGGGTGCCCATGAAGCCCTTTACCTTGTCCCAGATCATCTTATTCCTCTCGGTTCTATAAGTGTCCGGCATGCTGGACAGACTGGATAGGTACTTCTTCCTGTACTCATCTCCGAAACGGGCACGAGCCTTGGAGAAAGCCAATGGGTTTGGCTTTTTAGCCGCCATACGGTTAAGCTGGCTATCGTTGGGGTCCTTAGGGTTGAAAGGGGTACCTAGGTATATAGCTGATGCCAGCCGGGCCGTGGGATTGTGCATCTCTTGTGGTAGCTCCCACCGGGCGTACTCAGACTTAGCCCCCACAGGATCGCTTACGAACCTGGAGAAGCTCTGCATGCTCTGAGCCATAGGCATTCCGCCCTTCGTGAGTATTCCTGTAAAGTACTTGCGCCCCGCTTGCTCCCCAGCCGCAGAAATAAGCTTGGCATGTTCCGGCTTGATCGGCTTTATGAGCATGCCTCCTGACAAATAACCCATCTGCTTAGCCTTCTCCAGCATAGCCTGCGTAGATACGCGCTTGGCCTCTATGGCACGTTGGCGTCCCTCAGCCGCCCTCTGACGGTTGAGGTTGAAGCGCTTCAAAACAGCCTGTGCGGGATCTTCACCCTCGGCCGTCTTGCGCAGTAATGCTGTAGTTAAATAGGTCACCTGCCTACCTCTCAAGTACATTCGGGAAAAGGTTGTCGTCTCCGAGTGTCTTCAGCTTCTTCTCGAGGTCCTGCAACGCTTTCAGCTTGGCTCTTGGCTGCCTGTTGCCAATGGAACTACCTCCAGTAGGTTGGTATGCCTCCCACGGTTCGGCCTTACTGACAGCCCTTCTCCAGTTTTTATAGTAAATGTCCTTATCACCGAGCAGTTCTGGCTTGTACTTAGAGGACACATGCTGGAATGGCAGCCACGCCTCCTTGGCCTTTTTCAACTGGTCAAACGCAGCGGACCTCTCCGTCCGCATATCCTCCAGCTTCTTCTCGAACGATTCTCTGTAGGGGGCTCTGGCCACAGACTGTATCTGGAACAATGAGTCTATGTCTCTTCTCATGTTTTTATAGGTGTCTTCTATACCAGGGGAGGCCTTTTCCAAGGCTTCCAACTTACGCCGTGCAGCAGTTATCGAGGCCTCTGGGAACGTTCCGGGCGCCTTCTTGTTGCGCTCTTCCATGACCGCCAAAGCCCTCCTTGCGGGTCCGACGACTTTGCTGAAATTATCGTAGCGACTCTTCGCCGCTTTATACTTATTCAGGATCTCGGCTCCTTTGGGCCCTTGTAGGAGGTTCCACCTGGCACCTGGATCAGCCATCGCCTCGGCTGTGGCCTCATCGCCGAAGTGGGTCTGCAACGCGGTCATCAAATTCGCATCTTTGAGACCCCAGTGCCTCAGGGCCACGGGATCGACACCTCCTTTGCTGCCTACACCCGCTACACGTTCGTCAATCTCCGGCAACGGCATCTTGTCCGCCCCCGGGAACGGTGGTACAGAAGTCTCACCAGGAAGCCGGGGCTGGAAGGCCTCACGGGCTGCAATGACCCGAGGATTCTCGATGCCATAAGGCAGTGAGTCTGCGTCAAGCACGGCTTCTACAGTAGGCGGCTTGCCAGTGTAGGGCATAGTCTTCACCTGAGCTCCGCCACTGGCATCAGGAGTCTCGCCGGCGTCAGTGAACTCGTCCTCAACGCTCACATCTTCTCCAGCTCCTTCCTTGAGCTTGGTCTGCACGTGCTTTGCCCGCTCTTCAGGAGTCATAGCCTTCTGAACGCTGCTATTGAGAGACTCATGCATCTCAGTCTGCTTGGAGGGGTCGGCACCTGAGTTGTTCACGGTCTTGGTGACCATGTTGTCATAGTTCTTTCCGAAGAAGCCAAACTTACGGGCCATGAACAGAAGAGCACCACCTAGGATAGCGCCCACTACGGCACCCCGCTTACCGCCAAGAAGCGCACCTGCCAGTCCACCTAACAGTACCCCCGCCAGGCCGGACGCCGACGAATATCTGTCCATCGGAGCCTTTTGGGCAGCCACATGTTGATAGAGAACGGCGTTATACCCAAGCCCGCCATCGGAGAACAGTTTTGTGGCGTACTCCTGGGCGAACGCTTCCTGCAGTTTGTCGCCTTCCAGATCTGGATGCGCCTGTGAGTACTTTGCCAGGGCGGGGCCGACCACTTCCTGGCTCAAAGCCTTGTTGTAATCCGCCATGGCCTTCTTGGCTGCCGCTGCATATCGAGGCTCCTCAACGAAGGTATCCTTGGCCTTACGCTTTATGTCTTCCATAATGTCGGCCGTCTTCTCAATCAGTTCCGCACCTTCACGGGCCGCTATAATGTCTGCCTTGGTAAGCATTATATCATTCCTCCCTCTTCTATGTAAGGGGCGATATGTCTATCATAATCCTCTTGGTCATACATCTCTACTTGCTCCCGGCCCTTCTGCTGCAGCCTTGCAAGCGCTTCATTCGCAGCACTACGATGTTCAGGCGTTACGAAGCCTTCCGCCATAATCTGGTCGGCAGTTATGCCGTATTTGCGCTCCGAATCACGTAGTTCCCTAGCCGCCTGCGTGCTGCTGCGTGCCAGGTCCATGAGCTTCCTGTTGTGCTGGGCGTAGTAGTCGCCCTGGGGCTGCTGCGCAGGC
>Ga0316191_10000039_pt1 | contig 58841 bp, 44 predicted proteins | sample Eddworburr2cm_MG_FD_204928 | JGI IMG/M metagenome (GOLD analysis project Ga0316191, IMG submission 204928) | Coastal sediment microbial communities from Maine, United States - Eddy worm burrow 2 cm | ecosystem: Environmental > Aquatic > Marine > Coastal > Sediment | place: USA: Maine...
GATGTAGATGTCGACGGGGAGAATCTCGTCCACACCCTGTGTGACCGCGTAGGTGCGATACATGCCACCGGAAGACGCGCACGCCCCCATCGCGATCACCCAGCGGGGATCGGGCATCTGGTCGTAGATCTTCCTGACCGCCGGGGCCATTTTCTTGGTCACCGTGCCTGACACGACCATCAGATCGGCCTGCCGGGGTGAGAAGCGCAGCGCCTCGGCACCGAACCTGGCGAGATCGTATCGCGGGCCGACGGTCGCCATGAGCTCGATGGCGCAGCACGCCAGACCCATGGGCATCGGCCACAGGGAGTTCCTGCGGGACCAGTTGATGAAATCCTGGATCCGGGTGGTGTAGGCGGTTTCCGCCGCGTCGTCGTTCTCCGGTCGCTGGTGAAGAATCAGCTTCGCGTCGGAGCCGGACATCGTGAAATCCCCCTAACCGGTGGACGAAGATGTTACCACACGGCCTCACGGCCGGTTCCTTTCGTCGTTGCCCTCCCATGGACCGTCGTCGTCCACCGGATGCCGCCGGACGAGCCCGCCCTCGATCTCGTGCCAGTAGCCCAGGTTCGGCTCCCCCACCCTCCAGCACAGCAGGACCATTCGACCGGCGCGCCGGGCCGGAAAACCGATCGAGCCGCTCCGCGGGTCCTCGATCCGGACCCCCGCCTCCCGGAGACGGTCCATGGCGGCCGTGAGCCGTCGAGCCATGAAGAAGTAGTCCGGATCCACCGGGCGATCGCCGGCACCGACGCGCGGTCGACGGCGCTCCATCGCGCAGTAGAGCAGGGACATGTTCTCGGCCGTCGGCCGAATGCCTTCGAGGCTCCGGCGGGCGGCCGACGGCGTGAAGACACGAGTACCCATCGGCATGCTCCTCGGGGAGGCGCTCGGCGGGACTCGGGAAGCGGGAGGCGAAGGATGGGACGGAAGGGGGCGGCGATGAACCGCCCCCTTCGAAGGTGACTTAATCGACTCGGATCTTGAGCAGGTTCATCGATGAACCGGCGGACGCGCTCACCGGCACTTGCTCCCGGCTCGGCATCGCCGGGTTGGCCGACGAGCCGCAGCCCGCCCCGGCCGTGGCCGGGTCCAACCCCGGAAGCGGTACAGACTTGCCGCCCGCGTAGATCTTGTGACGCCCGACTTTCTTGAACCACTCGGCCGTGTTTGCGGTCTGGTGCATGTTCTCGATGATCTGCCGCCATCCGATCCCGGTGTTGTAGGCGCAGAAGGAGATCTCACCTTGCTGGGTGCCGTAAGGGATGATGCACATCTCCGTCCGGCGGAAGTCGTAATTGAAGAGATCCTGGAACCACATCGCCGCGACCATCACCGGCCGCCACTTGAACCGCGACTTTTCGGCGAAGCCCAGGGCCCCGGCGTTGTAGCCGTCCACGGACTTGACGATATCTCGCATCCGGAGGTCGGCCGGCAGCTCGCTGATCTTCATGTTTCGCAGGAACGCCAGCGCGATCTGGAAAACCGTCCACGGCCGGCTCCGCGCCGAGTCGTTGATCTGGGTCACGTCTTCGACGAGCCGGTCGGTGTTGAGCACCTGGGTGACAGGAACGAACTCGTGGGTTTCCTCGTTGACCAGCATGATGAAGCCCGCGCCGCAGTTGGGGTGGCAACCGCACTTCAGCGCCCCCCAGTCGGCGCTGGATCCGGCCAGCAGGTCACGGAGATCCGAGAACGGCCCGGAGGCAGACAACGGGAACCAGTCCCGCATGGGCTCGGTCACGCCCAGCTGTGCCTTCATGTCGTACGCCAGGTGGGAAATCGTGTAGCGCTGGGCCTTGCGCGTCTCGTCGTCGATGTCCTCGTCGCGGCCGGTGAACGAGACCGGCTGGAAGGAGACAGAGTTGATCTTGCGGATGTTCTTCGCGAGGAACCGGACGATGGGCCCGACCTGGTCGTTGTTGAGGCCGTTGACGATGGTGGTGACCAGGGTGACGTCCACGCCGGCGGCGCTGAGGTTGTCGATCGCCTTCTGCTTGACCTCGTAGAGATTGCCGACCTTGCGGTGAGAGTTCGGCTCTTCGCCGACCCCGTCGAACTGCAGGTAGACCAGTCGCAGCCCGGCTTTACCGGCCGCCTTGGCAAACTCCGGGTCCTGCGCGAAGCGGATACCGTTGGACGCGCACTGCGTCGAGATGAATCCGACCTTCTTGGCGTAGGCGACGGCGCGGAGGAAATGCGGCGAGATGGTCGGCTCGCCACCGGAAAACTGCACGGACATCTGCCGGCGCGGCTTGACCTGGACGGCATTGTCCAGAATCTCCTGGACGTCGTCCCAGCTCAGCTCGTGAACGTAACCGACCTGATTCGCATCCATGAAGCACGGGTCGCACATCATGTTGCAGCGGTTGGTGAGATCGACGGTCAGGACCGCGCCGCGGCCGTACTTCACCGACGAGGTGCCGTGGTTGTGCAGGTCGTCCGGAGCCATCTTGAAGTCCCGGCCGGGAAACCGCTTTTCCATCGTGCGCATGAAGTCGGCATCGATGGACATGATGTCCTCGAAGCGACCGTGCTTCGGGCAATCCTTGACCATCCAGACTTCACCGTCGCGCTCGATGATGTTGGCCTTGATCTCGCCGGGATTGCCGGCGATCAGTTGATCGATACTCATCTTGCCCGAAAGGATCTTGGCCCGTGCCTCTTTCACGCAGGTGGGACAGAGCGAATCGGTCTGTCGGGGAAAGCCAAACGTGGGTTTCGTACGCTCGGTGGACTTCTGAAGCGGCGCCGGGGCCCACTTCGGCTGAAACGTCTTGTACGGGATCCGGCGGTTGATGACCTGGAACCCGTGCCATAGAGCGTTGGCCGTAGCTACGGTCGCGTGGCCGGCGAGTCGTCGAAGCATTCCTGGTCTCCTCTGATTTCAACTCATCGCTTGTCGTATCGTATTCGAAAGTCGCGAATTCGTCATGGCGGCCGGGTCCGTCCCGAACGGCGCCGCCTCGCGCAACGCGGCGCGCGAATTAGGACCGGATCAATACACTTTTTGCAGGGGCGTGTCAATAGGGAGGAGGCTCACCTGCGACTCCACATCTCCGTGGGTTGGAACGCGGAGCGTGTCGCCTTGACGCTCCCCAGGGCCTTCGTTAGAGTGACCGTTCCCCTGCAGACGATTCGGGCGCCACTCCGGACCCGGAACGGCGGTGCATCCGAAGAGTTGCGTTCGCGGACCCCATCGATGCCAGGTGCATCGGCGTGACTGCGACAGGAGACCACGTGGCCTCGGGAAACGACAAGTACGACCTGACGATCATCGGTAGCGGGCCCGGGGGCTATGTGGCCGCCATCCGGGCGGCCCAGCTTGGCCTATCCACCGCCGTCATCGAGAAGGCCCCCAAGCCGGGAGGCACTTGCCTTCACTGGGGGTGCATCCCCACCAAGGCGCTCCTCCACTCCGCCGAGGTCTACGAGAGCGCGCTGAAGGGCGAGCGGTTCGGCGTCAAGGCCACCGGTGTGACCCTCGACATGGCACGAGTCCAGAAGTACAAGTCGAAGACCGTCACCGTCAACTCCAGAGGGGTCGAGTTCCTGCTCAAGAAGAACGGCGTGACGATGCTGCCCGGGCGCGGCAAGCTGGCGGGGCCGGGTCGGATCGAGATCACACCCGCTGAGGGCGATGCCCGCACGATCGAGACCACGAGCACGATCCTGGCCACCGGCTCGACGGTGCAGGGCCTGCCGGGGATCGAGTTCGACGGCAAGCGGGTCATCAGCTCCGACGATGCCCTGGGAATGACAGAGGTTCCGGGCTCGTTGATCGTCCTGGGCGCGGGCGCCGTGGGTGTCGAGTTCGCTTCGATCTATCGTTCGTTCGGTGCCGAGGTCACCCTCGTCGAGCTGCTGCCCCACCTGCTGCCGCTCGAGGACGAGGCCCTGGGCGCCGAGTTGGAGAAGGCGTTCCGCAAGCGTGGGATCGAGTGCCACACGGCGACCCGCGTGGAGAAGGTCGAACCCCTCGCATCGGGTGTCCGTGTGTCGGCCACCCGCGATGGCGAGGCCGTTTCCATGGAGGCCGACGTCCTCCTCGTTGCGGTAGGTCGCCGGCCCGTAACCGAGAATCTCGGGCTCGAGGAAACCGCGGTGCAAGTGGAACGCGGCTTCGTCGAGGTCGACTCGATGATGCGTACCGGAGAGCGCGGAATCTACGCCATCGGCGACATCGTCAAGACGCCGGCACTGGCTCACGTGGCATCGCACGAGGGCATCGTGGCCGTGGAAGATGCTGCCGGGAAGAAACCGCTCCCCATCAACTACGACAAGATCCCTTCCTGCACGTACTGCGATCCCGAGGTGGCCTCGATTGGGCTGAGCGAAGCGGAAGCCCGGAAGCGGGGATACGATGTCGCGATTGGGACCTTCCCGTTCACGGCGATCGGGAAGGCAAAGATCCTCGACGACACCCGGGGCTTCGTGAAGATCGTGTCGGAACGGAAACACGACGAGGTCCTCGGCGTCCACATCATCGGACCTCACGCTACCGAGTTGATCGCCGAGGCCACCGCCGCTGTCAACCTGGAGGCGACGGCCGAGTCGCTGTTCCACGCGGTCCACGCCCACCCCACGCTGGCTGAAGCCCTGGGCGAGGCGGCGCTGGCGGTCCACGGCCGAGCAATTCACTTCTGACGCGGGCCCCCGAGTGCCGAAGGGGCACTCGTTGAACCCGAGGAGAGCAGACCGATGCGCGTCGACGTCATCATGCCGCAGATGGGCGAGTCGATCGCCGAGGGGACCATCACCCGCTGGTTCAAGAAGCCCGGGGAATCGGTCGACCGCGACGAGCCGTTGTTCGAGATCTCCACGGACAAGGTCGACGCGGAGATTCCCTCGCCGGCAGCGGGGACGCTAGTGGAAATCCGTAACAAAGAGGGCGAGACCGTTCCCGTGAACGAGGTCGTCGCGATCCTCGAGACCGAGGCCGGCGCGGTCGCGGAAGAGCCCCCCGAGAAGAGCGAGGCCCAAGAACCGGTGGCCGCCACGCCGCCCGCCACTCCCGCGGCTCCCGCGGCAGCGCCTTCAGCACCGACCGGTCCGCGGGAGGTCCGCGCGTTCGTCTCTCCGGTGGTGCGACGCATCGCTCAGGAACACGGAATCGACCCGGAGCGCGTGCCGGGAACCGGCGCCGGTGGGCGCGTGACCAAGAAGGACATCCTGCAGTTCATGGAGCAGGGAGGAGCCGCGGCCCAGGCACCGGCTGCAACCCCGATGGCCCCCGCGGCAGCGCCGGCGGCGGCCCCCGGGCAGCCCGATGCGCCGTCCTTCGCGGCCGGAGCGGCGATCGAGCGCGTTCCCATGACCGCCATGCGGCAAAAGATCGCCGAGCACATGGTCGCTTCCCGTCGGACCTCGGCCCACGTGCACTCGGTCTTCGAGGTAGACATGACGCGGGTGGTCGGCCTGCGCACGCGATACAAAGAGATCTACGCGCAACGGCACGGTGCCAAGCTGACCTTCACTCCATTCTTCGTGAAGGCGACGTGCGACGGCCTGCGCGCCTGGCCGATCGTCAACTCGTCGGTGGAGGACGGGCAGATCGTCTACAAACGCGATCTGAACATCGGCGTCGCCGTCGCGCTCGACTGGGGTTTGATCGTCCCGGTGATCCGCAACGCCGACGAGCTTTCCATGGGAGGGCTCAACAAACGGGTGTCGGACCTTGCCGAACGGGCTCGCACCAAGAAGCTGAACCCGGACGAGGTCCAGGACGGGACCTTCACCATCACCAATCCCGGAGTTTTCGGCGGTCTGTATGGCTTGCCGATCATCAATCAGCCGCAGGTGGCGATCCTCGGGATCGGGGGCATCGAGAAGCGGCCGGTGGTCATCAACGACGCCATTGCCATCCGGGCGATGATGTACATGTCCATGTCGTACGATCATCGGGTGGTCGACGGCGCCGTCGCCGATCAGTTCCTCGCGCGGGTCAAGAAGTTCCTGGAGAGCTTCGACGAAGCACTGATGTGAGAATCGGTCCAGGCCATCTTGGAAACACGACACCGGTGAAGACGCTCGTGGCCCGCTGGCTGGGACGACTGCCGTATCGCGACGGCGCGGAGCTCCAACGCAAGCTTGTGCGCGAGCGTCGGCAAGGTCGGATTCCCGACACCCTCGTCTTGCTCGAGCACCCGCCGGTGATCACGCTCGGCAGCCGGGCTCGATCCGAGCACGTGCTCCTCTCCCCTTCCGAGCTTCAGGCCCGGGGGATTGAAGTCCACGAGGCCGGACGGGGCGGCGACGTCACCTATCACGGTCCCGGGCAACTGGTCGGTTATCCCGTTGTTGCGCTGTCGGGACCGCGGCGCGACGCCCACCGCTATCTCCGCGACCTCGAGGAGGCGTTGATCCTGACCGCGGCCGACTTCGGCGTGGTGGCATCCCGTTGTGCGGGGCGTACCGGCGTGTGGGCCGTTGGCCACAAGCTGGCCGCCATCGGGGTCCGGATCTCGAGCGGCTGGATCACCTCTCACGGTTTCGCGATGAACGTCACCGCCGACCTCTCGGGGTTCGGCGCGATCGTGCCGTGCGGGATCCGCGATGCCGGCGTCACCTCGCTGGCGGAGCTCACGGGGCGGTCCCCCTCCCTCGAGAAGGTCGCGGCCCGCGCCGGCGTTCATCTTGCCGGAGTGCTCGGTCTCCGTCCGGCGCCGTCGGCGATACCGGGCGAGCAGCTGGCGGACCTGGATGTCGTCGCCCCGGCCCCCGCTCGGGAGGTCGCGAGATGAGCGAAGCCCGTCCCGCCCGGCCGCCCTGGCTGCGAATTCGCCTCCGCACCGACGAGAACTATCGCCGGCTACGGTCGATGGTCGACGAGCTGAGCCTGAACACCGTCTGCGAGGAGGCACGCTGTCCGAACATCTACGAGTGCTGGAACGCGGGCACGGCGACCTTCATGATCCTCGGCGAGACCTGCACGCGCCGCTGTGGGTTCTGCAACGTCAAGTCCGGCCTCCCTCGCCCCGGGGTCGATGCCGACGAGCCCGGTCACGTGGCCGAGGCGGTGGCCCGCCTGGGTCTCGGCCACGTCGTGGTGACGAGCGTGGATCGCGACGACCTCCCGGACGGCGGGGCGCAACACTTCAGCGACGTCATCCGCGCGATTCGAGGTCGCAACCCGAGGTGTGCCGTCGAGGTCCTGACGCCCGACTTCAAGAACAGACCGGAAGCCCTGGAGGTCGTGCTTGCCGCCGAGCCCGAGATCTTCGCGCACAACGTCGAGACCGTGCCACGCCTGTACCGCGAGGCTCGCCCAGGGTCGAGATATGACGTCTCCGTCGGTCTACTGGCCGCCGCCGCCCGCGAACGGGACCGTGGCGCCAGCTCGGCGCGGGTCAAGTCGAGCCTGATGCTGGGCCTGGGAGAACGGGACGAAGAGGTTCTCTGCGTGATGCGGGACCTACGCGACGCCGGTGTCGAGATCCTGACACTCGGCCAATACCTCCAGCCCACGGCCGAGCATCTGCCCGTGGAGCGCTTCGTCACGCCGGAGCAGTTCGAGACGCTCCGCGCCAGCGGCGAGGAGATGGGATTCCGGCACGTGGAGTCGGGACCGCTGGTCCGATCCTCGTATCACGCCGAGCGCCACGTGCCTCACGGCGATCCCGCCCGAACCTGAATGCTCCGGCAGGCCCGAACAGCCGGGTCGAGCTGACGCCGTTCGTGGACGCGATCAGGGAATGGTGATGCCCGAGGGATCGGAGCCCGAGATGGTACCCAGGGGTCGGCCATCGAGAAAGGCCTCCGCATCGGCGATCAGTCCCTCGATCTGCTGGGGAGTCGCGCCGACGTAACGTCTCACGACGACGCCCTTGCCATCGACCAGAAAGGTGGTCGGCAACAGCCCGACGGTCCACTTCTGGGCCACGCTGATGTCGCCGAGCAGGATCGGATAGCGAGCTCCGGTGTCCTCGACGAAGGCGCTGATCTCTTTCATCGACGACCCGAGCAGATGGACGCCGACGACGGCAAGGTCGTCATTTGCCTTGCGTTCCCAGAGCGCCTGCAGGGCGGGCATTTCGTCCCGGCACGGTTCGCACCACGTCGCCCAGAAGTTGACGATGGTGGCGGCGTTCGAGCTCCAGCGGATCGTCGTGATCTCGCCCGTGAGATCGGAACCGGTCAGGAAGGGCGCCGGGTCGCCCGGGGCCAGGGCCAGGCCGGCGGAGACGATCTGGACCGCCGCGGTGCATACCAACGCTGCGGCTAGCGGACGGTATCGGCGGGTTTGTCTTTTGGTTCTCAAGCTCGGATCCTCGCGGCAAGATCCGTTGCAATGGAGCGGGAAACCGGACTCGAACCGGCGACCCCGACCTTGGCAAGGTCGTGCTCTACCAACTGAGCTATTCCCGCATTCCCATACACGACCCGGGACCGTTACGGTATGCCACCCACCGCAACCGAAGCAAATTACCCCACACAGCCGCTGCCGTCAACAAGACCCGTCATCCGGTTGGCCAGAGCCTGAAAGCGTCGACGATGTGGCGGACCTCGAGGTCGATTCCCGGATTCCGGAGGACCTCCACGACGTCGAATCGACAGGGCACGTCGGTCAGGCGCCGCCGGCTGAGGAAGTACTGCGCCACCCGAGCCATTCGCCTTCTCTTGGTGGCCGTGATCGACTCGGCCGGATGACCGAACCCGAGGCCTGCCCGCGACTTGACCTCGACAAAGACCAGAACGTCCCGGTCCCGGGCGATGATATCGATCTCTCCGAAACGACAGCGGAACCGCCGATCCACGATCCGCAATCCGGCCCTGACGAGGGCGCGCGCGGCGGCATCCTCGCCTTCCCGACCAAGACGCTGGCGGGGATCGGATCGGCCCGTTGAGTTACTCAAGGCGGGGTGGGATTCGAGGGATCGCCGTCGGGACGCTCGGCGGGTAGGTCTTCCACGGACTTCACCCGTATACCGGAGGCGGGACTCGAAGGCTCAGACGGGCCGGCAGACTAACGGATGCTGCGCTTCCAGTGGACCCCGTTCGGGGTGTCCTCGAGGACGATGCCCTCGGAGGCCAGCTTGTCCCGGATACGGTCGGCCTCGGCCCAGTCCCGGGCCGCTCGTGCCGCGTCCCGGCGGGCGATCAACTCGTGGATCTCGGCGTCCAGGTCCTCCGTCGAGGTCTCCATCACGTCCAGGATCGAGTCGAATCTCCCCAGGGCCTCCCGGAGGCGGTCACGACTGCCGGAGGGAAGCTCCCCGCGGTCGAGCGCCGAGTGCGTCTCGCGTACCAGGGTGAACAGCGCTCCCAGGGCTCCGCTGATGTTCAAGTCGTCGGCCAACGCTGCCTCGAACTCGGAGCCGGCGGCCCCCACACGACCCTCGAAGGCCTCGTCGTTCCCCTCGACCAGTTGCTCGCGGTCGAGACGCGCGAGAAGGTCGTCCAGGCGCTCGAGCTCGGCGGCCGCGCGCGACAGGCCGTCGAAGGTGAAGTTCAGCGGGCTCCGGTAGTGCGTCGAGAGGAGCAGGTATCGAATCGGCCGCGGATCGAAGCCCCGTTCGGCGAGATCCCGCAGCGTGTAGAAGTTGCCCTTGGACTTCGACATCTTCTCGCCGTCCACGATGAGGTGCGCCGCGTGCATCCAGTACTTCACGAACGGCTCTCCGGTGGCGGCTTCGCTCTGAGCAATTTCGTTCTCGTGGTGCGGAAAGATGTTGTCCACGCCACCGGTGTGGAGATCGAAGCTCTCACCGAGGTACTTCATGCTCATGGCCGAGCACTCCAGGTGCCAGCCCGGTCGACCCGGTCCGAAAGGACTGTCCCACGAGGCGGGCTCGTCAGGACGCGCCGCCTTCCACAGGACGAAGTCGCGCGCGTCGTCCTTCTCGTACTGATCGCTGTCGATCCTTGCGCCGTCGAGAACCTGACGCTTGTCCAGGTGCGACAGCTTGCCGTAGTCGTCGAAGGCGGAGATCCGGAAGTAGACGGATCCCTGGCTGTCGTAGGTCAATCCCCTCTCGCGGAGCTTCTCGACCAGTGCGATCATCTCGGGAATGTGCTCCGTCGCGCGCGGGTAGTGCTCGGCGCGCTCGATCCGGAGCGTGTCCAGGTCCTTGAAGAAGGCGTCGATGTAGGGACGCGTGACCGCGTCGAGATCCTTCCCCGTGTCGATGGCCTTGGCGATGATCTTGTCTTCGACGTCGGTGAGATTCATCACCTGCGTCACGCGGAAACCCACCAGCCGGAGCGTCCGGCGCAACAGGTCTTCCCAGGCATAGGCCCGGAAATTGCCGATGTGTGCGTAGTCGTAGACGGTGGGGCCACAGGTGTACAACCGGACGTGGCCCGGCTCGCGAGGCTCGAGGCTTTCAAGGGCGCGGCTGAGGGTGTTGTGGATTCGCATCAGGGTCGGCATTCTATCGGGCTTCCACCGGACCTTCAATCACTCACCGTCACCCGAAACAAAAAGGCCGCCTGGACGGCGGCCTTTTCGGTAGACGTTGCGCTCGCGGCGGGCGCGGTCAGAAGGCAACCCGTAAGCCGAGTTGGAACTGACGCCCGAAACGCCGGACGGAACCGTTAAAGCCGTTGGTCTGTCCGAAGATCCGCAGGCTGTCGTCGTTGAAGAGGTTGAAGACGTCGGCGGTTACCTGCATGTTGACCCCGCCGTTGAGGTTGAACTCCTTCGCCAGGTGAATGTCGAAGTTCCACCACGACTCGTTCCTGTGGTCGTTCCGCTGTCCCGTGACATAGCGAGTTCGCGCGCGTCCCGTCGGGTTACCGGAGGGATAGCCGGGAGGAATGTTGTCGGCGGTGAACGTTCGCTCCGTGATCGAGTACGGGTAGCCCGATTGCCACTGGATCGCGGTTCCGAAACGAAAACCGCCGGCCCACGGGACGATGGTGGTCGCATTGATCTTGACCGAGTGCCGCTGGTCGTAGGACAGGTACCCGAACTCGTCGTTGAGGATGGTCCGATCGTCGCCGAGGCCCTGCCGGTAGTCCTCGGCATCACCCACGGCCTCGGACCAGGTGTAGGAGGCGTTCATCTGCCAGTTGCGGTACTGCCGACGATTCAACTCGAGGACGAACGCCTCGTACTGCGTCGTGTTGAAGTTGCCGAGGACGAAGTATTCGCCCCAACCGGGGTTCTGGAGGTAGGCATCGGCGAAACCATCGGGCCGGACGAGGGCTCCGGCGAACTCAGGAGGGTAACCCACGGGAGGATCTTCGCCGCCACCCGGGTTGAAAACGGTGTCGCCGCTGCAGTCATCGATGCGCCCGTCGCCGTCACCGGGATCGGTGTCGATGTACGTCTCTCCCGTGTATAGATCCACGAGCTCATCGCCCTCACCGGGCGACAGCGCGAAAAACGGCATCCCGGCTGCGAGCTGCAGCTGGCACTTGCCGAAGTCTCCGGCGACGTGGTTCACGTCGATATCCTGAAACTGATCCTCGAACCTCCTCTGGATGTAAGTGAAGGCGATCGCCGTCTCGGCGGCCAGCTCGCGCTCGACGCTGAACGTGAACTCGTCCTGGTACGGCGTACTGAGGTCGCGATCCACGGTGGAGATGCTGGCCGCAGGGCTGACGCACGCCTTGCCCTCGCCGCAGGGTTCGCCGACCTCCCAGTTGCCGTCTACGTTGGTGGCCCGGAAGTTCAAGTCGGTGGTTGCCGGCTCGAGCTCTACCAGCGGGATCGCCAGGAAGATCTTGTCGTAGTGGCGTCCTATGGCCGCCGAGAACTTGGTCTTGCCCGTCTTGAAGGGATCCCACGACACCGACAAGAAGGGCGAGACGTTGGTGTTGTCGATGTCGACGTTGCCCTGCCGGCGGACCCTCTCCCAGTTCAGTTTCGTCGCCCCATTCAACTTCGTGTATCTCTGATCGTCGTCTCCGAAGCCGAACAGCTCCGCCACCTGGTCCATGAAGTCCTGAATGGCCTCGTAGGCCGTGAACGAGCCCTGGTTGACCGGAGCGGGGTTGTTGGGGTTCAGATTCTCGAAGTAAGCGTTGGCCTCCGCGTCCGGGTCGAAGGGGATGTAGCCTTCGGAGGCGATCCGCTCGGTGTCCACCCTCGCGCCGAGCGTGAGCGTCAGGTTGGACAGCGGCTTGATCTGATCCTCAGCGTAGATGGCCCAGTTGGTACCCTTGGCGGTGGCAACCGAGGAGGCGGGGATGGAAACCCGCGCGGAGACGATCGCGATCTTCTCGAAGCCGTTCTCTTCGTCGACTCTCTCGGTGAAGGTCATGTCGGGCCGGCGCTCCAGTTCAAGCTGGTAGCGCTCGTTCTCGACGACGAAGCCCACCTTGAACTGATGGCTCGAACCCCAGAATCGACCGCCGAAGATGTTGGCCTGTGTCCGGACCGTGAGGCGCTGGCGGTCGTCGCTCCAGTTGGTGAAGTGCGAACCGCTGGTCTGACCCGTTTGCGTGTCGAAGCACTGAGCCTGCTCGAAGAACGGATCGCCCGTGACGCAATTGTTGAGGACGCCGGGCTCCGTGGGACGGATCTCCAGACCCGTGTCCTGATAGGCGACGGTACTGTCCACCAGGAGCTTGGGTGAGTACGGCGCCGTCCACGCCATACGGTAGGTCGGGCCTTGTTGCTCAATCGTCTGGGTCGTCTCGGTCGGACGCGTCGAGCTCACGCCGAAGTTCTCGCGCTGCCAGGGATCGTTCAGGTAGCTAAAGGTCAGCTTGTTTCGCCGGGAGGCTTGCCAGGTGACCATGTTGGAGCTGGTCGTCTGCGTGTAGGTGGTCACCGCGATGGCGGTGGAGACGTTGATCGGGTCCTCTCTCTTGAGGTACTCGTAGGAAAGCCGGTACCACAGCTTGTCGCGTAGGATCGGACCGGAGATCTGAAGCGCGGGCTGAACCCAGTCAAAATCGGGGACGTCGTCTCCGGTCAGCCCGGTAGCGCCATTGCCGTCCAGCGCGCCCGACCTGAAGATGAAGTTGAACAGGCCCTCGAACTGGTTGCTGCCCTGCTTCTCGATGACATTGGCGAAGCCGCCCTGAGCGCGGCCGTACTCGACACCGGCACCTGCCGTGATGACCTCGATCTCTTCGATCGAATCGATGTTGACGTTGCTGAGCTGCAAGCCGGTCAGCGGATCGACGTTGCTGACACCACCGACGATCGTCGCGAAGTCGCGCTCGCGCGCTCCGTGGACGTTCGGGTTGCCGTCCATGTCGGAATCCTGCACGCCCGGCGCAAGAGTCAAGACGTTGGTATAGAACCGCCCCTGGACCGGGAGGTCCTGAATGAACTCGTCACCGAAGGTGGTCGACTGGTTAGTCTTCTCGAGGTCGACCACATCCCGGGTCGCGACGACCTTTTCATGCTCCGTGATCGCCTCGCCGAGCGTGATCGTGAGTGTCTGGGCGCCGCTGATGCTGACCCGGATCTCGTCTTGCCGCACCGTCGCGTAGCCGGGCATGGCCACCTGAACGATGTACCCCCCGCCTGGACGCAGGATGGGAAACTCGGCAAGACCGTCGATATTGGTCTGCACCGCGCTTTCGCCGACGAGCTGCAGGGCGTTGGAGAGAACGACCGTGGCTCCAGGCAGTGGCGTCTGATCCGCCCCGTCGACAACCTTGATTGTCAACGCGCCGGACTGGGCCGCTGCGGAGGTGATGGCGGCTGCCACGACGATGGTCGCCAGTGCCGTGCGAATGAGTTTCATGACCCTCCTCCCTGCGGGCTCCCCTACGAAGCGACTTGCGTGCGTACCGACCCCTTGGCCCCCCGACGGACCGCGAGCCGAGTCGCGCGCAGATGTACCACTGGCGCCCCCACGAGTCAACCAGACGAGTAACGCCTTCGGAGCAAGAATATCCACCATTGCCACCCTTCGGACACGGACGGGGGCGTTCCTGTGCGGAGCTTGTGCAGCACGCTCCGAGGCCGTTCCGGCTCGCCTCCATCTATCCTGTTGACACGGAACGACATGAAGAGCCTAGGGCGTGATCCCGAGCCGTTTGATCTTCTCGTTCAACGTCGTCGGCTTCAGGCCCAGGATCTCGGCCGCCTGTTTCTGCACGCCTCCCGTCTGGCGGAGCGCGGACTCGATGAGGGCTCGCTCGTATCGCGCCACGGCGTCGTAGAACCGCACCCCCTGCGGCAGGTCCGCGGCGTCGGGCACCGAGGTCCCCTGGAGCAGCTCCATCGGCAGCAGGTCGAGGCCCAGCTCGTCGCCGCGGGACAGCACGACGCCGCGCTCGAGCACGTTCTCGAGCTCCCGGACATTGCCGGGCCAGTCATGGGCCATCAACCGCTCCATGACCTCGGACGACACACCTCCCACCGTCTTGTCGTTTTCCTCGGAGTACCGCCGCAGGAAGTGCTCCACCAGCAGCGGAATGTCCGGCAGGCGCTCGCGCAACGGCGGCAGGGCGACCCGGATAACGTTCAACCGATAATAGAGGTCCTCGCGAAAGCGTCCCGCGTCCACCAGGGTTCGCAGGTCCTCGTTGGTCGCCGCCAGGATCCGGACGTCGACCCGTCGACTCTCGACCGCACCCAGGGGCAAGAACTCCTTTTCCTGGATCACCCTGAGGAGCTTCGCCTGCACCTCGGGCGAGACCGTGCTGATCTCGTCGAACAGGAGCGTGCCGCCGTCTGCGACCTCGACCAGGCCTTGCTTGGCAGCGTTGGCCCCGGTGAATGCGCCGCGGGTGTGCCCGAAGAGGTTGTCATCCAGCAGCTCGGTCGGGATGCTGTGGCTGGTCACCACCACGAAGGGGTGATCCGCACGGGCGCTTCTCCGGTGGATCGCCTGAGCAACCAGCTCCTTGCCGGTGCCGCTCTCGCCGCAGATCAGCACGGTGCTCCGACTCGGTGCGACCTGCTCGATCAGGCGGTAGACGTCCTGCATCGGCTTGGACTTCCCGATGATCTTCTCGAATCGAGTCCGCTGCTCGAGTGCGCGACGAAGATCCTTGTTTTCCATCCGGAGACGGGTCGTCTGCGAGGCCTGGGCCACGAGCAACCGCACTTCATCGTTCTTGAAGGGTTTAGTGAGGTAGTGGAACGCACCGAGCTTCATCGCCGAGACGGCGTTCTGCACCGACGCGAAGGCCGTGATCATGACCACCGCAAGGTCGGGAAGGTTGCGCCGGACCCACTTGAGGACCTCCAGCCCATCGGCGTCCGGGAGCATGACGTCGAGCAGGCAGACGTCCCACGGCCCTTCCGATTCGAGCACTGCTCGGCCCGAGGCCGCGTCGGCGGCGACGTGGACCTCGTGGCCGTCGCGGCCCAGCACGCCCCTTAGCACGTCCGCCACCACGGGCTCGTCGTCGATGACCACGATGCGGGCTGGCTCGACGCTCTTGACGGTCTCCTCCTTGTTCGTCATCGACTGGCCTTCCTGCCGCCCTTCCGACCGGGGGCGGTCCACGTCAAGCAAGCGCCTCGGCGCGCCCCATGGCGGGGAACGCGATCCGGAAGCGAGTGTACTCGCCCGGCACGCTCTCCACCTGGATCTCGCCGGAGTGCTCCAGAACGATCCCATAGCTGATGGACAACCCGAGCCCACTGCCCTTGCCACGACTCTTGGTCGTGAAGAACGGGTCGAAGATGCGGGGCAGGTCCTCCTCGGCGATCCCGACCCCGTCGTCGGTGACCTCGAGCACGATTCGGTCTTCCGTGGATCGCGTCTGCAGCGTGATGTGCCCCTCGGTATCCACGGCGTCCTTGGCATTCAGCAGAAGATTGAGCAACACCTGCTGCAGCTTCGCCTTGTGGCCTCGAATCGGCGGCAGGTCGGGCTCGAGCATCGGCTCGAGGCGTACCCGCTGCCCCCGAACCTGGGGCTCGAAGAGCCGGACGACCTCCGCCACGGTGTCGTTGAGGGAGAGCCGCTCGAACGTCGAACGCTCGGGCCTCGCCAGATTCAGCAGCGAGTTGGCAATCTTCGACGCCCGTCGGGTCTGCACCTCGATCTTCTCGAGCAGTTCCCGCCGCGGACCGACCTCTCCGGCCTCTTCCAGGAGCATCTGTGTGTAGCTCGAGATGCCCGTCAACGGCGTGTTGACCTCGTGGGCCACGCCGGCGGCAAGCATGCCGAGGGCGGCCAGTCGCTCTTGCTGCAGGACCTGCTCCTCCAGGCTCACCCGCTCGGTGACGTCGTCGAGGGTGACGACCCGCGGTCCGGGTCGGTCCCCGGTGTCCGGCGACACGGTGATGTTGACGATCCGTGTTTCGCCGGCTCGATTCACCAATCGGTAGCGGTAGAGCCGGGCCTCCTCACCGGGCCTCGCCGCCTGGGTCTCGCGCTCGATGGCGCGCACCAGGTGAAGCGGAAAGACCTCGCCCAGAGCCCGGTCGATTGCCTCTTCCCGGTGAACGGCGTAGATCGCCTCGAGGGCCCGGTTCCAGGCCTGGATCCGGCCCCCGTCCACCAGGAGGAGCCCGACACCGCTGCTCTCCAGGATGCTTTCCTGCCGGGCCTGGAGCTGCGCGACCTGGTCGGCGCCCTCGCGAACCTCCTCCAGGAGACGGGCCGCCTCGATCGCCGTGGCGGCCTGGGCGGCAAGGGTCGATACCAGCGCACGGTCCTCGGTGGAGAACGAGCCGTCGGCCCCCCCGCGCTCCGCGACCGCGATCACGGCGCGCAGCGCACCCTTGACGCGCATCCCGAACAAGTAGCGAGCCCACGACAGCCCTGCGATGGAACCCTCGGGCAGCGACAGGTGGGGCTGCTGCTCCAGACGGTCCACCTGGTCCCGACTGAGCTGGATGCGGTGGCGCTCGGCGGAGCCGGTTCGTCCTTCGAATACCGCCTCCCCCGTTCTCAGCAGCACCAGAGCCTCGGGAACGTCAAGCGTCGCCCGCACCCGTTGACGAATGCGCTCGATGAGGGCGCCGAGATCGGTCTCGACGTTGAGCTCCCGTGCCCAGTCCAGGAGCGTGGTGCGGTAGCTGTATCGCTTCTTGTAGAACGACCGGTCGACCCACACCCGTGCCCAGGCCCGGAGCTGAGGGTAGGCCACCACCGTCACGATGATCCCGAGGAAGCGCGCGGTGCTGGGGGAGAACGGGAACAGCCCGGCTCCGTCCTCGGGCAGGAGATACTGAGAAGCCGTGTAGGCTGCCACGGTGCAGAACACGGCGGTGACTTCCGTAAGCCCCCGACGCAGCAAGAGGTCCAGGTCGTGGAGGCGGTATCGTGCAAGCGCCGCGGTGAAGGCGGCCGGGACGAGAATCATCGGAAAGACCGAGAGCGCGGCCCAACCCGGGAGCGGGGCGCGCAGTACCCACGGAGCCGCGTAAAAAACAAGGAACGGCATCAGGCCCGCGGCGAGGCCCCACAGCATCCAGCGCATCTGGCTGCGGTGGAGGGCGGACGCCGACCGCGTGTAGGATCGCGTGAAAAGATGGACCGCGAGAGGAACCGACAGCACGAGAAACAGCAACTGCAGACGATCCCTGATCTCGAGCGCGGCCACCGGATTCGCGAAGAAATACTGTCCCCCCAGCGGGACCAGCCAGATTGCCGACGCCACCAGGGCCGCGGCAGACGTGTATCCGAGTACCAACCCGAGGCGCCAGCGCCGCCAGGCACGACGCGACAGAGAAATCGCCAGATGAAGCAGCAGAGCGGGGACGACCGCACCGCCCACGACGTCGAGCCACGAAAAGATCCAGTCCTTGAGGTCGGCTTCTCCGGTAGGACTGCAGACCAGGTGCGCGAAGAGGGACACGCACAGCACCGTGTAGATGAGACCGCCGCGTGCGCTCGGCCACCGGAGAGCGATGAACGCCCCTGAAACGAGGAAGGCCAACCCGACCAGCGACAAGTATGTGTAGACCGGAGCCTCGGGCTTTAGCGGCCGCCATCCCGGCTTGAGGGTGACGGTGACGGCCTTCCCGCCTCGCAGGAGCTCGAGCCGTGCGGTCGCTCCGGGTTTCAGGGTCCACGGGAACTCGGTGGCCTCGATGACGTTGTCGACGCGTCGGCCGTCGACTTGCTCGAGCACGTCCCCGGGTAGGACCCCGGCCTCCCATCCCGGGCTGCCGGGCTCCACCGACTGGACCACCGCGCCGCCGGACGATTGCCCCCATTCCAGCCCGGCGACGGGCTCCAGGGCCGCGACTCGCCGAACGAACGACGACCCGCCCGCGAGGAGCAGCACGGCTCCCAGGCCGTAGACGATCCATGGTCTCGCCGGGTGGGCCCGTCGACTCATCGGCCTGCTCCCGAATCGGGAGAGAGGATCGAAGCGCGGCACGCGTCACCGGACGCCCGGCAAATTCCGTGCGCTGTCGACCCCGGATTCACCAGCATTGTAAAGGAATATCCGACCGCCACACCGTGCTCAGAAAGCCACCGAGACGCCGGCACTGACCTGTCGGGCGAGCAGGTCCAGGCCTTCCGCGGGATCGGCTCGATCGCCGTCGCGCGCTCGCGCGCTCGTGGCCGTCCTGGCCGAGAGCAGCAGTCGCCACGACGCCGACCCCGTACGGACCCACATGAGATTCTGTGCGATCTCGATCACCCAGAGCTCGTGCGTCGCACTCGGTGCGGATGCACTCCGCAGGGCCTCGTCGACGTCCTGATATCCGACGACGAGCTCGGTTCCCGACGATGCGAGACGGATTCCGAGCTGATTCGTGGCGAAGGTCAGCGCCCGGTCGGAGAGCAGGTAGACGGGAACGTCGAACGCCGGCACGCGAGCGAGGCGGCCCTCGGCGGTTCCCCGCGCGAGCCGAGCCCATGCGAGGTTGTTCCCGAATCGCGCTTCCAGCAGCACGCTGTCGTGAGTGGTCGATGCGCGACCGTCGGTGACATAGACCGGCCGGATGTGGGAGTCGGTGGAACCGAATCCGTGGCCGTCCTGCACGGGCTCGTAGGACCGCCGAGCCTTGACGCGGACACCGGAAGTGACAAGGAACTCGACGATGGCGTCGTACCCGACCGCATGCGCCGTGTCCAGGGGCTCCACCGTCTCGGGCAGGCGGCCCGGATCCGAGGTGCTCGTGGGGTAGGAAGCCACCGCCTGCAACTTGACCCCCGTGCCGGACCACGACGCCCCCACCCTCGGAACCACCAGCCCCGAGCCCGGGGCCTCGAGGCTGTCCTGATAGGAGAGACCGTAGAGAACCGTCCAGGGGCCGGAAACCGACCACGCGTCCTCGGCGTCCACCGCGATGTTCCAGCCTTGCCCGGCCCACCGACCGCCGGCCGGGCCTCCACCTGCGGTCCGGATCCCCGGCACCGGACGATCGACCCATCGAGCCCGTGCGCCGAGGCGGACCTGATGTCCGTTGCCTGCCGCGCTCTCAAACGACGTCACAGCTCCCAGGGATCGATTGGAGAACTCGACGCCGTCGCGACCGGTCACCACGGAAGATCCTTCGGACAGAATCCCTACGGCGGAGAGCGGCACGTCGAGCGCCGTGTCCTGGTAATCCATGCTCACCCGGACGCGCGAGACGTCGTCCAGATCCCTTGACCACCCGGCGTCGTAGCCCCACGTCCGGTGCTCTCGGCGATAGGGTTCGCCGTCCGTGGCCCCGGCGACCGGAAGGTCGAGCCTTCCTCCGGAGTAGAACGCGTTGACGTCGAGGCTCGCGTCGAGGCCGAGGTCGTAGCTCAGGGCGACATCGACGCCCCCATCGCGACGACTCGGTGCCCCTCCCCCGCTGCGGGCCGCTCCCGCTTCGAATCGGTCCCGGTGACCGCTCAGCCGCACGCGGGCGCGCGGAAGTACCGGCACCGTCAGGCTCATACGGGTGTCGCTGCCCAGAAAGCCGGCTTCCGCACCCTCGTGGGTGCCCGAGTCGCCGGCCAGCGCCACGAGTTGCCGGAACTCCCCCTGCATCGCGGTGCCGATGTCGAACGATCTCGCGGACCTTACGCCACCGGCCTCTCGCGAAACCCCCTTCTTGGCGGACCCGAGCAGCGATGCTCCGTCGACGTCGCGAAGGAGGCTGCGGCGGGGAAGACGGAGTGTCCAGGCGGCCGATTCGGGATGCGGTCGCTCGAGAGGGTCGAGTGCGGGAGCCGGCTGGAGGACGATGTTCAGCGAGGGTCGAAAGACCGTGTTCACTCTGGCCACGAAGCCGAGGTAGCCCTCTTTGAGGGCAGCGATCCGATACGTCCCGGGGGTGAGGTCCGCCACCCTGAAGCGGCCGCTGGCCGCGGTGAGCGCCTCGGAAACGGGAGCGGCCCCCAGCTCGTCCGGCAGGATCAGGATCCGAACGCCCTCGAGCCCGTTGCCGAGCGCGTCCCTGGCCATGCCGGAGAAGACGTCGGGTGCGGCGCTCGTCGGGAGAGCGACGAGGGAAAGGGAAAGCGCGGCCGCGACGACCCACGCAAGGCCAGGTGCACGAACCACCGTCATGCCACCCTCCCCGCCGAACGGCCCCCTCCGCAGTCAATGAAGCTCCAAATCAGTCTACGGTGGCCGGCTGACTGTTGTCAACTCGTTAGGAAGCAATAAGATATGGGCCTGAGGGTCGTTCGACCCCGGAGGGGCAACCATGAGGAACCGATCCCGTTCACGGCTGGGCGCGTGGCGCCGGATGGTCGTCGCCGCGGTGGTGCTCGCTCCCGTAACCGTTCCGGCGCAGGTCCCCTACTCCCTGAAGCAAGAGCGCATGATCGTCCTGCAAGTCGAGATCCTCGCGGTCGGACCGGAGGGGACGTCCTCGTTGGGCTCGAAGCAGATGGACGTCTTGCCGTCGGGCGGCGGGTCTGCCGAGGTCGATCTTGCCTGGGGTTCGGGGGCCCGGCTCCGGCTCGACGCCACCGGGCAGCCTGGCGACGAAGATGCGCCCCACAGGCTCTCGCTGCACGCGGCCCTGACCCTGGGCTCGCGGCGAGTCGTCTCGAACCGGGAGATGGAGATGCGGGAGGAAAGTACCTACCTGATGGATGTTTACGAGGAGGACCGGCAGCGGCTGGTTCTGGTCTTGCGCGCCGAGGCGAGAATGCGCCCGGTGCTCGAGACCCGGCTCGTGAAGGCGGTGGGCGCGCCCGTGAAGTTGCACCTGCAGGTCGATCGGGTTGACGGTGAGAGCTTCATCTCGCTGGAGTCCAACGACCTCCACACCTTCGTGGGCCAGAGTGTGGAGTATTCCTTCCGTCGCGGCGAGGGAGACTCCGCCGAGTCGGTTCGCCTGGTCCTGCGCCCGGTGCGCATCATGGGTGCGGTCACGGAGATGGAGATCGAGGTCACGGGAAGCCTGCCGGGCAACCCCGACCGCCTCCTCTTGAGCCGCCGCGAGACCCTGGTGTCCAATCGCGGCACGCTCTCGGCGCTTACGGTGACCTCGGGAAAACCGCCGGCCGGGTATCGCTTTGCGATCACTCCCGATTTCTGACCGGTCCGTGGCGGCCTCGGAGGGTACGCGCCCCCGATCTCCCGGCCTGTGCTAGCCTGCACCCGCATGAGCGTCGCGGCGCGAGCCTTTCTGGCCGGAGCGTTGGCGTGGATGTCGGCGCTCGAGCCGTCGTCGGCGAATCCGGCCCCCGCCCCTCCCCCGCCCCTCGCCGGTGAGGAGCTGACCCTGTCGTCCGATCTCCGCGTCCGGGTTCGGCAGGGACGGATCATCGAGCTGTTCGTGCTCCCGGCCTCCGGCGAGGGATACGCCGAGATCGCCGCGCGGGTCACGGGGGATGCCCGGCTGGGACCGGTGCTCTCGGACTGGAACGGGAGCCGCTCTCCGTCCCCCGAACGATACGTGCGCGTGCCGCTGTCGCTGCTTTCCGACGACTACCGGGCGCTGATCCTGCTCAACCTCTTTCCCAACGATCGCCGGGACGGGGCCGACTGGATCCACGTCGCCCGCTCCGGAACTCTCCCGACCTACGACGAGGGGCTGTGGCAGGTCGCCGAGTGGTTTGTCGGAGCCGGCGCGCGCTTCGGGGAGATCCAGGCGGTCAACGGACTCCAGGGGCCGGAGCTGCGCGCCGGGCAGGAAGTCCGGATTCCGGCGAGCATGCTTCACCCGGCGTTGAGCTCGACGACCGGCACGACCGATAACTCGTTGATCTTCGGCGAAGACCAGCTCGGGGCTTACGCCGGCTACCGGCTCCGCTCCGGAGAAGCCCTGTACTCGGCGGTGGTGGTCCGGTTCACCGGTCGCACGGCTTCCGAGGACGTGCTGGAGCTCTCGCGGGAGCTCGCGAGCCGCAGCGGCATCCGCGACCTCACGGACATCCCGGTGGGGCACCTGGTCAAGATCCCCTACGACGTGCTCGAGCCCGAGTACCTTCCCCCGGACCACCCCCGTCGGTTACAGGCCGAGCAGGCAAGACGAGCGCTGGCCGATGCGTTGGCCCTGGAGCCGGTCGCCGGCACCCGCGGTGGCCTGGAAGATGTGGTGGTGCTTCTCGATCCGGGGCACGGTGGCCGGGATCTCGGAACGATGAACAACGGGATCTGGGAACACGATTACGTCTACGACGTCTCGTGCCGGTTACGGCGACTCCTGAGGAGCCGGAGCCAGGCCCGGGTCTTCATGACCCTGCTCGACCGCGAGACGGGGTGCGAGCCGGCCTCGACCGACAAGCTGCACGCCAATCGCCAGGGCACGGTTCAAACACACCCCCCTTTCATGGCGCGTGAAGAGGGCGAAGCCGCGATCGCGGTCAACCTGCGCTGGTATCTCGCCAACTCGGTCTACCATCGAGAGACGAAGGCCGGGGTGAAGTCGGACCGAGTCGTCTTCCTCTCGCTCCACGCCGACGCCCGTCACCCGTCGCTGCGGGGGGTCATGGTGTACGTCTCCGGGTCACGGTTTCCGGCGGACTCTCGCAGCCGCAACAGCGCGACCTACCGCCGCTACGAAGAGGTACGGGAGAGGCCGAAAGCCAAGCTCTCGCAAAAGGGCCGGGTGCGGTCCGAAGCGGTTTCGCGGAAGCTCGCCGACGAGATCGTCGACTCGTTCAGAGACCACGGGCTTCCCGTTCAGACCCACAAACCGGTACGGGACCGTGTCATCCGGGGAAAGCGGGAATGGATCCCCGCCGTGCTGCGCAACAACGAGATTCCTGCGAAGGTCCTGGTCGAAATGGTCAACCTGACCAATGGCAAGGATGCGTCGCTTCTGGCCTCGGCTGCACAGCGTGAGCGCCTCGCGGAGGCGTTGTTCGCGGCGCTCTACGGCTACTTTGGCCAGAAGGCCCCTCCGCCCCCGGGTCCCCCGGCCGCCGTTGCCGGGCGCTAGCCCGTCGTATTCACAAGAGCTCTGGTTGAGGGCATATCTGTGACGTCAGCCGGAGCTTCATGAGTCATCCGGGCTGGAGCCGAGTTCGGGGCCGGAGCCCCGTAGGGCCGTCGCGCCGCGCCCACCCCGTCCAGCGATCCTTTGAAACCGACGGTCCGTATCGCAGGATTTCAAGCGTTCGCAGGCCCGGGGTCCAGGCACGGCGCAGCCCGTACCGCCCGGCGGTTTCAGCGGTCGCAGGAAGGGGTGGGCGCGGCGCGACGGCCCTACGGGGCTCCGGTAGTCGATCGGGTCAGTTCAGGGCGGACCATCCCTTTTTCATGCGGTTCAGGATTCGGGCCAGATCTTGGAGATCGGGGTTGTCGGTCACGATCTGTTGTGCCAGCTCGGGGGCCCAGTCGGGGTGGTGTGCCATCACCAGTCGGCTCAGGAGCTCCTGGTCGTCGGCTTCGGGGTGGCGGCGGCGAAGCGCGGACAGCTCGGTGCGTAGGCGACGTATCGTGTGGCCGTCGGTGCGTACCCAGCGGACCCGGGCCCACCCTCCGAGGATCGCCGCGCCGACCACGATGGCCGCCGTTCTGGAAGCGGCCCACAACAACAGCAAGCCGGCGATGACCAGGACGCGCCGCAGTGTCGGGAACGCCACGCGGTAGACGCGGTGCAGGGTCCAGCTTGGGCGGTCCCAGGCTTTCAGATCGCGCAGGCGCTCATCGTAGAGCCACGCGATCAGACCCGCCATGATCAGGAGGCCTCCTCCTGCTAGCAGCACGCTTCCCTCCTGTGTCGCACCATTATCCTCGCCCGCGTCGATTGACGCTCGGCGCCGTGACGTGGAATAATCACGCCCTTCCTCGAAACTACGGGATCTTGTCATGAAAGTACTTGTCGTGGGCGGTGGTGGCCGGGAGCACGCCCTGGCGTGGGCGCTCCGCAGGAGCACCGAGGTCGAGACGTTGTGCTGTGCCCCCGGAAACGCGGGCATTGCGAATGTAGCCGAGTGCGTTCCTCTGAGCGCCGGTGACATCGTCAAGCTCGGTGAGCACATCGTCGACAAGCGGTACGACCTCGTGGTGATCGGCCCGGAGGTACCGCTGGTCGCGGGCCTGGCCGATCGTCTTGGCGAGGCCGGCGTGGCCGTCTTTGGTCCTTCGGCCGCGGCGGCCATGATCGAGGGAAGCAAGGTCTTCGCCAAGGAGTTCATGGCGCGACACGGGATCCCCTCTGCCGAGTTCCGAGTCTTCGATGGCGCGGCCGAGGCGAGGCGCCATCTCGAGAGGGCGAGTTATCCGCTGGTGGTCAAGGCGGACGGTCTCGCGGCGGGCAAGGGCGTGATCATCGCCCCGGATCGCGAGACGGCGATCACGACCGCCGAAGGGATGCTCTCCGGCGGCTCCTTCGGCGACGCGGGACGAAGAGTCGTCGTCGAGGAACGGCTCGTTGGGCGCGAGGCTTCGTTCTTCGTGCTCTCGGATGGCGAGCGCTTCGTCGAGCTGGCCACCTGCCAGGACTACAAGCGCGCCCACGATGGCGATCACGGCCCGAATACCGGGGGCATGGGAACCTACTCGCCGTCGGTCTATCTCGACGACGCCACCCGGCAGCAGCTGGTCGATCGTATCGTGGAGCCGACCATCTCCGGTCTGCGCGACGAGGGTCGCCCCTACCGCGGGGTCCTCTACGTCGGGGTGATGTTGACCGACGATGGACCGAAGGTGCTGGAATACAACGCTCGGTTCGGCGATCCGGAGACTCAGGTGCTCATTCCGCGCCTCGATGGGGACTGGCTTCTGCTGTTGCACGCCTGCGCCGTGGGCGACCTGGCGGGAGTGACGCCGCGCTGGAAAGAAGACGCCGCCGTCTGCGTGGTGATGGCGTCCGGCGGCTATCCCGGCTCCTATCCCAAGGGCGTACCGATCGAAGGAGTCGACGAGGCCGAGGCCCGAGGGCATGTCACCGTCTTCCATGCGGGCACGGCATCGGTCGACGGCAAGCTGTTGACCGCGGGTGGCAGGGTGCTCGGCGTCACGGCCCTCGGGGCCGACCTGGCCCAGGCTCGAGCCCGGGCCTATGACGCCGTCTCCCGCATTCGCTTCAAAGGTGCGCACCACCGTACGGACATCGGTATGGACGCGGTGCGCACGCTTCGGGAGAGTCACCGATGAGCGTAACGAAGACCGATCCCCGGGTCGCAATCCTGATGGGGAGCGATTCGGACCTTCCCGTCATGTCCGAGGCCGCGAGGATTCTCGAACAGTTCGAGGTGTCCTACGAGCTCGAGGTCACCTCGGCGCACCGTAGTCCCGATCGCACCGTGGAGATCGTTCGTCAGGCGTCCGAGCACGGTGTAGGCGTCTTCGTGGTCGGAGCCGGCAGCGCCGCGCATCTGGCCGGTGTGGTCGCCGCTCACACCCGGCTTCCGGTGCTGGGCGTTCCGCTGGCGTCCTCCGACCTCCAGGGCCTCGACGCCCTGCTGGCAACGGTCCAGATGCCCGGCGGTGTTCCCGTGGGTACCCTCGCCATCGGGAAGGCCGGCGCCCGCAACGCCGCCCTGCTCGCGTGCCGGATCCTCGCGCTCGGTGACGACGCCCTGGCGGGCCGCCTCGACGCCCACCGCCGCGAGATGGCCGACAGCGTCACCCGCAAGAGCGAAGCGGCCAAGGCGAGCCTCGCTTCCATGCTCGAGTCCACCCGCAGCTAGTTCGAGGCCCGAATTGAGTCGAAGCGGTTTTCATACCATCACGCTGGGGTGCAAGCTCAACCAGTTCGACAGCGCAGGCATCGATGCCGAGCTGCTACGCCGGGGACTGCGCCGCGAGGCAGACCCGGCCACCGCATCGGTGGTGGTCATCAACACTTGCACGGTGACCGGCAAGGCGGATGCCGAGGCCCGCAAGTTGATCCGTCGGGTCCGCCGCGCCAATCCAGACTGCCGACTGCTGGTCACGGGTTGCTACGCGGAGCTCGACGCCGACGCCATCTTCGGTGCCGGCCGGGTTGACCGGGTGGTTGGAAACCGCGGTAAGACGGAGTTGCCCCGCATTCTGGACGAGATGGGGGTCGGGACCACGGCGACCGAGGACGGCCCGGAGCGAACCGCCGTGTCCCTCGGGACCGCACCGCTCGCCGTCGCGGGAGATCGGGGATGCGACTGGCCGTCGACGCTCCCGAGCGCCGTCGACTACGGAGACCGCGCGCGGGCGTTCTTGAAGGTCCAGGACGGCTGCAATCTGGCCTGCTCGTACTGCGTGATTCCACAGGTGCGAGGACCGGGCCGATCGGTGCCTCCGGAAGAGGTCGAGAACGCGTTGGGCGCCATCGTGCGAGCGGGGTATCGCGAGGTCGTGCTCACCGGCGTCAACACGGGTGACTACGGCCGCGACTTGACCCCGCGTACGACGCTGAGCCGGCTTCTCGACCGCCTCCTCGCGGGCTGCGGTGCAACCCGCATCCGACTCAACTCCCTGGAGCCGCTCACCGTCACCGACGAGATCGTCGAGCTCATGGCTTCCGAGCCCCGGCTCGCCCCTCACCTGCAGGTTCCTCTGCAGTCCGGCACCGACCGGGTGTTGCGGCGAATGCGGCGCAACTACCGGCGTTCGACCTGGCTCGAGAAGCTCGAACGGCTGCGGTCGGCGATTCCCGACATCGGTCTCGGCGCCGACGTCATCGTGGGATTCCCGGGAGAGACCGACGCCTGCTTCGAGGAGAGCTGCCGGTTCATCGAGGCCTCCCCGCTGAGCTACCTCCACGTCTTCTCGTGGTCCTCGCGACCCGGAACCCCGGCCGCCGGATTGTCGGACCCACCGTCCCCGGCGGTAACTCGAGAGCGCTCCGCACGACTCCGAGAACTCGGGGGCCGCCTGTCGCATCGGTTCCGCAAGCGGTTCGAGGGCAGGCGTCTCGATGCCGTCGTCCTGGGGGAACGCCGCCGCGACGGCAGGATCCGCGCCCTGACCGGCAACTTCATCGAGGTCACCCTCGAGGGCGGTGAGGCAGCACCGGGAGAGCTCGTCAGCGTCGAAGTCCTCCGCGCGAAGCCGGAGGAAACCCTGGCCCGACTCGCCGGCTAGCCGACGGTCACGGCCCACTAGTCCAGCGGCCAGGCCTCCCCCCCCTGTTGGGCCGGGGCAACGACGCTCCATTCCGCGGGATCGCCGGAGGGCATGCGCTCGGCAAACAGGTCCCGCTGCTCTCCTTGCCCCACGAGCACGAACTGCAAGTAGTCGACGAGCACCGCCGGGAGACCGCGCACGTCCGGGTGCGCCGGATCGGGACGGTCCATCACCTGCAGGTGGACGTGCGCGTCGAAGCTGTTCCCGCTGTTGCCGCACTCCGCCAGTCGATCTCCCGCGCGAACCTGCTGGCCGGGCTCGACCGAGATCGAGTCCTGCTTGAGATGAGCCAGAAGTACGAAGGCGCCGTTTCCGATATCGAGGACGACGAAGTTGCCGAAAATCCAATCCGGCCGCTGAAGGCTATCGAGGAGGCTCCTGCGCGGGAAGCTCTGCCGACCCTCTTGGTCGGGGACGTCGTCGATCACTCGAACGACTCGGCCGTCGATAGGGGCCAGTACCGGCTTCCCGAAGCTGTAGGAGTCCTCGTTGTTGCCGGCCTCTGCCGACCTCGAGGATCGGCCGCCAGGACCGACGGCCGCGAAGTCCCAGGCGAAGTCGCCACCGAACCCCCCGACCCGGTGATCGTTGGAGCACGAGTGCCCCTGGGAGACGCGCCAGTTGCCCTCGAAGGGCAGGCGGAGCCCCAACGGCTGTGGTGCCGGATCGAAGCCCACCTCCACCGACTCGAGTGAGGTCGCGCCTCGGAGACGTCGAGTGGCAAGCTCGAGATCGAGTCTCACGCGATCGGCGCCGGCGGGCACGCCCTCGAGACAGATCGCTCGCCAATCGGCCCGGCGTCCACGGTCGAGCCGCGTCGGGCGATCGTAGACTTCATCCTTGAAAAAATCGCGGCCCAGGCGGACGGACCCCACGGCGCGATCACCTTCGAGAAAGACCGCCGTGACCGCGGTCACCTTGACGTTGAAATCGGCGGTGTTCTCGAGCCCCAGATCGAAGACCACGTCGGCGACGGCGCCCCGGTGCACGATGACCCTTTCCGGCTGTGGGCGAATCTCCAGCCAGGGACCGTCCTCGTCGCCGTGCGCGAGCGTGGCAACCACCAGACAGGCAGCCGCGAACCTCGCCGGCCGAAGCCGGCGAGAACGTGGTTGGACCTGTCCTGGGATGACGGTGGCCTGTGGCTCTAGACGACGAGGTCTTTCAGTGCCTTGGCGACCGTGAACTTCACGACCGTCTTGGCCGGAATCTGAATCGCCTCGCCGGTTGCGGGATTGCGGCCCATCCGGGCCTGGCGGTTCTGGACCTTGAACTTGCCGAGCCCCTTCAGCGGAACCTCACCGCCCGCCTTGATGGTGTTCTCGACCAGCGTGGTCAACGATTCGAGAAAGACCTTGGAGTCTTTCTTTTCCATCCCCGCCTGGTCGGCGAGGGCCGCGATCAATTCGGTTCGAGTCATGGTCGATCCTCCCTCGTTCGATTTCGATGGCGGGGACTTGTATCACTATTCACGGGGGAAAATCAACGCAAAACGGATTGAACCCTCGCCAGGATCCGCGTGGCGATCGCGTCCGGATCCGCCGTGGAGGCATCGACTCGAAAGTCTGCAAGCGCATAGGCGGCTCGACGTCTTTCGTATAGGGCACGCATCGCGATCGGTTCCTGGTGACTCCACAGAGGACGTCCGTCGCCCGATCCCAGGCGTTCCCGGATCGATTCCAGGGAAGCGTCGAGCCAGACGATCACACCCGTTTCGCGCATCGACACTCTCCGCTGGACGCGAAGAAACATCCCGCCCCCGGTCGCGACAACCCGTTTGTTCCGCGCCGACACCTCGCCGAGGACCCGTCGTTCCGCCTCCCGAAACCTCTCTTCGCCGGACTCGGCGAAGATGCGCTCGATGGTCCGACCCTCGAGGGTCTGGACGATCTCGTCGGTATCCTCGAACGCCCACCCGATCTTCTCGGCCAGACACCTCCCGGCCTCCGACTTCCCGCTTCCCATGAATCCCACGAGGTAAACATTCATCGCGACGGCGCTCACGCCTCACCCCAGGGCGGGCCGGAATCGAGGTAGCTTTCGAGCCTGACGCGGGAAGGCCAGATCGCCCCGCTCAGCAAGACGTGGGTCACCACCCCCGTCATGGCCGCCAGATCGGACGACATCGCGTAGGTCGCGATGCCGAACAACGCCGCGCCGGCCGTCACCGCCAGGGCGACCACGGTGACCCGTTGAAACGCGTCGCAACGCACTCCCAGCGCAGCATCCGGTGACGTTCTGGCGCCGAGCACGGAGTACAGGCGGTATGCAATCACGGGTGAGACCAGCCCGGCGAGCGCCGCGGGGATGACGAGGACCCGAAAGTCACCGGTTCCCGGGCTGATCCGATACGCGATCGCGGCGAGAACCAACACGGCGACGAGCAACGCGGCCGCGACAGTCCGCGTCGCGGTCAACACTCGGTCGTCGGCACCGTCCCGGGTGCGTCCGTCCTCCACGGCAGGGCTACCCCTTCTTGTATCCGCGTTCGCCGGCCTCGATCCGCACGTCGAGCCGGTTCTCCGGCGGCGTCACGGGGCAAACATACTCCTCCGGCGCGCCGTAGGCGCACAGCGGATTGTAGGCTCCGTTGAAGTCCAGGACGTAGACGCCACCCGTCTCGCCTTCGAGATCGATGTAGCGACCCGCGGGGTAGGTCTCGCGACCCGTCGTCTTGTCGATGAACGGCAGAAACAGCCCGGGATCCGACCCGGAGTCAAGGAGGCGGTAGACCTGAAGCTTGAACGTGCCGCCGTCGAGCTCGAAGGTCACCTGCCCGTACCTCTCGCAGGGTCTCATCTTGCCCGTGGTGGTCGGGATCTCGAACTGCTCGCGCTGCTCGTGAACCTGCAGGGGACCGACCAGACGGTACTTCGGGTCGGGGTCCCAGTACTCCAGTCCCTCGAACGAAAGGCGATCCTCCGGCAGCAGTGGCGTGTCCGATCCGTAGCGGAAACTCTGGTCCCGCTCGGCGCGATGCTCGAGAAGACGCTCCTCCCACCCCGATGGCACGGGCACCGACGTCATGGTCCCGGCTCCCTGCCCGCCGCACGCGGCAACCACGGCCATCACAACGACACTACACAAGAGACGTTTCATGCTTTCCCTCGCTCAGCTCTTCGTCAACGCTTCGTCCAGGTCCAGCAGGATGTCATCGACTTCTTCGACGCCGACCGCCAGACGAAGCCCACCGGGGTCGATGTGCCCCGCGACCTGGGCTTCCTCGGGCACCACCGCGTGGGTCATGCTGCTCGGCATTTCGATGAGCGTCCGGACCTGGCCAAGCGAAACCGCCAGCGTGACCGTGTAGGCGTGCTTCGCCACGTGGTCCACCATGGCCCGGGCGCGGCGCCACGCTTCCTGGTCGTCGCCCTTCAGAACGAAATAGACCATGTTCCCGGGCGCGAAGTTGCCGTCGAAGTCCTTCATCTGGCGCCGGGCCAGATCGGCCTGCGGAAAATCGTCCCGGCCCGGGTAGACGACGCGGGCCACCTTGGGATGGTCGGCGAGAAAATCGGCGATCCTCCTCGCGTTCTCCTGCTCTCTCTTCATCCGGATGTCCAGGGTCGGAAGTCCGTAGACCAGGATCGGCCACGCCGCCTTGCTGGCCAGGGTGGCGCCGAAGTCCTTCCGGAACAGAAGGAGGTCGCTCTCGTAGCTCCGGGGGCCCACCACGATCCCTCCCATCTCGGTCCCGAACCCGCACAGGTTCTTCGTCAGCGAGTGCACCACCAGGTTGACCCCGAACTCCAGCGGCCGCTGACAGCGGGGCGACGCGAAGGTGTTGTCCACCACGACGTGGATCCGCTCTTCCGGGCTCCGGCCGCGGTTCGCGCTCTTGACGATTCGCGTCACCCCCGCGAGGTCGATCAGGTCGAGGGTGGGGTTGACCGGCGTCTCGAAGTAGACGACCCGCGTCTTCGGCCCGATGGCTTCCTCGAGCTCGTTCAGGTTCACCAGGTCGATGTACTTCGAGCTCACGCCGAATCGGGGCATCCAGTTCGTCAGCAGGGAGTACGTGCAGCCGTACAGCGTTCGGTGTGCGATGACCTCGTCTCCGTGGTGCACCAGGATGCCCACCGCGGCCGCGATCGCCCCCATGCCCGACGCGAATGCGATCCCCATGCTCCCGCCCTCCGCCTCGGCGATCTGATCCTCCAGCATGGCGCGGGTGGGCTCGTCAAGTCGCTCGTAGATGTAGATCGGCGTCTTGTGGAAGTCGTGGGTCGCGGGCTCGGCGAAGCCGCAGAAGCCGGTGGCACCCCGCTCCGACGACTCGAGCCGGAAGGTGCTCGACGACGAGATCGGCGGAACGACGTGGTGCGAGAAGTCCCACAGGCCGGTGCGGGGTCTGCCGTGAACGAGAAACGAGCGCATCGACCGCGGGCGGTTGTCCCGGGTGTCGCCGGAGCTCGCGCCGGATCCATCGACGGCGTCGGGTGGGGAGTTTCCTGGGTTGTCGTTGTCCTTGGCGCTCATGATGTGTCCTTCCTTCGTGGCATCGTCGCTACCACGCGACGGGAACGCGGAGTTTCTCGCCGTCTCGGTTGCAGTAGAGCAGATAACCCTGCCGACCTCCTAGACGGTACAGTCGGTGGGTCACCTCCACGTCTTTCTTGCAGTACTGCTCGATCAGATCGATCCGGCCCTGTTTCCACCACTCGAGGCTCTGCAGGCCGTCCGCGGACTTGGACTCTCCGAGGTTGACCTCCGCCAGGTGCGCCAGCGAGATCCGGAATCCCAGGTGGCGGTGGATCTCGGCCAGCATGTCAAGGGTCCGGATTCGCCCCAGGTCCCAGTCGGTGTACTCCGAGAGCACCTCCAGGTCGAAGCGATCGATGTTGAAGCCGACCACGCGGTCGGCCATGACCAGATCGAGCAGGAGTCGGTCGACGTCGGCTTCGTGGTACGTACGGTAGGCTTCGCGCTCGACGTCGTAGGCCACGGCCAGCGCCAACCCCATGCGATGGATGTTCTTCCAACCGCCGACGTCGTCTGCACTGCGCTGCGTCTCGAGGTCGAAGATCATGACCCGGTCCCCGGTGTCCCGCTCGCGTCCAGCCGCCGGCCGTGTCGCCCGGGGTATCGGATCGGTCGCTGGCGTCTTCGGCGGGATCGGCGGCAGGTTGCCGGCACGGGTGATGCCGTGTCGACGTCGTGGACGATCGGGCGGGACCGGCGTGGGGTCGACCGCCTCTGGCCGGATCTCCAGTTGCTCGTCCCCGAGCACGATCCTGAGCGTTCGGACGGCCGCCGCCTTGTCGAGCGGCTTGTTGCCGTTGCCGCACTTGGGAGACTGGATGCAGGCAGGACACCCTGCGTCGCACCCGCACGACGCCACGTGGTCGAGGGTCTTGCGAAGCAGGATCTCCAGGTCCCGGAAGGCCTGCGCCGCAAGCCCTGCTCCGCCGGGAATGCCGTCGTATAGAAAAACGGCCGGGCCCCCGATCTGGGGGTGGCCGGTGTAGGAGATCCCCCCGACATCTCCCCGGTCGGCGATGGCCAGCAGAGGAAACAGGCCGATGACGGCGTGCTCGGTGGCGTGGATCCCGCCCATGAAATGCAGCCCGTCCGATGCGAAAACGCTCTTCATGACGGGTGGGAGCTCGATCCACAATCCGGTGGTCTCGTAGACCAGCGGCGGCGCCTCGAGCGGGTGCTCGGCAATCGGCTCGCCGCCGAACAATCGCTTTTTTTGATAGCCGCGGATCCGAACGGTGACCTTGAGGTTTCCGTATCCGACCCGGTGCGGTCCGAGCCGGCGCTCCTCGAGGCGCTCCAGGATCTCGGTCTCCTTCTCGCCCAGGACGACCGTGTAGTAATCGACCCGCACGGGCTCCGCGCGAACACGCCGGGCGTCGGTGTCGAGCTCGACGATCCGGTAGCTCTGCCCGCCATGGAGGTAGATGGCGTCGCGATGGCACTCGTGGAAGACTCGCATGCCGTCCACCGTCCCGAGCGTCTTGCCGGAATCGGCCGAGACGATGGTGTAGGGCTCTCCGGCCGAGCGCGGGTGGACGTCGCGGTGGGGTCGGCGGCGGAACGAGAACCACCGCCGGCCCGCGGCGTCCTGCGACAGCCGCCCTTCCTCGACGAGCCGTTCGACGACGCGGCCGGCGCGCTCCCCCGCCGCGGAGATCTCGTCACGCTCGAGCGGATCCTCGGCGGCCGCGCACACGAGGTGTTGGCCGGCGACAATATCGTTCCACGGGTCGAGCACCGCTCGCTCGAACTTCCCGTCGAAGAACTCATCGGGATGTGCGACGAGGTACTGGTCGAGGGCGTCGGGCATCGCCACCATGACCACGAGGGCCTCGCGGTCCTGACGACCCACCCGCCCGATCCGTTGCCACGTCGAGCTCAAGGAGCCCGGGTAACCCACGAGGACGCAGACGTCGAGATTGCCGACGTCGATTCCGAGCTCCAGCGCGCTGGTGGTGAGCACCGCCTTGAGATCGCCGCGGAAGAGCCTGGCCTCGATCTCGCGACGCTGCTCCGGCAGGTAGCCGGCGCGGTAAGGCGCGACCCGGGTCGCGAGCTCCGGCGCCTGCTGTACGAGCCACGTGTAGAGCAGCTCGGTGATGCGGCGGGCCTTCGTGAACGCGATGGTGCGGTAGTCGTGCCGGGCGGCCTCCGCGACGACGCGCACCGCCGTCGTGTAGGGCGAGACCCCGACGGGATTGAGCAGCACCACCTCGCGGGCAGCGCGGGGAGCGCCGGATCGCTCGACCACCGTGAATGGCTCGCCGAGGAGGGTCTCGGCGAATTCGGCAGGGTTCCCTATGGTGGCCGACGCGGCCACGTATCGAGGGCGGGATCCCAGTCGGTCGCAGACCCGGCGCAGTCGTCGCAGGATGTGGTGGACGTGGGCGCCGAAGACCCCACGATAGACGTGGAGCTCGTCGAGGACGACCCACCGCAGGTCCCGGAGGAAGGCCTCCCACGCCCCGTGATGGGCGAGGATCCCCATGTGCAACATGTCCGGGTTCGTGATCAAGACCTCGGGAGGATCGGCCTTGATCTTCCGTCTCGCGCTCGCCGGTGTGTCTCCGTCGTAGATCTCGAACCGCGGTGGGCGCAACGGCCTCATGGAGATCGCCAGCTCCCTCAGACCCGCGACCTGGTCCTGGGCCAGTGCCTTCGTAGGGTAGATGAACAGCGCGCGGGAACGCCGCTCGCGCTGGAGGTCCTCCAGAACGGGAAGCGCGAAGACCAGCGTCTTCCCCGACGCCGTGGGCGTCACCGCCAGGACGTTGTCCCCAGCCCGGGCCGCGTCGAGAGACTCGGCCTGGTGGGAATAGAGTCTCGTGACGCCTTGCCCTTCGAGCGCGCGGACCAGCGGGTCGGAAACCGGGAACGCCGGATCGCCGAAGCACGCCTCACGGCCCGCGACGCGGCGGTGGTGGGCAACCATGGACCCCAGGCTCTTGTGCTCGAGAAGCTGCCGGACGAACGGGCGCATGCAAACCCCTGGCGAGGCAGGCCGGGACCCAGCGGGCCAGAAGCCTGTTATAGCACGCGCGGCGGGCGCTCGATCTCGGCGAGAACGTCCGCGGGCAGGGGTGCAATGACGTCGATCTTCGGCCCTCCGGCAGAGCCGGGGAAGACGATCCGAGCGCAGTGCAGCAGCTGCCGCCGTGGCCCGTCCTCGTCGCGGCGCGCATCGTGACTTCGGCGCACGAGGTCGAGGTAGTCGGCATCGTCGCGTCCGTAGAGCAGGTCACCCAGGATCGGGTGACCGAGGGCGTCGAGGTGCACGCGGATCTGGTGACGCCGCCCCGTGCGCGGAAAGACGCGCAGCAAGGTCCGCCCTGCCAGGCGTCGCTCCACGCGCCAGCTCGTCTGCGCCGGCTTCCCGCAGTCGTTCGGTGCCAGGCGGATCCGGATCTCGGATCCAGTCGAGGGCCCGATCGGCAGGTTCACGGTACCTGCGTCGCCGGCGACGTCGCCGGCGACCAGGGCGACGTACTCCTTCAGGACCTCCCCGCGCTCGAAGGCGGTGGACAGCGCACGCGCGGTCGCCGAATCCCCGGCGACCACGAGCACACCGCTGGTCTCGCGGTCGAGTCGGTGCACCAGGCGCAGGCCGTCGTCTTCCTCCTGACGTCGGAGCAGGCGAATCAAGCTGTTCTCCCGAACGCGGTTCACGGGGTGAACGGGAATGCCCGCCGGCTTGTCGATCGCCATCCAGCCCGGACCCCGCGCGAGGATCTCGATCGCCAGATCCAGCGGAGTCTCGTGCAACGGAGGAAAGCCGATGCGAACCTCGCCGCCCGCTTGAACCCGAGTCGAGGGGCGTGCCCTGGCCGTCCACGAAACGTGAATCCGCCGTCCGATGGCCCGCTGCACCCAGGTTCGGGAGAGGGCAGGGATCCGCTCCTGCAGAAAACGATCGAGCCGCTTGCCTCGATCCTTGGCCCCGACCCGAAAGACGGTTTCGGACACTACCGCTCACCCCTCCAGTCCAGGGCTCGAAGGATCGAAGCATTCGCCGCCGGCATCGTCGCCGCATCGAGCTCTTCACGGAGCCGCCAGGCCCATGGGCGTCCGGCGATCTCGACCTCTCCGTCGGGCTCGCGCGCCACGAAGCAGTGCAGGCGCACGGTGCGATCCGGGTAGTCGTGCACGAAGACCAGCAGCGGCTCGAGATCGCAAGCCTCGAGGCCGGTCTCCTCGAGGAGCTCGCGCCTCGCCGCGTCAACGGCATCCTCGCCGTCTCGGATCTTGCCGCCGGGAAATTCCCACGTGCCGCCGAGGTGGGACCCCTCGGCTCTCTTCGCCACCAGGATGCGGCCGCCCCGGACGGGAATCGCTACGGCCACGTCGACGAGCTCCGGCCCCGCGGGCCGATTCGGAGCTCGCGACGTATCGCCGATCACCGTTTGGAATAGTCGTAGAATCCGCGACCGCTCTTGCGACCCAGCCACCCGGCCTCGACGTGCTTCCTCAGCAGCGGACAGGGACGGTACTTGCTGTCGCCAAAACCCTCGTGGAGCACCTCGAGAATCGCCAGACAGGTGTCGAGACCGATGAAGTCCGCCAGGACCAGCGGCCCCATGGGGTGGTTCATGCCGAGCTTCATGATCTCGTCGACGGCCTCCGGGGTCGCGACGCCCTCGTGGACGGCGTAGACCGCCTCGTTGATCATCGGCATGAGCACCCGGTTGGCCACGAAGCCAGGGTAGTCCCGGCACTCCACTGGCGTCTTGCCCAGCTTGCGCGCGAGCTCGGTCACCGCGGCGCACGTCTCGTCGGAGGTACCGAGACCCCGGATGATCTCCACGAGCTTCATCACCGGTACCGGGTTCATGAAATGCATGCCGATCACCTGGCCGGGGCGCTTGGTGACCGCCGCGATCTTCGTGATGGAGATCGACGACGTGTTGGTGGCGAGGATCACCTCCGGGCGGCAGATGCCGTCCAGGGCACCGAAGGTGCCGATCTTGGCGTCGAGACTTTCGACGATCGCCTCGACGACGAAGTCACACCCCCCGAAATCGTTTAGTGAGGTCGTGCCCTGGATGCGTTCCAGAACGGCTTGCTTGTCCTCCGCGGTGATCTTGCCCTTGTCGACGCCGCGCTGCAGGTTCTTGTCGACGGTCGCGAGGCCCTTCTGGACGAAGGTGTCCTCGATGTCGTGCATCACGACCTTCAGCCCCGCCTGGGCCGAGACGTGCGCGATTCCGTTGCCCATCTGCCCCGCACCCACCACGCCGATCGTTCGGATCTCCATCGTTCGACTCCTTGGCTACTCGTTATTGAACGTCAGGCTCTCTGAATCGCCATCGCCACCGCGTTGCCGCCACCGAGACACAGGGCCGCGATCCCCTTCTTCTCGTTGCGGTCCTCCATGGCGTGGAGGAGCGTGGTCAGGATCCGGGCGCCGGAGGCCCCGATCGGGTGTCCCAGCGCAACCGCCCCCCCTCGGACATTGTGCTTCGCGGCATCGATCCCCAGCACGCGGCCGAGGGCGACCTGCTGCACCGAGAAGGCCTCGTTGAACTCGTAGAGGCCGACCTCGTCGGCCGACCAGCCGGTCTTCTCCCACACCGCGCGAACCGCCTTTTCCGGAGCCATCATGACGAGCTCGGGGGCGAGCCCGCTGGTGGCGTAGGCGACGATCTCGGCGCGCGGCTCGAGACCGAGACGCTCGGCGGCGGCCCGCGAGGCGACCACGACCGCGGAGGCGCCGTCGTTGACCGGCGGCGCGTTGCCTGCCGTCACGGTGCCGCCCTTCTTGAAGACCGCCTTCAGTCTGGCGAGCGACTCGATGGAACTGTCCCGCCGCGGACACTCGTCGGTGTCGAACAGCACCGGGTCCTTCTTGCGCTGCGGAACCTCGACCGCCACGATCTCGCGCTTGAACTCACCCGCGTCGATGGCGGCAATCGCCTTGCGGTGGCTCTCGGCGGCCCAGGCGTCCTGTTCTTCCCGTCCGACCTCGTAGCGTTCCGCGACCACTTCTCCGGTGTTGCCCATGTGGTAGTCGTTGTAGGCGTCCCACAGACCGTCGTGGATCATCAGGTCGACGGCCTTGGCGTTTCCCATGCGGTACCCGAGGCGGGCACCGGGGAGCATGTACGGAGCGTTCGACATCGACTCCATCCCGCCGGCCACGACGACCTCCGCGTCGCCGGCCTTGATCGCCTGCGCGGCGATGACGGCGGCCTTCAGAGCGCTCCCGCAAACCTTGTTGATCGTCATGGCCGCGACCGAGTCGGGGAGGCCCGCGCCGAGAGCGGCCTGCCGGGCCGGGTTCTGGCCGAGCCCGGCGCCGACCACGTTGCCCATGATCACCTCGTCGATCTTGTCGGCATCGACGCCGGCGCGGCGGACCGCCTCCTGGACGGCGATGGCGCCGAGACGGGTCGCGGGAATCGAGGAGAGCGCGCCGAGAAACTTGCCGATCGGGGTGCGTACCGCGCTGACGATGACGGGGTTGTCCATGGGGGTCCTCCGGTCCGGTTCCCGCGGCGAGCGATCGCGCGCGCCGCTAACCGGCCTTGTTCGGTGCAGGATGGCTTGGGGGCCAATTCTAGCTTTGCGACCCGGGCCCCACAAGGCGGACAACGGACCTGCGCGGTACTCAGGGTCAGCCTGGCGGCCACCCCATCGCGCGCCCGCCGAGCAGGTGCACGTGGATGTGGAAAACGCTCTGTCCCGCGGGTGCGCCGCAGTTATTGATGAGGCGGTAACCGCCATCGACCTCTTCCTTGGCCGCGATCTCCTTGGCGACCAGGAGTAAACGACCCAAGAGATCTCGATGGTCCTCAGTGGCCTCGTTGAGTGACGCGATGTGTCGGCGCGGGATGATCAGGACGTGCACCGGGGCCTGGGGATTCAGGTCCCTGAACGCCACCACGTCGTCGTCGTCGTGGACGATCGTTGCGGGAATCTTCCCCGATGCGATCTTGCAGAACACGCAATCGCTCATCGGATCCTCTCCACGGAGGCTCCGAGCTCGCGGAGCTTCCGTTCCATCGGTTCGTAACCCCGGTCCAGGTGGTAGACACGGTCGATGACCGTGACCCCGTCGGCGACCAGGGCCGCCAGCACGAGACAGGCCGACGCCCTCAAATCGGTGGCCATGACCTGGGCCCCGGTAAGAGGCGCCGGGCCGACCACCACGGCAGTGTGCCCGTCGATGCGGACGTCGGCGCCCATGCGGAGCAATTCGGCGACGTGCATGAAGCGGTGCTCGAAGATCGTCTCGGCGATCACCGCCGTTCCCGTGGCCTGGGTCATCAGGGCCATGTACTGGGCCTGCATGTCGGTGGGAAAGCCCGGGTGCGGCGCGGTGCGGAGGTCCTGACTCGTCAGCCTCTCCGGCCGGTCCACGCGGAGACCGCCTTCGGTCGGCTCGATGACGACGCCGACGCGTCCGAGCTGATCGATGATCGCCTCCATAGGGTCGAAACGGGCGCCCTCGAGCTCGATCCCGTCGCCGACGATCGCCCCGAGCACCAGATAGGTTCCCGCCTCGATGCGATCGGGAATCACGCGGTGGCTGGCGCCTCCGAGGGCGTCGCGTCCTTCGACGACGATCTCGTCGGTCCCGGCCCCCTCGATCGACGCCCCCATCGCGCCGAGCAGCTCGGCCAGGTCGACGACCTCGGGCTCCTTCGCCGCATTCTGTAGCACCGTGGTGCCTCGCGCGAGGGTCGCCGCCATCATCAAGTTTTCGGTGGCCCCGACCGATTTCGACGGGAATGCGACGGTCGCTCCGCGGAGCCGGTCGGCGCGGGCCTCGACGTAGCCGTGCTCGAGGTTGATTTCCGCTCCCATGCGCTCCAGACCGTCGAGGTGGAGATTGATGGGGCGCTCCCCGATGGCACACCCGCCCGGCAGGGAGACCCTGGCCCGGCCGTGACGGGCCAGGAGCGGCCCCAGCACCAGGACCGAGGCGCGCATCGTCTTCACGAGGTCGTAGGGTGCCTCGAACGATGCAAAGCCGTCGGCCTGCACCGCTGCGCTGCCGTGCTCGCCGGACTCGACCCGTGCGCCGAGTTGCTCGAGCACCCGCAGCATCGTGCGGACGTCCCGCACGCCCGGGAGGTTGTCGAGCTCGACCCGCTCACCGGTCAGGAGCGAGGCCGCCAATGCCGGGAGCGCGGCGTTCTTCGAGCCCCCGATCTTGACGCGACCGGCGAGGCGCCGTCCCCCGGTGATCTTCAGCTTGTCCATGGTCGGGTCCTTTGGTGGGCTGTGATCATAACCCGAATCATCGTGGAGCTTCGGCGGTATCTCCTCGATCCCGGTCGCTACCACCCGGACTGGTACAATGCGCCCGCAACGGAGCGAAAGATGCTGGATCTCAACTATGTCAGAGAGCACGGGGACGACCTCGAGGCCGCGCTCCGCCGGCGGGGGATGGAGATGTCCCTCGAGCCGCTGCGGGAGCTCGACGGCGAGAGGCGCGCCGTGCTGGTCGAGGTCGAGGGGCTCAAGAAGCATCGCAACGAGAGCTCCAGGAAGATCGGCCAGTTGATCAAGGCCGGGGAGGATCCCGCTCCCCTGAAGAAAGAGATGCGTCAGGTGGGCGAGAAGATCTCCGCCCTCGGAGACCGCCTCAAGGAGGTCGAGGACAGGCTCCGGACCTTCATGCTCGAGCTCCCGAACATGCCTCACGAATCGGTGCCCGAAGGATTGACTCCGGAGGACAACCCGGTGGTGCGCACGTGGGGAGAGCGCCCGAGCTTCGATTTCGAGGCCAAGGCCCACTGGGACCTCGGTCCGGCCCTCGGCATCCTCGATTTTGAGCGCGCTACCAAGATCGCGGGCGCCCGTTTCGCGCTCTACGTCGGCGACGGAGCGCGACTCGAGCGAGCCCTGATCCAGTTCATGCTCGAGCTCCACACGACCGAGCACGGCTACACCGAGGTGCTCCCGCCGTTCATGGTCAACGCCGAGGCCCTCGTTGGAACGGGGCAGCTCCCGAAGTTCGAGGAAGACCTGTTCAAGACGATCCCCGGCGACTACTACCTCGTGCCGACGGCCGAGGTGCCCGTGACGAACATCCACGCCGGCGAGATTCTCGACGGCGAACAGCTTCCCGTTGCCTACACCGCGTTCACGCCGTGCTTCCGCAGCGAGGCCGGGTCCTACGGCAAGGACGTGCGCGGTCTGATCCGCCAGCACCAGTTCAACAAGGTCGAGCTCGTGCGTACCTGCCGGGCCGACGAGTCGTTCGACGAGCTCGAGAAGCTGACGTCCCATGCCGAAGAGGTGCTGCGGCGTCTGGGGCTGCCCTACCAGGTGATCGCTCTGTGTACCGGCGACCTGGGATTCGCGGCGGCCAAGACCTACGACATCGAGGTCTGGCTACCCGGACAGGACGCTTATCGTGAGATCTCGTCGTGCTCGAACTGCACCGACTTTCAGGCACGGCGTGCCGGCATCCGGTACCGTCCGGAGCCGGGGGCAAAGGCACGCCTGGCGCATACGCTCAACGGCTCGGGGCTCGCGGTCGGGAGGACCTTCGTCGCGATCCTGGAGAACTACCAGCAGGCCGACGGCACTGTCGTGATTCCCGAGGCGCTTCGGCCGTTCATGGGTGGGCAAGAGAAGATCGAGCCGCGGGGCTGACGGCGGTCGCGCCTTCCGGATGGAAAAGGGAGGCCCCCTCGGAGGGGTGGCCGAGTGGTTTAAGGCGGCGGTCTTGAAAACCGCTGAGCGCAAGCTCCGTGGGTTCGAATCCCACCCCCTCCGCCAATGCCGTGTCGGGATCCGTTGACGGTAGCCCACCGTGAGCTACAATCCCTGGTTCCGTACCCGCCTGGACTGCCGTGGAGAGGTGCCGGAGTGGCCGAACGGGGCGGATTGCTAATCCGTTGTAGGGGGAAACTCCTACCGAGGGTTCGAATCCCTCCCTCTCCGCCAACCGTCGTTGCCTGATTCTTGCGGCCCACCCGACAGTTCGATCCCCAATCCGGAGGCTCCAGGTCCGCTTGACGCGGAACCACAGGGCCGGTTTCACGTATCCCCTCTCGACCGCGCGCATCGAGGGCTTTGGGTGGGGCTTCGTGCTCCCACCCGAGGGAGGAGAACGGCGATGCGAACCTGGACACGGATCCTCACGATCGCGGCCGCGCTGTGCTCGAGCCTCGGTGCGGGAATCGCATCGAGCTCGGAGGCTCCGGACGGGGTCATCGCTTTCGACTCCGATCGATGGGTCCTGGTCGGCGCGGCACGCAGCGAGTTCCTCGGCAGAGACGCTCTCGCCGGCTTCGCGTACCTGAAGGATGTCGAGCTCGACGACGGCGTCATCGAGGTTGACGTCGCGGTCACCGGGACCCGCTCTTATCCTGGGATCGTCTTCCGCATGCAGTCTCAGGATAATTACGAGCGCTTCTACATCCGGCCTCACCGAGCCGGCCTCTACCCGGACGCGCTGCAGTACGTCCCCGTGTTCAACGGCATTGCCGGATGGCAGCTCTACAACGGTGACGGCTTCACCGCCGAGGCCTCGATCCCGGCCGACCAATGGGTGCCCCTGAGGCTGGAGCTCGGCGGGAAGCAGGCCAGGCTATTCGTCGGTGACGCCGATGAGCCCGCGCTCGTGATCCCTCACCTCTTGCACGGGAGCGTGAAGGGAACCGTAGGATTGTCGGGTCCGCGGGATGGATCGGCCTACTTCTCGAACTTTCGGTATCGAGCCGATGACAGCCTCGACTTTCCACCCGTCGTCGAGCCGGAAACGCCGCCCGGTACGATCACCCGGTGGCAGATCTCCCAGCCTTTCCCGATCGGTGCGATCGACATGGAGCACTACCCCACCGGCGAGGAGGCCGCCGGGATCACTTGGCGGGACGTGACCCCTGGGCCGTCGGGACTGGTCGACGTGGCGCGCTACACGGGTCGAATCGGGCGAGAGACGGACTGCGTGCTCGCCAGGACCGTCCTGCACGAAGAGAAAGAGACGGTCCGGGAAATCCGTTTCGGATACTCCGACGCGGTCACCCTGTTCCTCAACGGAGAGCTCCTGTTCTCGGGCAACAGTGCCTACCGCCAGCGCGACCCGTCTTTCCTGGGAATCGTCGGCCTCAACGACGCGGTCTATCTGCCCCTGATGAAAGGTGACAACGAGCTGCTCCTGATGGTCGCGGAGAGCTTCGGGGGCTGGGGCTTCATGGCTCGCGACGGCCGTGCGGTCTTCCTGCGCGACGGCGTCAGCCGGCTGTGGGAGACCGGGGACGACTTCCGGACACCGGAGAGCGTTCTGCACGATCCCGCCAGAGACGTCCTGTACGTCTCCAATTTCGACGTCTTCAACGTCGGCATGGCTCCGGCGCAGTCGATCTCGAAGCTGTCGATGGACGGCGAGGTTCTGGAGGCGGAGTGGGTCGGAGGGGTGAGCAACCCATCGGGGATGGCCATCTTCGACGACCGGCTGTTCGTGGTCGAGCGAGCGTCCGTGGCCGAGATCGAGATTGACACGGGAGAGATCGCCGAGCGGTACCCAGTGGTCGGGGGAAGACTCCTGAACGACATCGCCATCGATTCCGAGGGGCGCATCTACGTCTCCGACTCCGGGACCGGCGTCATCTACCGGCTCGCGGACGGCGAGGTCGAGGCCTGGGCCTCGGGCGACGAGATTGACCGCCCCAACGGTCTGCACGTCGACGGGGACCGGCTGATCGTCGGCAACAACGGCGACAGCAGCCTCAAGTCGGTAGATCTCGCCGACGGGACGATCCGGACCATTGCGAGGCTGGGACCGGGCGTGATCGACGGCATAGAAATGGACGGTGACGGCAACTACCTGGTCTCGCTCGTCGAGGGCAAGCTTTACCGGGTCTCACCCTCCGGCAAGCTCACCAAGCTCGTGGACACCACGGGCCCAGGTAACTACATCGCCAATTTCGACTACATCCCTGCCCGCCGCCAGGTGGTAGCCCCCACCTACACCAACAACCGCATCATCACCTACCACCTACCCAGCCAACACTAACGGTGCCAGGCATCACGAACGTTTCAGTTCCGAGCCCGCATCACTGCCAACTCCTTGATACGAAACAACTTGGTTTCTCGTCTTTCCCTGGTACCCGGCGCAAGTCAAGTGCCAGGTCAAAGATCCGGGCTCAACTCTTACACGAACAAGGAGTTGCTCGTTTTCGGCTGGCGGGAGTTGCAACGACTGTCACGCCTGGCACTGTTTTCTTCTTGTTTTTTTGCTTGGATACCAGACATTTGTCTGGTATATTTCTGGTATTCGATATTGATGAGGTCAGGCATGGGACGCACTCCGCCCGGAGAGACTCGCGAGCGGATTTTTCGCTTTGTTCGGAAGCATTTGCTGGCCGGCCGGCCGCCTACCGTCCGGGACGTCCAGCGGGCTTTCGGCTTCCGGGCCGTCCAGACCGCCCGGGAGCACCTCGAGGCCCTGGTCGCCGAGGGACGTCTCGACAAAGAGCCCGGAAAGGCCCGTGGCTATCGTCTGTCCCACGGCGGCCGGGCGGGCGAGGCGCCGACGGTCCTGATTCCCCTGCTCGGTCGGGTGCCGGCCGGGCCTCTGGACGCGGCTGTCGAAGATCCGGATGGCTACCTTCCCGTCCAGACGAGGCACGCCCCCGACGAGCTGTTCGGGCTTCGTGTGCGCGGAGAGAGCATGACCGGGGCGGGGATCCTTCCGGGAGACGTCATCGTGGTCCGCCGGCAGCCCTCGGCGAGCTCGGGTGACATCGTGGTGGCGCTGATCGACGACGAAGCGACTGTCAAGCGTCTGCGTATCCGGAAACGGCGCATCGAGCTACACCCCGAGAATCCCGCGTTCAACGTCCTGATCCCCGACTCGAACGAGATGTCGCTGCTCGGCAAGGTCGTCGAGGTGCGACGCCGGTTGGACCGACCGTGAGTGCCCGGGCGAACCTCGATCTCTCGCCCCTGCCAACGGAGTCTCCGGAGCCGACGCGGGCGGGGAAAGATGCCGGCAGCCTGCACCGCGGGCTGGTCGTTCCCGACGCGCCGGCCGCGTGGCGTCTGTCCGCCTTTCACGGTCGCGTCGGAGAGATCTCCGGCAATCGCGCCACCGCAACGCTGACCCTCGCCTTTCGTCTGGTGCTCGAGGCGCAACGGCTCGGCGAGCCGGTTGCCTGGGTCACCGGCTTGGCGAGCGCGTTCTATCCCCCCGACGTGGCGAGCACGGCGGTCGACCTCGACGCCCTGGTGGTAGTGCGAGCGTCGGACGTTCGCCTGTCCGCCCGGGCCGCGGACCTGCTCGTGCGCTCGGGAGCGTTCGGCCTGGTGGTCCTGGACCTCGGCAAGGAGGCCCGGGTTCCGCCTCCCGTCCAGGCCCGGCTCGTCGGCCTCGCCAGGAAGCACCACGCCGCCGTCGTCTATCTCACCGAGAAGGAAGCCGAGCGCCCGTCGGTGGGCTCTCTCGTCTCGATTCGCGCCGAGGCCGCGAGGGCCCGACGAACCGGCGAGCAGTTCCTGTGCGAGGCGCGCATCCTCAAAGACAAGCGCCGCGGGCCGGGCTGGAGCCACGAGGAGGCCTGTCATGGACCGGATGGCCTGCATTGACCTCCCGGCCTTTCCTCTCCAGCTCCTGCTGCGGCGCCACGGCGAGTGGCGGGATCGTCCCGTCGCCGTCGTCGATAGTGATCGTCCCCAGGGAAAGATCCTGTGGGTCAACGAGCGCGCCCGTGGCTACAGAATCCTGCCGGGCATGCGCTACGCGGCGGGACTGTCCCTCGCCGGCGACCTGCACGCCGCCGAGATGCCGGCCGCCGAGATCGACCGGGCGATCTCATCCCTGGGCCGGCGGCTGCGTTGCTTCACGCCCCACGTCGAGCCCGCCCGGGACGATCCCGGGGTCTTCTGGCTCGACGCCTCGGGCCTCGAGCGGCTCTACGGCTCCCTGCCCAACTGGGCCGGTCTGATCCGATCCGAGCTGCGGCGATCGGGCCTGGAGTGCAACACCACGGTAGGCTTCAGCCGGTTCGGCACCTACGCCCTGTCCAAGAGCAAGCGCGGCGTTCTCGTTCTCGACCGACCCGCCGACGAGCGCGCCGCCTCGCGACGCGTTTTCCTCGATCGCCTCGCCCTCGAGCCCGGGGTACGGGAAACGCTCGGCAAGCTGGGGATCCGGACCGTGGGCGACTTCATGGACCTCCCCTCCGAGGGCATCGAGAAACGCTTCGGCTCCGAGATTCATCGCCTGCACCGACTGGCCTCGGGCGTGCTGCGACTGCCGTTGCAGCCCGAGGCACCCGTGCCCCCGGCCCTCCAGCGCCTGGGGCTCGATCATCCCGTGACCAACGTGGCGCGGTTGATGGTCGTGATCGAGCGACTGCTAGGGCCGCTGCTCAGGACGCTGGCCGATCGAAATCACGTCCTGAGCAAGCTGCACGTCGGGTTCCGCTTCGAACGTCTCGGCGACCACATCGAGGGCTTGCGCCCTGCCGCTCCCACGCTGGACGCGGCGCAGCTGCTCGAGCTGGTGCGATTGCGACTCGACGCTCTACGAAAGCTTCCGGACGGCGTGGTCGAGGTCGTGGTTTACGCCGAGAGCATGGCGGCAACCCGCGAGCAGATCGGGCTGTTCGCCCGGCGACCGCGGCGCGACACGGCGGCGGCCAACCAAGCGCTGGCACGCGTCCGTGCCGAGCTCGGCAACGACGCGGTGGTGCGTGCCCGCCTTCGCGAGGCGCACCTGCCCGAGGCCAGCTTCCGCTGGGAGGCGGTCGAGGGGGTGGCCGTGCCCCGGCCACGAGAGGCGGACCAGCCCACGCTCGTGCGACGGATCTACGCCCGACCGGTTCCCCTGCCCTCCCGCGCGCGCCACGAGCCCGACGGCTGGATGCCGCGCAGTCTCGAGCAGGGACCGGTGGTGCGCGTGCTCGGGCCCTACGTCGTCTCGGGGGGTTGGTGGCGCAAGCCGGTGCACCGCGAGTACCACTTCGCCGAGACCCAGAAGGGTGAGCTCCTGTGGCTCTACTACGACCGCCCCCGTCGTCGTTGGTATCTACAAGGCCGGGTCGAGTAAGAAAATCGAACTGGGGAGTCTTTGTACGTACCGCTGTGGTGCAAGAGCAACTTCTCGTTTCTCGAGGGGGCCAGTCATCCCGAAGAGCTGGTCGAGGCCTGCGCACACCTGGGGATCGAGACGCTCGCCCTGACCGACCACGATGGCGTCTACGGCGTGGTCGAGGCCCACGTCAAGGCCCGGGAGTCGGGCGTCGGACTGATCATCGGATCCGAGGTCACCCTCGACGACGACTCGACCCTGATCCTGCTCGCGAAGAGCCGGGAGGGTCACGCCAACCTGTGCCGGCTGATCACCTTCGGACGACGTCGCTCCGAAAAGGGAGAGAGCCGCGTGCGGTGGGACGAGGTCTGCGCCCACGCCGCGGGCCTGATCGTCCTGTGGGGCGGAGATCGCAGCCTGCTGGTGAGCGAGGCCGATCCGGTCTTCGTGGCTCACGACCTGAAGGACGCCTTCGGCGACCGGCTCTACGCCCTGGCCACCCGCCACCGCCGAGCCGAGGAACCGAAGCGGGAAGCACGGCTGAGACGACGGGCGGAGCGCTACGGTATCCCCGTAGCGGCCGGCACGGAGGTGCTGTACCACAAGCCCGCGCGGCGCGAGGTCCAGGACGTCCTGACCTGCATCCGCCACGGCGTCACCTTGAGCGGCGCCGGGCGGAGGATCAAGCCCAACGCCGAGCACGCCCTGAAACCGCCCCACGCCTTCACCGCCCTGTTCCACGACGATCCGGCGGCGGTGGCGCGAACCCTCGAGATCGCCGGGCGGTGCTCCTTCTCACTGGCGGCCCTGCGCTACCGTTACCCGTCGGAGAAGCTCCCCGACGGCACAACCTCGTCCGGGTGGCTGCGCAAGCTGACCTTCGACGGCGCGCGGGAGCGCTACGGCGGACCGGCCTCACCGGAGATGATCCGCCAGCTCGAAAAGGAGCTCGACCTGATCGACGAGCTCGACTACGGCGGCTACTTCCTGACCATGTGGGAGATCGTGCGCTTCTGTCGCGAGCGCGGGATTCTCTGCCAGGGCCGCGGCTCGGCGGCGAACTCCGCGGTGTGCTATTGCCTGGGGATCACCGCGGTCGACCCGGTTCGAATGGGATTGCTGTTCGAGCGCTTCCTCTCGCGGGAACGCGCCGAGCCGCCGGACATCGACCTCGACATCGAGCACGAGCGTCGCGAGGAGGTCATCCAGCACGTCTACGAGAAGTACGGCCGCAGCCACGCCGCCATGGTCTGCAACTTCATCCGCTACCGCTCGCGCTCGGCGATCCGCGAGGTCGGCAAGGTTCTCGGCGTGGCCGAAACCGCCCTCGATCGCCTCTCCAAGCTGATGTCCCACCACGGCGGTCTCGCGCCGGAGACCCTGATGCACGCCGGGCTCGATCCGGAACAGGAGGTCCACGGCCACCTGCTGCGACTGGCCGGCGAGATCCTCGACTTCCCGCGGCACCTCTCGATCCATCCCGGCGGTTTCCTCCTGGGCCACGAGCCGGTCTCCGACCTCGTCCCCATCGAGAACGCCTCGATGCCCGACCGCACCGTCATCCAGTGGGACAAGGACTGTCTCGAGGAACTGGGGTTGTTCAAGGTCGACCTGCTGGGCCTCGGCGCGCTCCACCAGCTTCACCTGGGCTTCGACCTGATCGAAGAGCACCACGGCGAGAGCTGGTCGATGGCGACGATCCCCGGAAAGGACGGCTCGACCTTCGACATGATCTGCAAGGCCGACACCGTCGGCGTCTTCCAGATCGAGAGCCGCGCACAGATGGCCATGCTCCCCCGGCTCAAGCCGCGGACCTACTACGACCTGGTGGTCGAGGTCAGCATCGTGCGCCCCGGCCCGATCACCGGCGGCATGGTTCACCCCTACCTCCGGCGCCGCTCCGGGGACGAGCCGGTCGTCTACCCGCACCCCAGCCTCGAGCCGGTCCTGAAGAAGACCCTCGGCGTACCCCTCTTCCAGGAGCAGGTCATCCGCCTCGCCATGGTCGCCGCCGACTACACCCCCGGCGAGGCCGACCAGCTACGCCGTGACATGGCCGCGTGGCGGCGCTCCGGGAGGATCGAGCGCCACCACCAGCGCCTCGTCGACCGCATGACGTCCAAGGGCATCGCGACGGAGTTCGCCGAGCGCGTCTTCGAGCAGATCCGCGGCTTCGGTGAGTACGGCTTCCCCGAGAGCCACGCCGCGAGCTTCGCCCTGATCGCCTGGGCCACCGCCTGGATGAAGTGCCACTACCCCGAGGCGTTCGCCTGCTCGCTCCTCAACGCCCAGCCCATGGGGTTCTACTCGGCGGCCACAATCATCGACGACGCCAAGCGTCACGGCGTCGAGATCCGCCCCGTCGATGTCACCCGCAGCCATTGGAACTGCACCCTGGAAACCGGCGACGCAAGAACTGCAAAAACCGGGGACAGTCACCCTGGGAAAACTGGGGACAGGTACCCTTTTTTGACGACGGCGGCGGGAAAGCGAGTCACTCACTCGAAAAAGGGTACCTGTCCCCAGTTTTCCGGTCCCCAGTTTTTGCGTCGCCGGTTTCCGATTCGGATGGGGCTGCGGTACGTCAAGGGGTTGAGCAAGAGGTCCTGGGAGCGGATCGAGACGGCGCGCGGCGAGCGATCGTTTTCCGCCGTCGAGGACTTCGTCGAACGCACGCGGCTCGACGAGGGCTCCCTGACGCGCCTCGCCGAGGCCGGCGCCCTCTCGGCCCTCGACGGCGACCGTCGGTCGGCGATGTGGCGTGTGGCTTCGACAAGCTCAGCGCAGGGAGCGGCCTCGAGCTCGGCCCGGAAGCGAGGACGTCGGCTGCCGATGACGACTCGCGAGCGCCTGCCGCTGTTCGCCGCTCTCGACGATTCCGAGACGATCAACTGGGACTACCGCACGACCCGCCACAGTCCTCGCGGTCATCCCCTCGCGCCGCTGCGTCCTCAACTCGAGAAGCGCAGGCTGCCGGACGCCACACGCGTGGCCGCGATGAAGGACGGCGAGCGGGTGCGCTACGCGGGTCTCGTCATCTGCCGCCAACGCCCCGGAACCGCCTCCGGGGTGGTCTTCATGACCCTCGAAGACGAAACCGGTTTCGTCAACGTCGTGGTGTGGAGCCGGGTGTTCGAGAAGCACGCCGTCCTGATCAAGACCACCAGCTTCCTCGGCGTGACCGGCAAGCTCCAGGTCCAGGACGGCGTCACCCACCTGATCGCCGACACGTTCTGGATCCCACGGGTCGGCGCCCGCCCCGAAAGCGGCGGCAGCCACGATTTTCATTGATCCGAATCAGCCTTGATGCCCCAGAACGATGGAGAGGACGTCCTCCGCCGCACGGGGTCGGGCGATTCGACGTGCTGCCTGGCGCATGTCGCGGAGCCGCTCCGGATGATCGAGCAGCTCCGGCACCCGGAACTCGAGGCCGGCGGCGTCGTGCGCCTTGAGCGCCGCGCCGTTTTCCAGGAGGAAGTCGGCGTTGCGCTCTTCCTGTCCCGGAATCGGGGAGACGACGATCATCGGCAAACCCGAGGCGAGGCACTCGGAGGTCGTGAGCCCACCGGGCTTGCTGACGGCAAGATCGCTCGCTGCCATGAACCGTTCGATCGTCGTCGTGAAACCCACCGGGAGCAGCCGGTCGCCGTGGTCGCGGGCGAGTCGCTCGAGATCGCTCTTGAGCCGCTGGTTCCTTCCGGCCAACGCCACGATCCGAAAGGACCGCTCCAGCGAGAGGAGACGCCCGGCGAGCTCCGGAAGCTCTCCGATGCCGAGCCCGCCCGCCATCATCAGGAGCGTCGTCTCGTCGGGATCGATCCCGATCTCCCCGGCGCAGACCTCCCGGGGAGGAGGGTCCCGGAAGACGGGCATCACGGGGATCCCGGTGACGTGGATGCGCTCGGCGGGCACGCCGCGGTCGCGCATCCTCCACGCCACTTCCTCGCTCGCCGCGAAGTACCCGGCCATGTGGCGGCGGATCCAGAGGTAGTGCACGTCGAAATCTGTGACCTGAACCCACACCGGCGTCCGGAGTCGCCCGCCGTCGATCATGCGCGACAGCAGCTCCGCGGGCAGGAAGTGGGTGCAGATGATGTGGTCCGGGGCGTGCGCGGCGATCGCCCGCTCCAGCTTGCGGGTGTTGAGGCGCTCGATGGCCAGTCGCAGCCGCCGCGTCTTCGAGTCCTCGCCCTCCTCGCGATCCGTCTTGCCGTACAGGAATCCCCACAATGCCGGATGTTCCTGGACCACTCGAACGTAGGACTCGGCGTAGGCCTTCCGAAACAGCTTCGGCACCAGGTCCATGACGTCGACGTGAGCGACCTCGACGCCGGAGAGCGTCTCGGCGGCAGTGCACTCCAGGGCCTGGGCCGCGCGAACGTGGCCGGCGCCGGCCGAGACGCTCAGGAGGAGGATCCGCGTCGCCATCCCGACAAGCATACCGGACCCGGCCCTCGGTCCCGGTTTCTTGGATCCCCGAGACCGTCTCTGTTACGATTCCCCGTTTCGGAGGCCTTCCATGTCCGAGATTCGAGCCCGCTTCGCGCCCAGCCCGACAGGGTACCTCCACGTCGGCGGAGCCCGGACGGCGATGTTCAACTGGCTGTTCGCACGCCGCGCCGACGGGAGATTCGTGATCCGGGTCGAGGACACCGACGTCCTCCGGAACATCGAGGGCGCCGAGGCCAGACAGCTCGAAGACCTGCGATGGCTGGGCCTCGACTGGAACGAGGGACCGGACATCGGTGGGGATCGGGGCCCCTACCGCCAGAGCGAGCGCCGCGACCGATACGACGCCGCCCGGGATCGGCTCCTGGCCTCGGGCCACGCATACTGGGCGTTCGACACCCCGGAGGAGCTCGACGAGCTCCGCAAGCGCGCCACCCTCGCGAAGCGGACCTTTCGCTATCCGCGCCCGGACCCGCTCCCGACCGAGGCCGACGCCGAGCGGGCACGCGCCGAGGGTCGACCGCTGGTCGTGCGCTTCAAGACGCCGCCCGAGGGGGTATCCGTCAACGACGAGGTCCTCGGGACGGTGAGCTTCCCCGCCGACCAGGTCGACGACTTCGTGATCGTGAAATCGAACGGATGGCCGACCTATCACCTCGCCGTCGTCGTCGACGACGCCGCGATGGGAGTCACCCACGTCCTCAGGGCGCAGGAGCATCTCGTCAACACGCCCCGGCACGTCCTGCTCCAGCGGGCACTGGGGTATCCGACTCCCGCGTACGCTCACCTGCCGCTGGTTTTCAACAATGACGGCAGCAAGATGTCGAAGCGCGACAAGCACCGGGCGGTTCGTGAGGCCGTCGGCGAGCGACTGCGGCAAAAGCGCTGGAGCCTCGACGAGGCGGCCCGGTTCGCCGATTCGGATCCCGACACCCTGAAGCGGTGGCTCGACGATAAGGTCGACGCGGATCTGGACATGGACCGGCTCGCTCGCCTCGCCGACCAGGCCGGCGTTGCGGTTCCGGAGATCGACGTCCACGACTTCCGCGCCTCGGGCTACCTTCCCGAGGCCCTCGCCAACTTCCTCGCGCTGATCGGATGGTCGCCCGGCGGCGACCGCGAGAAGATGACCCTGGCCGAGATGACCGCGGCCTTCTCCCTGGACCGCATCAACAAGACGGCCGGGAAGTTCGATCGCGAGAAATTGCTGGCGATGAACACCGAGTGGGCCGCCGGGCTTCCCCCCGAACGGTTGCTCGAGGCTTTCCAGGACTGGGCCCGGGTGAGCGGCTCCCCGCTCAGCGCGCTCGACGATGTCACCGCGGCGTACGTCCTCGAGGCCTGCCGGGGATATCGGACGTTCCGCGACGTCGAGCACAAGGCGGGCATCCTGTTTGCCGACGACGGCGAGGTCACCTACGACGCCAAGGCGGTGAAGAAGTTCCTGGAGAAGAAGGAAGGCCGCGGGTGGTCGGTGCTGGAGCGCCTGCTCCCCGAGCTCGAGTTGCTCGAGCCCTGGTCGGCGGAGTCCGTCGAGGGACTGTTCGCCGAGTTCTGCGAGCGGGAAGAGGTCAAGCTCGGAGAAGTGGCCCAGCCGATCCGGGTCGCGGTGGCCGGACGGGCGGTCAGCCCGGGCATCGGCGACACCCTGGTGCTCCTGGGCCGCGAGAAGACACTCCGCCGCATCCACAACTGTCTGGGCACGAGAGGATCCGGGGGGTAGATGTCGAACAACACAGCCAAGGACGCTACGGGTGAATCCGAGGAGTCGGGGCGTCGCCTCAACTTCATCGACGAGATCGTCGAGAAGGATCTTCGCGACGGCAAGCACAACGGCCGGGTTCACACCCGCTTTCCGCCCGAGCCCAACGGCTACCTCCACATCGGGCACGCCAAGTCGATCTGCCTGAATTTCGGCATCGCCGCGCGTCATGGCGGACGGTGCAACCTGAGATTCGACGACACCAATCCCATCAAGGAAGAGAAGGAGTTCGTCGAGTCGATCAAGGAGGACGTCCGCTGGCTGGGCTTCGACTGGGGGGACCGCGAGCTGTACGCCTCGGACTACTTCGACCAGCTCTACGAGTTCGCCTTGAAGCTCGTCCGTGCGGGCAAGGCCTACGTCGACGACCTGACCGCCGAGCAGATCCGGGAGCACCGCGGCACGCTCACCGAGCCGGGCCGCAATAGCCCCCACCGCGACCGAACGGTGGACGAGAACCTCGACATGTTCGAGCGCATGCGAGCCGGCGAGTTCCCCAACGGATCCCGGACCCTTAGAGCCAAGATCGACATGGCCTCCCCCAACCTGAACATGCGCGACCCGGTGCTGTACCGCATTCTCCGGGCGAGCCACCATCGCTCGGGGGACACCTGGTGCATCTACCCGATGTACGACTTCGCCCACGGACAGTCGGACTCCATCGAGGGCATCACGCACTCGCTGTGCACGCTGGAATTCGAAGACCACCGGCCCCTGTACGACTGGTTCATCGACCAGCTCGAGATCTTTCACCCTCAACAGATCGAGTTCGCGCGACTGAACGTGAACTACACGGTGCTGAGCAAACGGAAGCTCAAGCGACTCGTCGATGAAGGTCTGGTGAAAGGGTGGGACGACCCTCGCATGCCGACTCTCTCCGGCATTCGTCGGCGCGGCTACCCCCCGGAGGCGATTCGACGATTCTGCGACGAGATCGGCGTGGCCAAGGCGAACAGCACCGTCGACGTGGCCCAGCTCGAAAACAACGTCCGCGACGACCTCAACAAGCGGTCCGCGCGCGTCATGGGGGTCCTCCGACCGCTGCGCGTGGTGATCGACAACTACCCGGAAGACCGGGTAGAAGAGCTGGAGGCGATCAACAACCCCGAGGACGCCGCCATGGGAACGCGCAAGGTCCCATTCTCGCGCGTCCTGTATGTCGAGCGCGAGGACTTTCGTGAAGAAGCCCCGAAGAAGTGGTTTCGTCTCGCCCCTGGCCGGGAGGTCCGGCTGCGGTACGCCTATTTCGTAACCTGCGTCGACGCCGTCAAGGATCCCGCCACCGGCGAGGTTATCGAGCTGCGCTGCACCTACGACCCGGCCTCACGGGGTGGCAACTCCCCCGACGGTCGCAAGGTCCGAGGGACGCTGCACTGGGTGTCGGCGGCGCACGCCGTCGAGGCGGAAGTCCGGCTCTACGACCGGCTGTTCCTGAAGGACAACCCCGACGACACCGACGACGGATCCGACTTCCTCTCGAACCTCAACCCGCAATCCCTGGAAACGCTGGACGGCTGTCGCGTCGAGCCGAGCCTGGCCTCGGCGAAGCCCGGCGACCGTATCCAGTTCGAGAGGCAGGGCTATTTCTGCGTCGACCCCGACTCCACCCCGGATCGGCCGGTCTTCAACAGGACCGTCGCCCTTCGGGACTCGTGGGCCAAGATCGAGCGGGCGCAAGAGGGTGGCAAGCCCCGGGGCCGATGACCCACCGGGGCCTCGTTGACCGCCCGAGAGGCCTTGCTATAATCCGGTGCACGGACACGCGGTGGGGTGTCGTCCAATGGTAGGGCACGCGGCTCTGGACCGTGGAATCGGGGTTCGAATCCCTGCACCCCAGCCAATCTTCCGTCTTCCCGGCCCCGTACTCCCATCACCCGTTTTTCGATCGTTCGCGGTCGATGGAGGCACACGGTGAAGGCCATGATCCTCTCCAGCCACGCGCCGATCCACGAGCGGCCCCTGGGGCTCAGCGATCTCCCCGATCCCGAGCCCGGCCACGGTGAGATCCTCGTCCGGGTCCGCGTCTGCGCCATTTGCCGCACCGATCTGCACGTCATCGAAGAGGATCTACCGTCCGCGCGCCTGCCGATCGTCCCCGGACATCAGGTGGTCGGCGTGGTGGAGCGCATGGGTCCGGGGTGCCGCCGCTTCTCTTCCGGCGATCGCGTCGGGATCGCGTGGCTGCGCTGGACCTGCGGCAGATGCGCCTTCTGTGCCAGCGGCGCGGAGAACCTCTGCGACGGGTCGAGATACACCGGCTACCACGAGCACGGCGGCTACGCCGAGAAGGCGGTCGTCCACGAGGACTTCGCCTACGCCATTCCGGAGACGTTCTCCGATCTCGACGCGGCCCCGTTGCTGTGCGCGGGGATCATCGGCTATCGCGCCCTGCGAAGAAGTGATGTTCCCCCGGGCGGTCGCCTGGCCCTCTACGGCTTCGGTTCGTCCGCTCACGTGGTCATCCAGATCGCCCGCCACCGAGGCTGCGAGGTCCAGGTGGCGACCCGCGGAGAGACCCACCGCGAGCTCGCGCGTCGCCTGGGAGCCGCGTGGGTCGGCGACACCTTCGACGCCATGCCGGAAGCTCCTGACGGCTCGATCATCTTCGCTCCCGTCGGCACCGTGGTGCCGGCCGCACTGCGCGCCGTCCGGAAGGGCGGCACCGTTGCCATGGCGGGAATCTACATGTCCCCGGTTCCGGAGATGGACTACGACGCCTGCCTGTTCCACGAGAAGAACCTACGGAGCGTCGAGGCCAACACGCGCCGGGACGGCGAGGATCTCCTCCGCGAGGCCGCCGAGGTCCCGATCCGGCCCAACGTGACGACGTTCGCGCTCGAGGAGGCCAACGACGCGCTGATCCGGCTCGCCGAGGACCGCATCGACGGCACCGGGATCCTGGTCGTGGACGACGCCTGACCGTCAGGCCTCGTGCAGCGCTTCCTGGAGGCGGTCGCCTCCCCCGCTGGCCGCGGGAGCCCCGTGCGCAGGACACAGGACCTCCGGGGCGAGGTCCAGGAGCTTCGCAACACTCGCCCGAATGCCCAGCGGGTCGTCGACGTACTTGTCGGGAATCAACCCGAACGCGCCCTCGCCCTCCCGGACCACCAGGTCACCCGAGAACAGGACGGGGCCGCCGCTGTCTCGCTCGAGGATCAGCGCGCAGTGGACGGTGCCGAAGCCCGGCGTGTCGACGGCACGGAGCGAGCCCGGAAGCTCCTCCCCGTCGGCGTACCAGTGGTCCGGCGTCTCGTCGAGATCGTGGGCGCCCTCGGGAGCGTAAACCGGGACTCCGAGTCGTTTCCGGAGCCGCCATGCCGAGCGCTGGTGTTGCCCCTCGGTGAGACAGATCGCGGCGACCTTGCCGAGGGAATCGCCGGCCTCCTTCGACAGCGGAAGGGGGTCGATCAGCACCTTGCCGTCGGGTGTCTCGACGCCGTAGGCATCGCTGCGAAAGCCGATCCTATCGTCCTGAACCGTCCAGCGGACGATGCCGGGAACGACCGTGACCACCCGATCCGCGAACATCGTGGGTTCGGACATCGGAGCACCTCCTCGAATGCGCGTCGCGAAGCACCCGCGCGGTCACCATTATCGACCCTGGCGACGTCGAGGGCCACCACCGCACGGGAACGCGGTGCGGGCGTGTTGAGATTCGAGCGGCTCCTGGTATCCTGAATGGCCTCGGAGCACGACCTCGATGAGCGAAAGCGTAGTACTGGTAACCGGAGCGGGAGGCGAGATGGGGCATCTCCTCCTCCCGGAGCTCCGCAAGCAGGGCCATCGCGTGGTGGCCCTGGACATCAAGCCGCTCTCGCCGGGGCCAGCCGCTCACTGCGCCGAGTTCGTCGAGGCCAGCATCCTCGACACCGAACGGCTCGCGGATCTCGTTCGCCGACACCGGCCGGAGCAGATCTTCCACCTTGCCGCGATACTCTCAACACGCGCCGAGCAAGACCCGACGCTGGCACACGCGGTCAACGTGGACGGCACGATGGAGCTGATGACCCTGTGCGCCAACGAGCTCGGCGCGGCGGGCCGCCCTGCGCGCTTCCTCTACCCCAGCAGCATCGCGGTCTACGGTATGCCCGACGCCCGAACCAAGGATTCCGCGGGTGCGGTCAAGGAGCCCGAGTGGAACGTTCCGACCGGGATCTACGGCTGCAACAAGCTGTACTGCGAGCTGCTCGGTCAGTACTATTCCCGCGACGAACGGGCCGAGCGCCGCCTGGACTTCCGATCGATAAGATTCCCCGGCCTGATCAGCGCCGAAACGGTACCGAGCGGCGGGACCAGCGATTACGCGCCCGAGATGATCCACGCCGCCGCCCAGGGAAAGGCCTATACCTGCTTCGTGGGCCCCGAGACCCGGATGCCGTTCATGACGATGGTAGACGCCGTCTCGGCCTTCCTCGATCTGGCGTCGGCTCCCGAGACGGATCTCACCCGACGGGTCTACAACATTCGAGCCTTCAGCCCGACCGCCGCCGGGATCCGAGACCGGGTCGTCGATGTCTTCCCCGATGCGGTCATCGACTTCGAGCCCGACGTCCGACGCCAGGCGATCGTGGATTCGTGGCCGGCCGACGTCGACGACGACCATGCCCGCAAGGACTGGGGCTTCGCGCCGCGCCACGGCCTGGACGAGGCGCTCCGCGACTACCTCCTCCCCGCGCTTTGCGAACGGTACGGAGTCGAAGTCGCTACTTCCCGCCCTGATCCCGCGCGCCGCTGACCCGTACCAGCCGTCCCACTCGCCACCCCTTCCGCCCCTTGTCGCCCCGAGTTCGTGGCCCCGCGGAGGCGGCAGGCGTGGAAGCCCGGGATTGCGTCCCTGGCGCCGCTGAAACCTCCGGGGCCCACGTAGCCCGCACTCGGCGTTACCGTCGCTTTCAAAGGACGCCTGGGACGCAATCCCGGGCTTCCACGCCGACCGCCTCCGCTACAGTTAGAGCACAGCGGGTGCGTGGAGAGCACACACCCCCTTCCAGCGGTCCTTTGAAACCGACGGTCCGGGTCACCCCACTTCGAGCGCTCGCATGCCCGGGGCCGGGGCCACGGCGCGGCCCGTATCGCCCGGCGGTTTCAGCGGTCGCAGGAAGGGGGTGTGTGCTCTCCACGCACCCGCGGGACCACGATCGAGAAACTCTGGAGAAACGACGCCCGGAATGCCCAGGTCAGAGCTTCCAGTGCTCGAGGTTGTGCTCGAGACCGGCGATCTCGTCTTCCGGGTCACCGCCGTGGAAGTGCCGGCTCGTCCAGATGAACGCTGCGAGTGTCACGTAGAACAGCCCACCGGCCGTCAACACGACCCACGGCGGTATCGGCCCGACGGCGATTCGATCCCAGTACACGTTCCAAGACCGTGCCCACGTCGGGTGGATTAGGACCTTCACGCACCACCCACCGAGGACGATCAGGAAGATGAAGAAGTAATTCCGCCGAAGTCGGAAGCCGACCGCTTCCAGGAACGTGGTCTTGTACTTCGGAAGGTCGAGGTCCATGGCAATCATCTCGCGCCACGAGCGCATCGGGGACTCCAGCGTGCGCGTGATGATCGGAATGAGGAAGTTCTCCTCGAGCATCCGCACCCGGGCTCGGTAAACCTCGAAGTACCGGTAGCGCCGCGCTTCGATGGAGAGAAACGCCAGGATGACCAGGTTCGACAACAGCAGCAGAACGTGGGAGTGCTCGATCGACGTATACGCGAACGACAGCATCCCGGCGGTGGTCAGCACGGCCCAGTTCGTCGTCGCGTCGAGCCTCTGCCGCCACGTGATGGAACGGTGGATCTCTCCCCGGTAGAAGTGCACCATCACGCTGATGTACTCCTGCCGCGAGAGCGGATAATCCTCGAATCTGCCCGGGTCCTTCCCGTACGGTCGGTCTGACTCTTCCATATTGCCG
>Ga0316191_10000040_pt1 | contig 57829 bp, 54 predicted proteins | sample Eddworburr2cm_MG_FD_204928 | JGI IMG/M metagenome (GOLD analysis project Ga0316191, IMG submission 204928) | Coastal sediment microbial communities from Maine, United States - Eddy worm burrow 2 cm | ecosystem: Environmental > Aquatic > Marine > Coastal > Sediment | place: USA: Maine...
TCGACTGCCTTGTTGATGATGCTGCCGTTGGAAGACGGGACAATACCTGGTCCGTCACCCACCAGGATGCTGGCGGCCTTGTGGTCATGATGGATGACGTAATGCAGCGCCGCCGCCATACCCACGTCGGGCCCGACAACGTGTACGTCCTCGAGTCCCAGTTCATTGACGAACTTTTCGACGAAATCACCCTGGGCCTTGAAGCTCATGTATTCCATACCGCCTTCGCTGCGCCCGAACCCGGGCTGGCGGAATGCCTGGTGGCGCAAGAGGCGAGCGGCGGCGTCGATATTCTCCACAGCACCAAATTCGAGTTGCTCAACGGGGCGCTCGAGATACTGCACGAGCGGCTCGCGGACACCCCGAATTCGAAACAGCTTTGTGACGAGTTGCAGGTAAACGCTCGATGGTTAAGACGGGTGTTCAAGGAAGCGTTCGGGGTCGGGCCGATCGCCTTTTCCCGGCTCATGCGGATCAACCAGGCGCGGCGCAATCTGAAGTCGGCCAGGGGGTCAGAGGAGACCGTGGCCGGAATTGCACGGCGCTATGGTTTTAACCGGCTCGGTGCGTTTGCCGACGAATACCGCAGACAGTTCGGAGAACTTCCCTCCGAAACGCTGGGTGTCAGGGGGCACCCAGGTGTGAGGAACGAGCGCCAAAGACGTTGAGATGTGCAACGAGGTGCTCAGCGCGAACCTGCCGGACTCCCGGAATGAACGCTTCAGACCTCTTTCTTAAAAGGGCAGGTCCTGTCCAAGAACTCCCCGGCTTCTCAGGAGCAGGCAAGTATCCGCCACCAACGATGATGGAGCAGATCAGAATGCTGCTATAGGCTTGTGCCAGTCATGGCGGAAGTTACGAAGAAGTCGCCATAGAATCTCGGTCGCGACTCGGCCCAGGCCGCCCTCTCGACCGGTTCCCGGTCTCACCTTGTCCCTGTCGCTCACGGCCCTGGCAATCACTACCCACCCTGGCTCTGGACACACCGATGCTATCCCCAATGGACAGCAGCATCGTAGCCCGCAGATAGCATTTCAAACTGGATAAATAGTGCTATATAGAGTATTCTATATAGTGTTATTAATAGTGCTGTTGATTCAGAGACACCTTATGAATGCCATTACGGCCAATGAACTCAAAACCCGCGGAATTTCAGCCGTTGAAGACCTGCTGGAAACAGAGGAACAAGTCATCATTTCGGTTCGGGGAGTAGACAAATACGTGGTCATCGGACTGGAAAAATACGCAAAGTTGCGGGAATCAGAGTTGGACATGGCTGTAAAGGAAGCCAGGGCGGATTATGAAGCCGGGCGCACCATCACGGAAAATGTTGATGATCATATGAAACGGGTCGTCGATGAAATATAAGCTGGTTTTTCCAGATAGCTACATCAAGCGAGCCAGAAAATTTCTAAAGAAACACCCTGAAATTCACGGCCAATACCGCAAAACCCTCGAGTTACTTGAATTTGACCCTTATCACCCATCCCTGAGGCTTCACAGTCTTCAGGGAAATTTAAGTGGCCTGTCTTCAGTTTCCATCAACATCAGCTATCGGATAGTGCTCGAGCTAATTATTGAAGGAAATGAAATCCTGCTCATCAATATCGGGAAACACGAACAGGTGTACTAAATGGTCCACAGCTTCGGCGCGGACTACCAGGTCGTACGCTAATTGCTTTTGCGGCCATCTGGCCCTAAAACTCCTGATGACAATTGGTATAAAAATGTATCGATTGCAGCCAAAGATTCGGGTTCGTAAAGCAACGGTGCGTGTCCCCTGTTAGGAATAACCGCATTTATCAAATCCGGCTTGACTGCTGTCATGTGTTCTACAATTTCCACGGACAGGATATCAGAGAGTTCCCCGCGTAAAACCAGGCAAGGCATGGTGATTGCTCTGAAAGCAGCCCACGGGTCAACCTGGATACCGGCAATCAGGCTCAGATCTCCCTTGCGGATGGCCTCGCCGATATTGGGGTCGCTATCCAGTTCCGGTAGACCGCCCTCTCCTTCCCGGTAGTTTTTACGGACATACTCACTCCAGAACTCCACCGGCATATCCGGCAGTGCCGCCCCGTAGGTCCGCTTGCACTCGCTGATCGCTTCCTGCCAGTCCCTCAACTCGGTCTGCTGATCGAAAGATGCCAGTATCCTTGTATAGCCTGCAGGGTCGGCTTCCGGTCCTGCATCATTCAATATCACTGCCCTGACCCGCTTCGGTTGTTGCGATGTCATGATCATGGCCATCAAGCCACCCAGCGAAGTACCGATCATGATGAAGTTGGAAATTCCCAGTTGGTCCAACAGGCTCCAGGTGTCGCTGATATAAGTGGCTGGATGGTAATTACGCCAGTCAGCATCCCAGTCAGATCGCCCCCTGCCTCGTATGTCCAAGCTTAAAACACGATACCCTGATGACAGGTGAGTGGCAATTTCGTGGAAGTCCTTGCTGTTGCGTGTCAGACCCGGCAGACAGACCACGACATCCTCGCCGGAGCCATAACTCCGGTAGTACAGGGACAATCCATCGTGTGTCGGGTAATTGTGTTCCGTAAAACCCATGGCTGATACCGCTGTGGTGTAATACCGCTTTGTAATCCGGTCGTGAATGGAGAAAGTGACATGCAAAACTTGCCAAGTGATTCAAAGTATGCAACATTATGAAACATGAATCAACTTTCAGGTACCGACAAAACACCCAAGACCGCACGTGGCAAAAAAACCCGTGACAAGTTGCTGCGGGCAGCTGAAATTGAGTTTGGGGACAAGGGATTCCATTCCGCCGCGATCAGCGGGATTACCTACCGTGCAGGTGTCGCGCTTGGCACCTTTTATACTTATTACGAAAGCAAGGAAGAGATTTTTCACGACCTTGTCACGTTCATGAGTCAACGTACGCGTCGCTGGATTGGTGAACGGGTAGCGGGTGCGCCGGACCGCATGGCGGCTGAACGCCTGGGTATTGAGGCCTACATTGAATTTGCCCGCCGGCACAAAGGCATATATCGCATCATTACCGAAGCCGAGTTTGTCGCCAATGACGCCTATCGCGAACACTACGAGAGTTTTGCCAGTGCCTATCGGGACAACCTGAAAAAGGCGGGTGAAAGCGGGGACATACGCGAGGGCGATTACGACACCTGGACCTGGGCCATCATGGGTATCGCCGTTTTTCTTGGTATGAAGTACACCGAGTGGGATGACAATGTACCCGCGGCCCGTGTTGCCGAGATTGTGACCGACCTGATTGCCAACGGAATCAGACCGAGGTAAGACCCATGAGTTTTCCCGTTTTCGATATCCTGGCCAGCCGTGCCGACCTGGCTCCGGAGTTTGTGGCCTTTGAGGACATGGTAAGCGGGGAACAAGTCAGTTATTGCGAACTGAACCGCCGTACAGGCCGGACCACGGCCCTGCTCTCCTCCTATGGCGTAACACACGGCGATTGTGTTGCCTTACTTTGCCGGAACCGTATCGAATTTTTTGAGCTGCTGTTTGCCTGTGCAAGGTTGGGCGCCATCCTGGTTCCGCTAAACTGGCGAATGCCTGGCCCGGAACTGCTTCCATTACTGGACGATTGCGATGCTGGATGGCTTTTTCATGGTTCGGAAGATACGGACATCGCTGTCAGTATTGCAGGCAAGACCCGGGTACTTTTCGATCTGGATGACAGTGGTGATGACGGCTTTCGTAACCGGCGTGATAGCCTCCAACCGCAACAGGGCCGGATCAAGTGGCCTGCGCATGAAACCTGGTATCTGCTGTACACCTCCGGCACCACCGGCAAGCCCAAAGCGGTCATCCAGACCTACGGTATGGCAATGGCCAATTACATCAACATCGCCCAGGCAATGGGTTTGCGCTCCGATGATACAAGCCTGAATTACCTGCCGTTATTTCATACTGGTGGTATCAACCTGACAACCTTACCTGCACTGATCATGGGTGCCCGGACCCTGATCATGCCGGGGTTTGACCTGGAGCGAACCGTTGAGCTGCTGGAGGCAGGCCGGCTCGACACGTTTTTTGGTGTTCCCGCCATTTACCAGGCGATCAGCCTGCATCCCCGCTTCAATGAACTGGATTTGAAGCACGTACGCTGCTGGGGTTGCGGCGGCGCACCCATGCCCGACAAATTGCTACAGCAATTTGCAGCACGCGGTGCCACCGTACTCAATGGCATGGGGATGACTGAAACCGGACCGACCGTTTTTCTGATGGATACAGCCAATGCCATGAACAAGATTGGTTCGGTGGGCAAACCCCAACTGCTGGCCTCGGTGAGACTGGTCGGGGCGGACGGCAAAGACGTTGTGCAGGGGGATACCGGTGAATTGTGGTTTTCCGGACTCGGCATCACACCGGGTTACTTTAACCGCCCGGAAGCAACTGCCGATGCATACTCCGAAGATGGCTGGCTGCGAAGCGGGGATCTTGGCCGTCAGGATGAGGACGGTTATTACTACATCGTCGGCCGTCTCAAGGATATGTACATTTCAGGCGGAGAGAATGTTTATGCTGCCGAAGTCGAAGCGCATCTCGCCGAACATCCGTGTGTGCTTGAGGCCGCCGTTATTGGCGTGCCTGATGAAAAATGGGGTGAGGTTGGATGCGCCTACCTGCTGCAACAACCTGGACACCCGTCTCCCTCAGATGAGGAACTGGTCAGCTTTTGCAAGCTGCGTGTGGCCTCCTACAAGGTACCCAAATACTTTGTACGGGTGGACGATTTTGCACGTACAGCCGCGGGCAAAGTTCAAAAACATCTATTGCCCCCGCTGACAGCAGGTGGGAAATGACCCGGATTCAGCAGGCCAGCATGGTAAAAGTTTTCAGCCAGGCGGATTTTGACAATTTTGCCCGCCTCAGCGGCGACAACAACCCGATCCACACGGATCCGGACTTCAGTGCCAATACCCGTTTCGGACGGACCGTGGCCCACGGATTACTTTTATGCAGCGTGTTGCGTGGATTGATAGACCGTTTGATGCCGGATCAACATCTCAGTGAGCAGTCGGTGATGTTTCCGGCCCCCACCTATGCTGATGAGCCAATGAATTTCACCGTTTCGATGGTCAGCAACAGCACCGGTGAACTCGAACTGGAAGTGAAGCGCATGGATGATGGTGTGGTGACCTGCCAGGGACATGCCAGGGTGATGACATGAAAGTCGGAGAGAGCGCGGATGTCACACGAACATTCAGCCAGCAGGACCTGCTCGATTACACCGTGATAAGTGGCCACGAAATCTCCACTGAACAGGTGCCCGAACCACTGATCGGCGCACTATTCTCTTACCTGCTGGGTGTAAAACTGCCGGGTCTTGGCACCAATTACCTCAGGCAGGAGACCCGTTACGCGGCCGTGGCCAAAACCGGGGAAACGCTGACCGCGCGGGTCGAAATCACACGGCTCAGACCGGACAAACAGCTTGTGGATCTCGCCACCATCTGCCATCGCGGTGATGGTGAGATCGTTGCCAGCGGCCGTGCACTTGTCTATGTGGGTTCCCTGATGCGGAAGACAGGTTTTGGAATCTGATCAACTGGTGACATTAAAGCATCATCGCAAGGTCGCGATCGTGAGCCTGAACCGCCCTGCCCTGTACCAGCGCCTGGAGGCTGAGCGCGAAAGTTTCGTTAGCCAGGTACAAACCCAACAGGCCCTTGACGGCATCGAATTATTTCTGCGGAGACAAGAAAATGTATAAGCTCTTTTTAATCACGCTATTATTATCCACTCCGGCGCTATCATCCGAGCGCGCCCGATCGTTAAATATAGACACAGACCGTGTCACGGTATCGGGTATATCTGCCGGCGGACAAATGGCTCACCAGCTACATATCTCGTATTCGGATATGTTCTCAGGCGCCGGCATCATCGCTTCCGGACCTTTTGGTTGCGCGGATGGTTCTCTGACAACCGCTATGGCGCGCTGTATGGGCAAGACCGATGGCCCCATGCCGGTGGCGGAACTGATTGATGGAATCAACAATGCACAGGAACAGAACCTTGTCGCGGACACCAAAAACCTGGCCGATGATCCGGTCTGGATATTCCACGGCACACTCGACACCACCGTTGCTGCCGAAGTGAACGACGCAACCGCAGCACTTTATGCAGGCTTCATACCCGACGCACAAATGGTCTATGTGAATGATTTCCCCGCCGTACATAACTTCCCAGCCCGTGGACATGGCAGCGCCTGCACCGCCATGCAACCGCCATTGGTGGGTGATTGTGATTACGATGCTGCCGGTGAAATCCTGCAACACCTGTACAGCGGTTTAAAACCACCGGTATCAGAACCTGAAACAGCCCTTCAGACGGTATCCCTGCCAGGTGCTGCTGAGGCCGGGCTCAGCGAAACCGCCTATTTGTTCGTTCCGCCGGCCTGTACCAAAGGCGAACAGGCTTGTGCGCTACACCTGGTGTTGCACGGCTGTGCCCAGTCCGCTGTCCAGGTCGGTACGGATTTCATGCAGCAAAGCGGTTACTTTTCCTGGGCGGAAACAAATGATATTGTTCTGGCCTTCCCGCAAGTTGTTCCCGGAACGCTGAACCCCTATGCCTGTTGGGACTGGTGGGGTTATACCGGACCCGATTACCGCTGGAGAAACGGTAAGCAGATGGTCGTGGTAACTGACTGGATCAAGAATCTTTAAAAACCTTTACATTTAAAACTCAAAACCAGAGGGTCTGACCCTGATGATCTGTCCGGCTGCTTTTATTCCAGGTAATGCTGATGCGCCATTACCTGTCCGACCTTTGGTTGAAAAATAATCAGAACCTCTGCTGTCTTTCGTGTCTGGTTCCGGTAAACATGCGGTTGCGTCGCGAGGAATAACAAACTGTCCCCTTTTTCAAGATGGTATTCCTCCTCATTGATCCGGCATATCAAAGCGCCGCTCAGGACATAAACCAATTCTTCGCCCGAGTGGGTGATTTGACCACTGGTGCTACTGCCCCCCGGTTGGATGGTCATTAAAAATGGTTCAATCTGCTGATTTTGCAGACCGCTTCCGAGGTTCTCCATCCTGACCCCAGCGGTTTCTGAAGTTGGCCTTCGATTTTTCTTTAAATGGATTACCTGGCCATCAATCTGCTGCTCAAAAAAAGCGGTAATCGGCACCGCTAGTGCCCTCGCCAGGTTATGCAACGACGAAACTGTCGGCGAGTTATCTCCGCGCTCTATCAGGCTGATCGCATTGGTCGAAAGACCGCTCAACTCAGCCAATGCCCGCAGTGACAGTCCCCTTTGGGTTCTCAGTTCCCGGATACATCGTCCTACCAGTTGCTTATCACTCATGATTGATTCCCTGGTGTTAATTATTTATCAAAAGCATTATCCATCATTTGTCATATTTGTACCAATATAATTGACAAATATACTTAATAGTTGTACATTAATGGTGAAGAAATTATCATGAAACCAGAGGTTCACCAGGCATGAAAATCGCGATCGTTTCCGATGACGAACAAACCATCAGCCAGCATTTTGGCCGTGCTGAAAAGTACATTGTTATTTCGTATGAGCAAGAGAAGATTATAGAACGAAAATCGCTTCCCAAGCTTGATTTCTGCCATTCTTCCCACCGGTATCACGGCAGGCACGAACACCGGTCAGATTCCAGGGGCCGAGGCTTTGGTCATAATTCCAAAGCCTCACACGAACAGATGTTTGAAGACATCAGGGACTGCGACGTCCTGGTTAGCCGCGGTATGGGGCGCGGTGCCTATCTTGATCTTCAGCGACTGGGCATCAGACCGGTTATCACCGACATTGCAGATATCAATATCGCCATTCAAGCAGTAATGGATGACTCGATCATCAACCATGTTGAGAATCTGCACTAAATTATTGACGAAGGAGAGCATTATGAAATTTTCAATATTGGTCATTCCCCTTCTCCTGCTTCCCCTGCTGCTGACTGCTTACAGCGGTCAAACCGGGGCGGCGGAGACGGGCTTCATCACCGGTAATGTGTATTGCGATCACGACAAAAACGGTATTTGTGATTGTGAAGAAAAAGGCCTGAAAGAAATCCAGGTTCAGATTTTCACCGAACATTGCGGCGGCACGCCCCTGCAAACCGTTGCCACCGACGAGAAAGGCAATTTCGCCTTCACGAAGTTTAACCCCGGCACTTACTTTATTGCAGTTGACCTGGATTACGTTTGCGGAGGGCGTATTCCAACGACCAGCAACTGTCAAAAGGTGAAACTGGTGAATGGAGAGAACATAAATCTTCCAGCTTTTGGATACTCAGAATTCGGTCAGTAACTCCTTCGCATGACTGATTCCTGAGTTCCAAAAACCGGGACCAGGGCAAAATTCCAGAAACTTTTTGTCCTGGCCCCATCATCGGCAAACTGCCCGAATATCTTTCTTCTTTCTTAATCCCCTGGTCTGATACTGAATGAGAGGTGATAGATACCACCCTCGAGAGTACTTTCAATCGAAGTGGGAGCACACTTGTGAAAGATGTGGAGCATCCTGGCATTATCATGCAGCACGTCTGCGGTAAACCGTCCAATGCCACGTTTCCGCGCGACTTCCAGCAGTTGATTGAACATGGCGATTCCTACACGCTGCCCCTGCCAGTCATCCCTGACGATAAAAGCCACCTCTGCCGCATTGCTGGCCTTATCGACAGAATAACGACCGACTGCGACAATCATCTCATGCTCATCCTCATGTGTAACACTGGCCAGCGCCATGGTATTCACATAGTCAATATTGACAAACTTTTTCAGTTTACGATGCGGCATGGATTGCATTTTAATGAAAAAGCGATGATATAAAGTCTCCGCAGAGCAGGCGTAAAAGAGATCCCGCATCATATCTTCGTCTGTGGGAAGAACCGGGCGCATATGAATGCTTTTACCGTTAGCGCTTGTAAACCTTCGTTCAAAAGAACGACGGTTCAGATCGCCATGACCGTAAACGGCCACCTGGTCGCTATAAACAAGCTTCCGGTTACGCGCCTCTTCCATCAATTGTTCACGGTGATCAGGATGTGCAATATGAATCAGAGCCATGGCCCGCTCTCGTATGGTTTTGCCATGCAGGTCAGCGATACCATACTCGGTGACCACGTAATGCACATCGCCCCGGCTTGTAACAACACCCGCGCCAGGCGTCAGCGTGGGTACGATACGTGAAACCTTCCCGCCACTGGCAGTGGATGGAAGCGCGATGATGGGCCGGCCCTGGTGGGAGCGCGAAGCACCGCGTATAAAGTCAACCTGGCCACCGATACCACTGTAGAAATAGGTGCCAAGTGAATCGGCACAAACCTGGCCGGTCAGATCGACCTGCAGGGCCGAATTGATCGCAACCACGCGGTCGTTCTGTGCAATACGAAACGGGTCATTGGTGAACTCCGAAGGGTGGAATTCACACATCGGATTGTTATCGACAAAATCGTAGAGTCGCCGAGTGCCTAAAACAAAGCTGACAACAATTTTGCCGGTATGGATGTTCTTACGTGAACCGTTGATAACACCCTTCTCAACAAGATCGATAACACCGTCGGAAAGCATTTCTGAATGGATACCAAGATCCTTCTTGTCGCCCAGGCATGACAAAACCGCATCGGGGATCGTGCCAATACCCAGTTGAAGGGTTGAACCATCCTGGATGAGATCGGCGATATGCTGCCCGATATCTTTCGCCACCTTGTCAATCTTTCCAGCCGGCACCTCGATAATGGGTACATCACTGGGAACCAGCAAATCGATGTTGTCTATGTGTATAAAACAATCACCAAGCGTGCGCGGCATATTGGGATTAATCTCTGCGACCACATAGCGGGCGCTCTCGGCCGCCGCCTTGGTAACATCAATGCTGACCCCGTAACTGCAATAACCATGCTCATCAGGCGGTGTCACCTGGATCAGCGCGACGTCGATCGGCATCTTGCCGCGCCGAAAAAGTCTCGGAACTTCTGAAAGAAAAACAGGTGTGAAATCAGCCCTTCCTTCCGCGACTGCGTCGCGAACATTCGGACCGATAAACAAGGCGTTATGACGAAAACCATCTTCCAGTTTTGGATCCGCATAAGGCGCGACCCCAAGAGTAAGAATATGCGTAATCTGCGTGTCTGCCAGTTCCTGGCCCCGATCTGCGAGTGCTTGGACGAGTAGTTGCGGTTCCGCCGCCCCCGAACCAATGAAAACTCTCTGGCCGCTCCTGACCTTGGCAACTGCTTCGGGCGCTGTGCTAACTTTGGAACTATATTTTTCTTGCCAGTTGTTCATTGAAATATCCTTGAAACTGTTAATCATCGAGGTCAAAGCAAATAGCCGTGTATTACCCGTTGCCGACCGCTTTTGTCGCAAGAGTCTTGCGTAAGTGTTCGTGAAAAGCCAATAAGTCCGAATCTTGCGTCAGCAGATTCTGATACACCGGGTTCGCTTTGAGCTTGGCATACGTGATTGAAGGTAAATATAAATCACGCAGGAAGTGAATTAATTTCAACGTGCGGAAAGCATCAAACCAGGTATGCATCTGGCGTATGAACTGGTCAAGGCTCCTGCTTTGCCTGAAGGCATGCTCAAGCGCCTGTTCCGTTTTGATTTCCTGCAGGCTCCTCAGAAGAGCTTGCAGTTCATATTCCTGCACATCATATGGTTGATCCATAAAAACACGGGTGACCAGTACAGCAGACCCGGAATGCCAGATCGCGGGCAGACTCAGCAGCCAGGTCTTTAACAAGCCGAATACTGCCGGGTCGTAGAATTGAAACTCGCTGACCGGATCGGCAAGCCCGGTAATTTTATTGACCGCCGCACCGGTACCAAATGGAACCCGGTCAGAGCGGCGGGATTCAATCTCGATCACCTCGGTGTCCGTGCCCGCATCAAGCTCCAGCACCGAACCTACCTTGGCCAGCTTATTGAGTAAATAAAAGTCCTCACCTGCCTCGCGCTTGGGAAAACCCCTTACCTTTGCATAGTTGACTGCGCTGAGCGCCATGGTGCTGCCGATGGTGTGAAAAGCATAGGGTGAATGGGCGAATCTCATACCGGCCACGTAATACCGCAGGGATAACTCATATAAATGGGTCGCCATGATAACTTCGCTGCTTTCGGACCTGTCCCGGTCATCGGAGTGACTGAAAGGATAAATCAGGGCCGAGTATTTCGAAGCGGGGTCCTCAATGGCGTTGCTGCGCGTGAAGTAGGTCTCAGGCAGTCGCACATCGGCATCGGTGCAGTGTATCCAGCCAGAATTGATACGTTGCCGGTGGATCAAGCTGAGCGCGAGGTCGGCACCAATTTTGCGGGCAAAACCAACACCTCCCCTGGCGGGTAATCGCCGCCCATCACTGAAACGGTCCACCAGCAGCAGGTCGCGCTCGGCAAGCGTATCGCGCCACAGGCTTAAACCCGGGCCCGGGGCGGACTGCCACTGATGCGTGAACCGTTCCTGCACTGCTGCAGCCAAAGCCCGGTTGCTTGATGAAACATTCTGTGCGGCATTTTCCGGTTCATTGATCACCAGTATCATCAGGCTGCGACCACCGCACGGAGGCGGTGACCGGAGCAACCCGGCGGTCTCGTTACAGGCGGGAATGACCACAACGTTTTGCCAGGCCGCCTGGTCCGGCAGGCCGTCGAGCGCTGCGGCTTCAGGTTCTGCATATTTTTGCAGGTATTTTTTCACTTCGGCTTGCTCGCCCGGTCAGCTTCAGTGAAGCGCTAGCCGGATAGGCAGATCTCTGACGATGGCGGCTTCGGCTACCAGCAACTCATCAAGACGCTGTTGTACCTCGCCTGAGTCAAAATAACGCTGGGCAAACTGCAAGAACAATTCTTCGTGCCCCTGCTCGGAACGCGTAATCACATCGTAAAACCGCTTCAATTCACCTCCCGGCAAGGCTGCCGCGATCAATCCAAAGCGTTCGGCACCACGCGCTTCGACGATGCCGGCGATGAGCAAACGATCCATCAAATAAAGATCACTCCCCTGCCGGGCCTCGCGGCGCAGGGCATTGACATAGGGATCCTTTTCATCGGGCAGCAAGACCAGGCCGCGATCCTGCATAAGCTTAACCACTGACCGAAAATGACTGAGTTCCTCCAAAGCCAGATCAATCATGGCGGTCACAAGTTCCGGTCTGTCTGGATAATGCGACACCATGGTCATTGCCATGCTGGACGCCTTTTTCTCCGCTGCAGCATGATCCGGCAAAAACACATCCATGGCATTAACGATTCCCTCGGCCCAAGCGTCAGGCGTTTTGAATTTCAGCTCGATCATTGCTGTGATTTCCGTACTTGCACAGATACTAATTTTACCCTGAATTTGGGCCGCGGAAATGCTTGATGCATACTAGTGTAGTGTCTACCCTAGCGCAGTGCATCGCAATTAACAGGCAAATAAATGGACGGGCAAATGAAACGCTCTGATATCACTGATGAGTATCTCCAGGCGCTGGATCTTACTGGAAGCAAACCCGACCTGGCCTTTTTAAGTGAAATAACGCGGCGTCATGCAGCGCGGTTTGCCTTCTCCAGTGTCGGACCCATGCTTGGAGACGATCTGCCCCTAGATGTAGAATCGCTTTACCGGCGAATTATTGTGAACCGTCGTGGCGGATACTGTTTTGAGCAAAACGGTTTTCTTTTTGAAATGCTGCAGGAACTGGGATTCGAGGTGAGCCTGTACCTCGCCCGGGTCATCTATAACCAGGATATCCATCCGGGCCTGACGCACCGTATCACACTGGTGAAAATCGATGGCGAACGCTACATCGCCGATGTCGGATTTGGGCCACTGGGGCCGCAATATCCGGTCAGCATGTCAGGTAAAGCGTCTCATGAAAGTTTCCGGATATTCCGAATCGAGGAATGTCATCCGGGAGAGTTTCACATGCAAACCCTGAAGGACGGGGAATTTTACTCGCTGTACAAATTTGAACTCGTCCGCTACGGTCCGGCGGATTGTGAAGTGGGCCATTTTTATTCTCACAAATATCCGGGCGCCACATTCGTCAATCATCTCGTTGTTTCAAGAATCATGGATAACGAGGTCCGGTCATTGCGCAATCACGAGTTTTGGATAATCACCGCCTCCGGAGATCAAAAGCACAACATTTCAGATGGTGCGCAATTGAAATTGGTCCTGGACAACCGCTTCGGTATCAATGTCAGCGAGGCCGAAGGTCAGCGCCTGTTCGAGCGAACGACCTCCTGATGGCACTGCTTTATCCGAATTAGCCTTCGCAGTGTCTGATGCGGATTGAATTGAAACCCCCTTGACGTCAAAATGTAAGGCTTGCCCATCCTTTGGGAATTTGCCGATTGTTTGAGTGGCAAGACGGTAGAAAACGACTGAGGCGACAGACAGATCATCACTGGCAGAACGGGTATGAAACTCAAGAGACGTGATTTTATCAACTCGGCTGCACTATCGGGTGCAGGGCTTCTGCTTGCACCTGGTCTTGTCCTGGGTAAAAAAGCGGCAGATTCCGAACTGCGACTGGGTTTTATCGGGGTTGGCCTCAGGGGAACATGGCATCTCGAAAACTCACTCAAAAGGAATGATGTCGAGGTCGTGGCGATTTGTGATACCAACCCTGAAAGGCTTGAAATCTGCCGGCAACACATTGCCAATTCAGGTCAAGGAAAAACCAGGGAGTTTGGTAGCGGCGATTACGATTACCGGAACCTGCTGGAGTTAAAAGACCTGGATGCAGTGATCATTTCAACACCCTGGCTATGGCATACCCCGATGACGGTTGATGCCATGAAAGCCGGAAAATATGCCGGTGTGGAGGTCTCGGCTGCGACCTCGCTTGCCGAATGCTGGGATCTCGTCAACACGCATGAAGAGACCGGTACACACATGATGATTCTCGAGAATGTGAATTACCGTCGCGATGTCATGGCTGTACTGAATATGATTCGCCAGAATGTTTTTGGAGAAATGATCCACTACCGTTGCGGTTATCAGCATGATCTCCGGGCCGTGAAATTTAACAACGGAAAACAGCCCTACGGCGGCGGTGTTGAATTCGGTAAGAAAGCGGCGAGTGAAGCTCAATGGCGAACCCTGCATAGCCTGAAACGTAATGCCGATCTTTACCCGACACATGGTATAGGCCCCATTGCCGCTTATGCTGACATCAATCGCGGAAACCGTTTCGTATCCCTGACCTCGCATGCAACAAAATCACGAGGTTTGCATGACTACATAGTCGAGCAGGGTGGACCGGACCATCCTAACGCCAGCCTGAAATGGAAGCTTGGCGATGTGGTGACCACGACCATTGAAACGGCGAATGGCGAAACCATCATCGTCACCCATGATACCAACCTGCCCCGCCCTTACTCTCTCGGGTTCCGGGTGCAGGGGACCAGGGGGCTTTGGGAAGTCGATGGCAACAGAATTTATATCGAAGGTCATTCAGAACCGCATCGCTGGGAAGAAGCCGATGAATGGCTTCAGAAATACGATCACCCGCTATGGAAAAAATTTGGCAACGATGCCGAGGGCGCAGGACACGGCGGTATGGATTTCTTTGTACTCAATGCATTCGTTGAATCGGCAAAAAGGAATATTTCACCTCCGCTGGATGCCTATGATGCAGCGGCCTGGAGTGCGATCACGCCGTTATCGGAGGTTTCAATTGCCAACCATGGTGAAGTACAGAACTTTCCTGACTTTACCCGCGCTCAGTGGATAAAGAGAAAGCCTTACGACTGGATTAAAGACACGTGGTAATACCGGCATGTGTCAGCACCTGCGTGTTTCCGGCCTGAAAGCATCATGAAGAAGTCACGTGTACCCACCACCCGGATCGGACGTCTGGCAAGGTTGGGCTTAACCGCAGGCGAGTTGGCGCTGGGTGGTGTTGCTGAGTCTGTACGCCGGCTTGGCAAAACAAAACCTGAAGACGCCTACAACGTCTTGCTCACGGCAACCAACGCTAAAAAACTTGCCAACCGCCTCGCGGGCATGCGCGGTGCCGCCATGAAGATGGGGCAAATCCTGTCCATGGAAAGTGCAGACTTTCTGCCAAGAGAATTTTCAGATGCGCTGGCTATCCTGCGTGATTCCGCCAATACCATGCCGCTTTCCCAGATCAAACGTGTGATGGGGCGTGAATATGGCAAGGGCTGGCAGAGCCGGTTTATTGATTTTGATTACGAACCCGTAGCAGCGGCCTCGATAGGACAGGTACACCGGGTCTTTACCGAAGATGGACGTGATCTGGCTCTCAAGATCCAGTACCCGGGTGTTGCCAAAAGCATTAACAGTGATGTCGACAACATGGCGATGCTGATGCGTCTGATCAACCTGCTGCCGGTTGAAATCGATATTTCTGGAATTGTCAAAGAGGCTAAGCGACAGTTGCACCAGGAGGCGGACTATATCGTCGAGGCACAGTATCTCAGGGACTACCGTATGCTGGTTGAGGATGAACCGCGCTTCGTGGTTCCCGGCGTGCATGATGACATGACCACCAAACGTATCCTGGCCATGGATTACGTCGAGGGTGTCCCGCTGGAATCACTCGCTGAAGAAGGGGTTGCGCAGGAATTGAAAGACGGTGTTGGCACCTTGCTGCAGCACCTGATGTTCCGTGAACTGTTTGAGTTTCGCACCATGCAGTCAGACCCTAATTTCGCCAACTACCTATACCAGCCAGAAACTGATCGCGTTGTACTTTTGGACTTTGGGTCAACGGTGAGTTTCAAGGAAAAGTTCACCCACCGCTATGCTCAAATTGCGCGTGCAATGATTGATGGGGATGATCAGGTTTTGCGTCAACTGGCTGAGAAAATGGGTTATATCAACCCGGGAAATAGTGACGAATATGTCGAGCGGATACTGAACCTGATCCGCCTGGTATCAGAACCGGTCATCAAGGGAGGGGTTTATGATTTTGGCACTTCCGATGTATTTGCCCGTGGAAGGGACGCAGGTCTCGAGATGTTTTTTGAGGATATGAGCGAGTACCGGGTCCCGCCACCTGAAACGATGTTCCTGCACCGTAAACTGGTTGGCTGCTTCATGCTGTGCTCGCGTCTGGGTGCACGCGTTAATGTACAGGAACTGATCAGCCCTTTCCTGCCCGTCAAAGCAGATGGTTAAACCCGCAAATCTGTAAAGCCCACGATTTGGCTATAGATTGCCTATTTCAATTTTTTGTTTCCATACCTGCGGACCTGTCTTGTGCACGGATTCACCGTTGACGTCCACCGCCACGGTTACCGGCATATCCTTGACGTCAAACTCGTAGATCGCCTCCATACCCAGCTCGGGGAAACCCAGCACCTTTGAAGACTTGATGGCCTGGGCCACCAGGTAGGCTGCACCACCCACCGCCATCAGGTACACGGCCTTGTTGTCACGGATGGCTTCAATCGCCTCCGGGCCACGTTCGGCTTTACCGACCATACCCATCAGCCCGGTTTTTTCCAGCATCGTGCGTGTAAACTTGTCCATGCGGGTTGCCGTTGTCGGACCGGCAGGGCCAACCACCTCGTCACGGACAGGGTCGACCGGACCCACGTAGTAGATGAAACGACCGGTAAGATCCACGGGTAATTCTTCACCCGCAGCCATCATATCAACCATCTTCTTGTGCGCTGCATCACGACCGGTCAGCATCTTGCCGTTCAGCAACAGGGTATCACCGGGCTTCCAGTCCTTGATTTCCTCACGGGTAACCGTATTGAGATTGACCTGCCTGACATTGCCGCCGGCTTCACGGGTTACCTCGGGCCAGTCATCCAGGCTTGGAACTTCCATATGCGCCGGACCGGAGCCATCCAGTACGAAATGCGTATGCCGGGTCGCTGCACAATTGGGAATCATGGCAACAGCCTTGTTGGCTGCGTGGGTGGGAAAATCCTTTACCTTGACATCAAGCACGGTAGTCAGGCCTCCCAGACCCTGCGCACCAATACCCAGGGCATTGATGCCGTCATACAACTCCAGGCGCAGTTCCTCCGCACGTGTTTCGGCGCCCTTCTCTCTCAACTCCTGGATATTGATCGGTTCCAGCAGTGCCTCCTTGGCCATGATCATGGCTTTTTCAGCAGTTCCACCGATTCCAATCCCCAACATACCGGGCGGACACCAACCTGCGCCCATTACCGGCACCATCTTCAATACCCAGTCCACCAGCGAGTCGGACGGATTGAGCATGGCAAACTTGGATTTCGCCTCTGAACCACCACCCTTGGCAGCCACATGCACCTCGAGTTTGTCACCCGGAACGATTTGGTAATGGATCACACAAGGTGTGTTGTCACCGGTGTTACTGCGCGCACCATCCGGGTCTGCGAGAATCGAGGCACGCAACTTGTTGTCGGGGTTCATGTAAGCGCGGCGCACACCTTCGTTAACCATGTCGGTGACGCTCATGTCACCCTGCCACTGGATGTCCATACCAACGTTTAGAAACACCGTGACGATACCCGTATCCTGGCAAATGGGCCGGTGGCCCACCGCACACATACGCGAATTGATCAGTATCTGCGCCATGGCATCTTTTGCCGCGGGGTTGGCCTCCTTCTCGTAGGCCTTGTTTAATGCCTGGATGAAGTCAACCGGGTGGTAGTAGGAGATGTACTGGAGGGCATCCGCTACGCTTTCGATCAGGTCGTTTTGATGGATTACTGTGGCCATTGTGAGAACCTCGTGTCTGGATAAGGCTTGCGCTGAATGTACTGAGGCAAGATTGCCGGAAAAGCAAATCAATTTTACACCATGCACCGGTTGGAGCGAAGCACAGAGCACTTACGAATCTCCTGAGCCTGAGTCATTGACTTGAACCGTCCCATACCCCGCTGACAATTCCTGGCCGACTCATGCCATCGCTCAGCTCGATTACTTACATGCTGACTGGTGACATGAGTTGACTATGACAATTTGATATATCACAATTGAACGCAGCGGAGTTGCTGTATCTAACTACTAAACATAATAAATTTCCGCATTTACGCACTTAACTTTTGCACTTAACTATAGAAAGGAAGATCTTTGATGAAATCACATCCATGGTCAGTAACCGGTTTTGTTGCCACACTTTTACTCCTTACCTCGGCCGTTAACGCCGCTGATTGGGGGCTTGCAGAAAGTGAGCCAGGTGATCCCAAAAGCACAATATTGGCTTCTGCATTTTGTGAAAGCTACAATATTTCTGGTCCGGCTACAGTTCCCGGAGACACCAGCGGCACTTTTGGCGCTATGGAGGCGGGAGACACCTTTACATTCACCGCCACAGGGAATGGAACAGGAACCTGGCGGATCGTAGGAGGCCCAAGTGGAGACCCGACTTACACAGCGGGCGGCACATTTCCGGGAACCCTGACTTACGTGGTTCCAGCGGGTGGTCTGACGACTGACGGCATGGGATACTATGTTGACTCTTACACGGGTACGGGCGACACCATTTCGGGATCCTGTGGAGATGCCGTGTCCGCCCCGTCCGCCCCGGTCCCATCTTTGTCTTTCTGGAGTCGGATATTGGTGGTCGTGTTTATCGGCTTATTTGGCTTTGCAGCATTCCAGCGTAAGCGCCTGCGAGAACATAGATAGCATAAAATTATGGGATCAGAATAACGTGCCAGGGTATTTACTCCGGCACGTTACGCTGAACCTGTTTATTCCGATCAACGCCCGCCTTTTCACGATCAGTTGCCGACACGCACCTCGTATGAAGTGAATTTGCGAATATTGATCACACCAGTATCAAACATGAGATATTGGCCTTTAATACCCATCAACGTACCCTCCACCACCGGATGCTTATCAAAGTTATGCGATTTGATTTTTTCCGGAAACTCCAGGATGGGGTACCTGATACTGGTGACATCGTCACTTTGATCTTCGATCTCATCGGCCGGGAAAATGTCAACACAATGACTCATGTCTGCATGGAACCTGGCTTTGAGTTCATCTGCTTTGGCCGACAAATCCATGTCCGGCTGATTCTCCTTCAGCATGGTTCGCCAATTTGTCTTATCCGCTATCAACCCCTTGAACGCCGTTTCAACATAGCCTGATTGACGACGGGTATTAACCTTAAACATGATGTTGGCTTGTGTAGCCCCCTGGTCAACCCACCTCGTGGGGATTTGGGTATGACGGGTAATTCCAACTTTTAACCCGGATGTATTGGAGAGATAAACAAAGTGAGGGACGAAACAATTCTTCTCGCCCCATTCAGGCTCACGACACGTGCCTTTATGAAAATGACAGGTCTCGGGTTTCAGAATACACATATCACATTGCGCCAGGCGTCTCATACACGGAAAACAAAACCCTTGTGAAAAGCTTTTACTGGTCTTCTTACCGCAATTTTTGCAAGTGATATTGCCCAGGAACTCGAGCTTCAAATATTTTCCAATATACGGGTTCAGCGATAGTTCCTGTTGGCCTGCCGGTAGAAAATAATTGACTTCACCAGGGTGATTTTCATTACCCAGTTCAACACGCATTTTTCTTAGTGTTCCGGATAACATTTTCTTGGTCACCTGCTGTTTTATGAAGTGCAAACCATCCACCAGTTGAAATCTGATGGCTTGCATCATGTTACCTAATCCTTCATGTCAAAGAAAACTCACCACCAGAAGATGTTTCATTCCGTGTTGATCACTCGTGGATTGTTTACAATTCTCTGACTGCCCCGAAGGGACGCAGACAGCCCCGGGGTTTTGATTTCCGTTCAAAAACAGGATCTTCTGACAATGACAAAAGACTACAGCAGCTATCTTGAAAACAATCCGAATGCCGAAGGCAACTTTGGTGAATACGGTGGTGCCTATTTGCCGCCCCAGCTGATCGGCCCGATGAACGACATTCTCGCGGCGTACCTGAAGATCAGCCGCTCGGCTGACTTCATCAATGAACTGCGTGCAATACGGAAGCATTTCCAGGGCCGCCCCACCCCGACCTATCACGCCAAACGCATCTCGGAGCAATGCGGTGGAGCCGAGATCTATCTCAAGCGTGAAGACCTGAACCATACCGGTGCGCACAAGCTCAACCATTGTATGGGTGAGGGCTTGCTGGCCAAATACATGGGTAAGAAAAAGCTGATCGCAGAAACAGGCGCAGGTCAGCATGGTGTGGCACTTGCCACTGCCGCTGCTTACTTCGGTCTTGAGTGCGAAATCCACATGGGCGAAGTCGACATTGCCAAAGAGTACCCCAATGTTATCCGCATGAAACTGCTCGGCGCAAAAGTCGTGCCGGTCTCCTTCGGTTTAAAGACACTTAAAGAAGCGGTCGATTCCGCCTTCGGAGCCTATCTGGAAGATCCCGAAACCTCGATTTATTGCATCGGCTCAGTGGTTGGTCCGCATCCGTTCCCAATGATGGTGCGCGATTTTCAACGTGTGGTGGGTATCGAATCCCGCGAACAGTTCCAGGAAATGACCGGTGGACTGCCCGATCTCGTTACTGCCTGTGTTGGCGGCGGTAGTAATGCGATGGGACTGTTCTCCGCTTTTCTCAATGACCCTTGCGAGATATGGGGTGTTGAGCCGATGGGCCGCGGACCGGAAACCGGCGACCATGCCGCCACCATGACCTATGGGATGCCAGGTATCATCCATGGCTTCAGGTGTTACCTGCTACAGGATGAAGCAGGCGAACCGGCGCCCGTTTACTCAATTGCCAGTGGTCTCGACTACCCCGGCGTTGGCCCCGAGCATAGCTATCTCAAGGACGAAGGTCGTATCCAATACACCTCCGCCGACGATAAAGAAAGCCTGGATGCCTTTTTTACCTTGAGTCGTCAGGAGGGCATCATCCCGGCGCTCGAAAGCGCGCATGCCGTGTCATTTGCGATGAAAAAGGCCAGGGAAATGGGTCGCGGATCCATCCTGGTGAACCTTTCCGGTCGAGGTGACAAAGACCTGGACTTCGTGTCGGAAAACTACGGTTTCGGTGACTGATGATCAAACCGTTCCAGCCATTGAGCCTCAAATGTGGTGCCTTCATAAAATACTAGTTTATGTTGGCATCACTGACCGATTTGCAAGCCCGTTCAGGATGACCGTCTTTCGGACTATCAATGTCATTTCGTAAGATTCCCTGCAAGAAATAAGTTACGTCGCTGCATCCGCAATATGAGAAAGGCAATGACCACGAAAATGAGGCTGATGGTAATCACCGAGTTCTCTATGCCAAAGGGGCCGCCGGTCAGCCATTCCGGCCCTTCACGAACACTTTCGAAATAGGTGCCGAAAATATCTGCACCTGAAACTGCGGAACCAAAGATGGCTTGTGTCAGATTCCATGAGGCATGGAAGAAGATTGGAATCCATAGCCGACCGGTCAGTGAGTAAAGAGCCCCCATAAGAAGTCCACCAGAGGTGGCGGACAGAACTGAAATTAAATCAGCATTGTCATTAAAGATGTGCATTCCGCCAAATAACAACGCAGAAATAATTAGTGCCGCGATTGTGCCGAGCCATTGCTCAAAAATGCGATAGACCATACCGCGAAAGATAAGCTCTTCAAGCGTCGCCATCAGGATCACCCATATCACAGGCACGATCATCGCGCTGATGCTGCCCACTGATACGATATGCCAGGCTCCTGCAATCCACAGAACAGCAAAAACGGCCGACACCATGGCGGCACCCGTGAGCGAACCGATAATGCCATCCTTGACCAGATGAGCCGGCGAGAGTTCGCTGGCCTTACGGTCTTCATAGAGACGCATGAGGATCACATAAACCGTGAACATCGCTGCAATTGTCAAAACTCCCTGCCAGGCCCGAAAGACCGTTTCGTCAAGACCGAGCAGTCCAAGACCGGGTTTAATCAGGGTCACTTTCAATGCAAAAAGAGTTCCGAAAAATATTCCAGCCTCAAGAATCATGCGAGGTAATGGATGCATCAGTAACCGGCGCACCGCACTTGGGGCTTTTCCAGCAGTAGTTACATGGTCTGTGTTCATCACATACTTCCTTTATCTATCGAAGCCGCATCGAGCACAAAACTGATGCGTTGTCTGATGGCTTCTGCGAGGTCCAGTCGATGTCCTGAAACGGTCCAGCTATGAGCGGTTCCGGTCAAAATAGTGAGTACCATATCGGTCAGAAATTCTGCGCTCGTCCCAGGTACAAGACGGTTTTCTACGATGTCTTTCTCAATAGCTGCCCTGCAGAAGGCCACAAGTTCCTTATCCAGGTCATCTTCTTCCTGCCTGAGCAGTGCGCTCGATGTGGCACTGGCTTTTGCATCCCAGAGGTAGGGGTCCGCTGAAACACCACTGACCAGAGAGGTTGTAAGCGCGAGCACCGCTTCGCAGCCAGTTGCAAAATCCTGCTCCGAAACCTCTTTGAGTGCTGTCCGTGTTATCCGTCGATACCAGGCCTGCAACACATGGTCCTTGCTTGGAAAGTGATTAAAAAAAGTACCCTTTCCGATCCCCGCTACTGAAGTGATCTGTTGCACGGTCGTTTCAGTGAAGCCCCGGCTGCGAAACAGCCCAAGTGCCGTCTCGTAAATGTGGCTTCTGAGCTCCAGTCGCTGCCGTTCGCGCCAGCTTGTTTGCGAGGGTTTGATTGTCATTATTTCAAAATTCAAGACTATTTATATGAACTATGGTCATTATATGACCGTGGTCACTTAAATATCAAGCAGTTCTTGAAAAAGGGAAGATTACGAGTACTTGTGCCATTCACACACACAAGGTGATTATTCGCACACAAGAAATAGCCGGGCGAATTTTTTAGGGGTGCGGCACCATCACTGAGATCACAACCCGCTATTCCGGAATAGGCAAATCCATCATGAGAGCTCGTACAAATTGCACCGGCGGAGAACCGTAAGAAAGCAGGGTGTCGTGATACTTCCTTGCTGTGTAGTCTTCTCCCCATGTATCCGCCACCTCGGCCTGCAGATCGATGTGCTCAAGATAGCCCACCATGTAAGTCGATAGTTGAGCAACACTGAGCTGTGCACGGACCCACTTCATAGCGGCCTCACGCTCCTCCTGAAAGCCACCCTCGACCATCAGCTCCATGGCCTCCTCCTGACTCATCCCATCGACGTGAATGGCCTGATCCATAAGCGCATTCGTAACCGATCGTAATAACCATTTGAGGGCGATCAGCTTCTGCCTTGGATCGTTATCGTTGTAGCCTGAGTTCACCATCAGTTGTTCGGCATACACGCCCCAGCCTTCAATAAAGGTTCCTGACTGAAGAACGGCGCGTAGTGTGGATGGATATCGGCCCGAATGGGCCAGTTGCAGATAATGACCGGGCATGGCTTCGTGTATGGTCAGGTCCTGCATGGAGTAAATGTTATATTCCCGCAGAAAAGACTCAACCTGGGTCTCGCTCCAGTCTTCCGGTATCGGCGAGATGGCGTAGAAGGTCTTCTGCCCTGTATCCAGGGGCCCTGGAGAATCACAATAAGCAACCGAAATTCCCTGTTGGAACTCCGGCATGATGATGACCTCTACCGGATCGTCCGGCACGGCGACCAGGTCGTGTTTGCGAACAAACTCCGTGGCCTGATCGATCTGGGCCTTGGCCGTGGCGACGATCTCATCACGGGGCGGAAGGTCCTGATAGGCCACTTCCAAACCGGCCCGTATGATGACCTGTTTATAGCTGTCATCGGCCTCCTCTGGAAATTGTGCCATGGGATACTTCCCGGAATAGATCGTTTTGGCCACTTCGTACATCTCGCCGCGTATGCGATGAAATTCTGACTCGGCACGGTCACGAACCTGCTCGCGGGAAAGGGGTGTGTTTAGCGAAAAAGCGAGCTTGCGGTCAAAAATATCGGCTCCGGCCCGGAAATCTGCGCTGGCCTGTGGCAGCAGAACAGTCTCCAGCCACACTTGATGTTCCTCAATGGCTTGGGTGGCCGTCTCCATTGCCATCACCAGGCGCTCCTGTTCCTTTTCATCCAGGCTCGACAGGAATGGCTGGACCAGGTTCTCCATTATCGAAATGACACCACGATTCTGTCTTACCGCCGTCTCAGCATGGATCTTTGGCACGCGTTCCGGGACCAGTGATTTCCGTGCCTGTTCCAGCAGGCGTGGCAATCGCTCAAGACGATCCGCAACATGGGACAGCCGTTCGGGCAATGGCGCGAACTCCCGGGCTACCAGTGAATAAATCGCACCACCGGCCAGTTGAGTGTAAGTAAGCGGGTTCCACGCCCAGGGCTGAAGCTCCTCCAGGGTCCAGAGACTCGACGCCAACTCGTGCTCCAGCAGTGTGTAATCCACCTGGTGCGCGCGATCAAGCTGTTCCCGGTCGATTTTGGCCATTTCCGCCTGGTAGCGACGGATAAAGCCGGCCTCGCTGAGGCGGGCCTCGGCACTGACTTCATCGAGCTGGCCATCGAAACGGTGATCGCCCATGCTGGTAGCGCCCACAGGTGATAATGCAGGCATCTCGTCCAGGAATCGTGCGGCCAATGCCTCCCACTGCTCATTGGAAGACACGTTGCCGAACGCAGGCATACAAAACAGAAAAGTAAGTATCAAAATGATTGGATTTGTTTTCATCACAGTCTCCCTGAACCGCGAAAATAGCGGGCGTCTAATTGTACGTGCAATCCACTCATTTGACTAAGGGCACCGTCTATTTCTTAACCAGAAAAATTGGTCACCCAGAAAAAATCAATTGTCTTTTCATGGATTTGGCATCGTCATGTTATGATTTAGAAAAATGGAGAAGCCCAATGGAAACTCCCACCTTCAAAATTCAACTTCACTTTTTGGCCATGCGTTGTACATTCGTGCTGACACTCTTCTTATCCGGTCTAGATAACCTCATCGCAGCGACTGGACCTGTCATCTTCGACGATGGCTTCGAGTGTCCCCGTTGGTATCAGGATGCTGATGAAGATGGTTTTGGTGATGCCAACGGCGAGGGTATCGCCTGCCCTGGCTTGGGTGGCTATGAGCAGAATAACCTAGATTGCAATGATGGTGATTCCAGTATTAACCCGGATGCAGCGGACCTGCCGGAAGAAAACTATGTTGACAGTAATTGCGATGGAATAGACGGTGATATATCGCAGTCATATTTTGTTAGCTCCGGAGGTTTGAACTCGAACACCGGAGAAATGCACTCTCCGTTTTTGACAATTGAACACGGAATTTCCGCTGCAGCAGCGAACGATTCAAAACCCAATGTCCTGGTGGCCGCAGCAACCTATAACGAAAACCTGATCCTCGCCGACAATGTAAGTCTCTATGGCCAGTACCAGACCACTACCTGGACACGTTCCGATTCAAACCAGACCCAAATTACTGCCTCACCAGGAAATATCGCACTCAGCGTCAATGACTACACATCAAGCGGTTCAGTACAGGGGTTTATCCTGACTTCCGGGACGGCCATTGCCTCAATTGCTGGAGGAATCCACACGATTGCAGTGAAATTATTAAATACCGGATCACAGTTTTCACTAAGGAACAACACCATCACTGCTCTTGATGCAATGAATGGTTCTAACGGCAATAGCGGCGGCCCGGGTGATGACGGCGATATAGGCGAACCCGGTGAAGATGGTTCAGATGGCAGTAATGGTGGAGGTTACGGTGGGATAGCAACGATAAGCAGTTGTGGTGCCACCGGTGGTCAGGGTGGCCGGGGTGGATATAGCACAACTTCGGGCGAGAATGGTGCGGTCGGATCTTCGCCCGGGTTCGGGTCTATAGGTCTCGGCGGTGACTCCTCTTCCGCGTGTTTTGCAAGTGCTGAAGCTGGTGGACATGGTGGCGCGGGTGACGTGGGTGATACTGGAGACTTTGGTGGACCCGGTAGTTTTGGCACGATCATTAATGATCACTGGCAAGCCGATAACGGCGGTGGCGGCACGGCCGGAACCCGCGGCGGAAGCGGCGGTGGCGGCGGTGGCGGCGGTGGCGGTGTTTCAAGCGGGATTTGTAACCCTGACCGGGGTGGTGGTGGCGGTTCCGGCGGCGGTGGCGGTTGCGGCGGTTCGGCGGGAACCGGCGGAAGAGGCGGTGAAGGTTCAATTGCAATCCTGGCAATTTCATCGGATGCTGATATTTCCAACAACAACATTCTTACGGGTAACGGTGGTGACGGCGGTAACGGCGGTGACGGCGGTGATGGTGGAGGTGGTGCAAGTGGTGGTGATGGTGGAAGTGGAAAAGACGACTCAGGTGCCGGGGGTATAGGCGGCGCTGGCATGAATGGTGGTGACGGCGGTTGCGGTGGTGGCGGTGCTGGAGGAGTCAGCATTGGCATACTGTCCGACACAGATTCATCGTTATCGATATCAACAAATATATTTTCAATCGGCAGCGGTGGAAATGGCGGCATGGGTGGTACAACCAGTAAGTCGGGTAGTTGTGATGATGGTGAGCAGGGTTTGGCTGACACCATCGTTTATCTTTGACCCAACGGTTACAATACACCTCACAACCTACACAACGAGGGCAACAGAATTGAGCACAGATTCCTTACGTGATACCGACGGTTATTTGATTCAACCGGAAACCTGGAATAAAACTATCGCGAACACGATAGCCAAAGAGGAAGGTATTGAGCTTAACGATACTTACTGGACAGCCCTCGACTTCATGCGTGAGTATTACCGGGAGCGAAATATTGCCCCAGATGTCCGTCACCTGATAACACATTTCAAAGAAGTGAATCAATGCAGCAAGAAAGAAGCCAAGCAGATCGTTTTTGACTTATTTCCCTATGGATATGTGCAACAGGCATGCAAAATCGCCGGCATGAAAAAACCGCGCGCCTGGAGTACGGGCTAGGCAAACCCGGGTGGCCCCGGGTTTCCTGATTTATCCACTGTTTATCAACAGGTCTCGAGAACAAAATCGACTGACAGCGACCTGGAAATGATGTCATAAACCGGCGAAAACAAGGCCAGTTCCTTGAGGGTAGCCGCGCTTTCGTCACTACCTACCAACATACGAACCTGAACGTGGCTGTAACCCTTCCTGACCTCTTCTGACAAACCCAGCATGCCGCGAACATCCATATCACCGGTCAGGGAGGATTGTACCGAACGGATTTCGATACCCTGAACTGCAGCGTGGTAAACCATGGTGGATGTCAGGCAGCTTACCAGGGAATGCAGGACCCACTCCATCGGGTTCGGCGCACTATCACCGCCTGCACTGACTGCCGGTTCATCCGCGTCAACGATAAAAGGTTCTGTACGAACGACATCTTCCCGGCACTCGGCGTAATACTCCTTAATGCGACTGCGGTTCAACCCGCCATCCACCCATTGGTTGCTCAAGCGGAATTGAAATTTTGACCTTTCGTTGTCCTTTTCAATTCCTCCGATAAGGTTCATTACGTGTTCAACATCAACACCGTTGACCTTTGTGTTTTCGATCTGCATTGCGTTTTGCGCTGTCATTATCTTCTCCTTGTTTACCTAAGTGATTTGCGATGTCTTGATCGCAGATACAGAATAAGGAACAACAGGCCGGCTGAACTACTGCATGGAGTGTAGTGATAAGCTACAGTATATGTAGTTAATCTTAACGAAAAGCAGGCAAAACATATGGCCGAATACGGACAATTCTGCCCGGTGGCGAAAGCCAGTGACATTATTGGTGAACGATGGACTGTGCTCATCCTTCGCGAGTTATTCCTGGGAACGACGCGATATAATGAATTCCTCCGCGGCTTGTCCCGTATTTCTCCCACCTTGCTCAGCAAGCGTCTTAAAACACTTGAAGAAAAAGGTCTGATTGTTAAAAAGCGCCCCTCCGGGCAAAAGAGCCACGAGTACTACCTGACAGCATGTGGCCGCGAGCTTGAGCCATTGATCGAGCAACTCGCTGTATGGGGTATGCGATGGGCACGTGGTCAATTGGCGGATAACGAACTGGATGTTGAGTTCCTGATGCGTGATCTACAGCGACGCCTGCAAACCGACTCCCTACCAGACGGCGAAACGGTATTATGTTTCACATTCAACGAACTCGAAACCTATAAAACCTGGTGGATGGTAGCCGCCGGGGGCGAGGTGGATTTATGCACCGAAAACCCCGGTAAGGAAGTTGATCTCTACATCAATTCAACGGTCCGTGACATGGTCAAGGTCTGGAGGGGCGACCTGCCTCTGAAAAAAGCCTTACGGGAAAAGTCGATCCGGGCCAATGGCAATACGCATTTAAAGCGATCAATGCCGGACTGGTTTGGGGTTTGCCTGTATGCCGATATCAAGCCGGCACGCAGGCAAAACGGTCCGGGCCAGCATCCTTAAGCCGTATCCGGGAAGTTGACTTTGTATACAACCGGTGAGGCGTGGACAATGTCCCCTGTATCAAACTTCCAAAGCAAGGCGCCGCTAAAAGCATTCAGTGCATAGTGATGTCCGTCACCACTGCCAAAATAGACCATTTCCCCATCAATCAGGGGTGAAGAGTAGACCCTTCCGCTGGTTTTAAATGTCCATTCCTGGTTTTCATTATCCGAGTTCGCAAAAGCGGTCCCGATACACAAATAGCATAAAAAAAATGAATTTTTTCATGATGTTTTCCGAAGACTATCCATTGCTTTTATTTAACTGGTTCAAAAATGAATAGAGTAATTATTTATGATTCCGGCAATTCTACATTCTCTTCAATCAGACCGATACGCAGCGCGCGCTGCTCCCATTTTTTACGCGCCAGGGCCTGCATATCGACCGTATTATCCGATTCATCGGTAATTTCCATACCTAACAGGGTTTCCATTACATCTTCCATGCTAACGATGCCCGCCATCCCGCCATATTCATCAACAACAAGTGCGATGTGCTCACGTCTTTCAAGAAAGCGGCCAAACATATCGGAAATAGGCAGGGACTCATGCACGACATGAATGTCGCGCTTGATGGTGCTCAAATGGCAGTCACCCTTACCCAGCACCAGGCTTTCCAGCAATTCCGCCTTGAGGAAATAGCCGGATATATGTTCATTGTTTTCGCCCTCATACAGAGGTATACGGGAGAACGGTAATTCACCAGCGGACTTGTAAAACGCCTTGATGGTTTGCTCCTCGGAAGCAAGCCTGACGACAATACGGGGTGTCATAATATCCTTGACGCGTACCTTTTCCATGCGTAGCAGGTTACCGATGATTTCCGAGTCCTGTTTTTCAACGACACCTTCGCTGACACCGAGCCTGGCCATGGCCAGAAACTCCGAGCGGGTAAACACACTTTGCGATTTATCCTTTTTCAGTGTCCGTGTGATGATCTGACTGAACCAGACCAGCGGGTAAAGCAAAAAGATAATGACTTTTAGGGTGGATACGGTAAAAGGCACCAGTTTCTGCCAGTGATTGGCGCCCAGTGTCTTGGGAATGATCTCCGACAGGATCAGGATAGCCAGTACCATGACCGTCGGTATGACCACACCGGTGATCATGGGGTTGGCATCCGCCCAGATCTTGGCTGCCTGTTCACCCACACCGATCGCCCCCACCGTGTGTGCAATCGTGTTGAGCGTAAGGATGGCGGCCAGCGGACGATCAATGTTGGACTTGAAAGCCTCGAGTTGCCGGCCAATGATACTACCTTCCTGTAGTTTAAGCTGTGCATAGGTCGGCGTGATACTAAGCAACACTGCTTCCAGCAGGGAACACAGGAATGAGGCCACAATAGCCACTACGAAAAACGAGATCAGCAGGTTATACATATGCAACCATGTGTAAATAAATGACGGCTCACAGTAGTTTATGCAAGCCCTGTTTACACTGTATCAGATAAACCAGTTTTTTTGCCGGGGAAAACCGGAACCGGCACCAGACCGCCATGCAAACAGACTATCTTTGACTTTCCTGTTGCCTGTCCAGCGTACCGGCGTAGTTCCGTATGTACCCGGACAACAGGTGTTTTTCACGATGACCCAACAGTATCAAGAGCAGATCACCCGGTTTACAGGCGTCAAATATTTCAAAAATGACATCCTGGCCGTAGGTGGTTAAAGCAATCTGACTCTCGGCAACACCCGCCTCGATCAGTCCCTGCTGCAGAATATGCGCAACCCACCTGGGCTGGGTTCCATCTTTCCGCCAATACTCCTTGCAAAAGTAGAAGTCGAAATGCCCTGCCATCAATTTGCCCACACGCCTGATAGTGTCATCTGTTCGATTAATGTCTCCGGCAAAAGCAACCAGTTTGCGGCCCGGCACTTCCTGGCGGTCAATAAACTCGCAAATCCTGCGCACGGCATCCGGGTTATGGGCAAAATCCATAATGATACGGAACGGCAGCTCATCAAATACATTCAAACGGCCCGGTGTTGTTTCATAACTGGCCGTAAAGCCGCTCATTGCGGCATTTATCGTTTCAACACCAACCCCGGACAGGTAACTCGCGGCAACCGCATGCATGGCATTGCTAACCATGAAAAGTGCCGTACCGCCAAAGGTGGCTGGAATTGCAACCACCGCCATCACCGGCAAACGACGTTCCTTGTCGTATATCACCATGAACTGCTGTTGCTTGATCACTTCGAGGACACAGCAGCATGTCATGGCATTCCCATGTCGTTCAAAAAGCTGATCCCGGCTGGATTCCATAGATATCAGGCATTTCTGCCTGGCAGTTACTTTTTCCAGCATGGCGAGGCAGTGCTGATCGTCGGCATTCAGAACCACTGCCTGTTTGCCACGCTCCGGCAGAGCAGACTTGATTTTAGCCATTTGTTCAACCGTATCGATACCCAACTGACCCAGGTGATCATCTGTAACATTCAGACAAACCGCCACATCGCACCAGGGAAAGGCAAAGCCATCATGCACTATGCCCCTATGGTGCGTTTCCAAAACAGCAAAATCCACCTTCTTGCTGGTCAGCACTTTCAGGTGACCCACTCGTGCACCGAAATCGCCTTCATCAAGCATCTGACCGTTCAAGAACACGCCATCGGTGCAGACCATTCCCGACTTGTATCCGGCCGTCGAAACAATATGACTGACCATCCGCGAGGTCGTGGTTTTGCCATTGGTGCCTGTTATCGCGATGATGGGCATGCGCACGGGCTTTTTCGATGGGAATAGCTGATCCAGAAGCAATTCTGCTGCTGAATCCAGACCCGTCACTTCAGGCCCGGGTTCTGCCTGCGTTTCCGTTTGCTGCTTCCCGATGTCGAATAAACCTGAAAAATCCTCTGCACTGTCTATACAGTAAGTGCCATCAAGAACATGCTGGTGTTCTCCATAGCCCAGCATCAACAGACCGTTTGGCCGGATACATCTGGCCCCGGTCAGATCAGAAAAATCCACGCGCCTGAATGGAATGCGCTCCAGGTGAACAGCCTGGATATCACGCCGGTCTGCGGCTTTGATAATAGCCCCGGTTTCAATGGGCAGCAGCCGGTCTCTGGCGAACTGGCTGAACATTTGAAATGGTTCAGCCAGTTGCCTGCGTCTTCCTGTGAAAAGCTCCCATGCAAGCTTGACTGCTGTCATCCCGACATCACAATGTTCGTGCTCCATCACCGCCAGGCAACGGTTTTCCTGCAGTATCGGTGAAACGGCAAAGTAGCTCACACGGTGACCGGTTTTACGCTGAAACAACAGTGCGGTTTGCACCAGCAACGAGGAATACCAGGCCATTCTCTCATCGGGCAGAGCTTGTTCGGGAAACACCTCGTCGGGTGTAAGAATTCCAGCGATGACTAACAGATCTTTGATATCCGCTACTTGCCGGGGCAGACCATCGACGTCGCGAGGCCCGAATTTCAGCAGGACCTCGATCACCGGTTTGTCTGAACGGCGATTGGGACCACCGTAGGGGAAATACTCAATTGCGGGCATCAATTATTCCTGATTAAGAGCATGCAAGCTTAAGAAGTCAGGATGGTGTTTGTCCAGCGCCAAACGCCCCTGACCGGAGAAGTTTCAAACCCCCTCCCCCAACATAATCCATCATCCGGCACGGCGAGTGACGCCATCATGAATCCGGCTTTACTGTCAGTCGTGTTTGTGGGTGGCGAGATAACCTATAAAAAACAGAATCAGTAACGAGGCCGCGACCGCAAATCCATAAATATAAACCCGGTTCCGGTCAAATGGCACCAGGAGAACAGTGCTGATGACTTCTGCTATTACGATGATACAGATGAAAATCAGCAAGAGCTTCGGCGGAATTCGCCGGCACAGGGCTGCTCCCAACGGAGCGCCGAATAGTACAACCGGCGCGGCAATGATCCACAGATCTGTAACCTGTTGACCAAGACCACCAAAAAACAGTACCTTCAGTCCCAGGCCGATGATAGAGGTCACGGCCATCAATATCACCGAGACTTGCGTCGCCCGAATAATCTCTATTCGAAAATAAAGGGCCAGCAGGCAAAACCCGATTAAATCTGCTCCCGACCCAAGTAGACCTGAAACCAGTCCGCCCAGGACACCGCCCGCCAGCGTAATGAGTATGTCCCTGTAGGTCTTTTCCAGGTGCGCTTCGGTCGACACATTATGCGAGTGGCGTGTGAACAGATACACCGCCAGAAAGCAAAGCAAAAACAGGGTGAATAAAATACGCAGATCGACGGCAGGGATACGCGATTCGATAAATGCAAATGAGACCAACAGACCGATGCCCGCACCGGCAAGATACAGGGCCATGAAGTTGTAAGGTAAATTGCGTACCCGGCTGAGTATGTAAAGCGTTGCCGAACTCATACCAACGGCCTGGATTGCCAGTGAAAAGCTCTTTGCCGTGATGGGGTCAACCGCTAGTATTTTTGTGAGTGCAGGAAAAGCGACCGCGCCGCCGCCTAAAAAAGTCGAACCTGCAACAAAAGAGCCAAAAGCCATAATCGGTGCAATAAGCCAGTCGGGATAAATCCAGGCTTCGACAAATGCCCGGCCAAAAAATGCGGCGTAGACAACTGCAAGAAATACATACAAACCGAATATGGCAGTGCGTCGGCTTCGAAAAAATACTAATAGAGACACGTAGATTAGGCTTTATACCGGCTTTGGGGTCGGGCGAGTCTAACGGAATTACCAGGCAAGTAAAACACAGACCGGCACTTAACCAACTTTACTCCGCCCCCGTCCCGGTGCCTCTTCCCCTGCGATACCTTTCACAGTCATCATTGATGGACAACCAACTCACCTGGCTATCGGTATAGATGTGATAGTTTGGTCTGACCCTGTCGGGTTCATCCAGGGAGGCAATACTCAATGTGAAGTAGTCCGGGTAGCGGGTGCTTCGATAACTCAGGGCCGAACCGCATTGAGGGCAGAACCCCCGCCTGATGTGTTCAGAGGATTTGTATTCGGCGGGCTCAGTGCCTAACCAGTGAACCTGCTCTTTTTGAAAATCCATCCAGGCGGCGACCGGGGCGCCAGTGGTTCTTTGGCAATCACGGCAATGACAGTAATCAGCATCAAATGGTGCCGCCGATACCTCGTACCTGATTGCCCCGCAATGACATCCACCTTTCATAATTTCCAAAACCTCCACTGGAACACTTCACACATCAATAACAAACCTTAATGCTGGTGGCTGTGCTCCTCTACGGGACCGAAGCCGGGGAAACGGGTCTTTGCGTAAAGAGAATGACAGCTTGCACAGCTTTCGATCAGACGTGAATAATGGTAGCTGGCAAGTTCGAAATCCCGGGCTTCAGCAGCCTGAGCCAGGCTCCCTGCCCTGGCATGAAATTCAGAATCGATCTGCTTGAACCTGTCCGGCAGGCTGGACTCCAGAATTTCGATCTGTTCTTTGGTCAGGGCCCTGGCCATGATGTAGCTTGAACGGATCGATTCGCCCGTTTGATGTAAAACTTCCCAATCTGCCTGTGCAATGGCCACCGGAACTTTTTGAACTCCGATAGTTATCTCCCGCATTTCGGCTTGCAGAAGCCCCATCAGTTCAGGTGGCAAAGAAAGGGTTTCTCCTGTGTGTTCAGGGTCTTCGGCCCGAATGGCTGTAGAGGCGATCGCCAGGCTGAGAAACAGGGCAAGTAAAAAGAAGGTTCGATTCATGTGGCGTCTTCCCGGGCAGTTTTGATTGTAAGACCCCCCGGAAACCAATGCATGACGATGCCATGTCCCGGGTTTGTGTCACAGACAGTGTGCTCCACGCGATCCGACCGGGTCAACATCGCGGCCTAAAAATGGGAGTGTAGACGGTTTCAACAAATCATCCTGACCCACGTCAATGCAACCTGAGTCCTGCGGTGTATGCTTCAATCTGGATTACGGGGGAACCCGACTTTAGCGAATGGGCCGTTCACATTGACCAGCAAAACAAATGCATAAAGAAAAAATGATCAGGGTGGGCTGTCCTTCACATAACTGTGGAGGCAGATGCCTGCTCCGGGTACACGTAAGTGATGGTGTGATCACCCGCATCGAAACCGATGACCGCCCGAATGACACGGTGGCAGACCCACAGTTGAGAGCCTGTATCCGAGGCCGGTCCTATCGCCACCGTCAGCATCATAAAGACCGCCTGAAGTACCCGATGAAGAGAACCGGGGAGCGCGGTTCCGGACAGTTCGAACGAATCAGCTGGGATGAGGCAACTGACCTTGTAGCCTCAAACATCAATCGGATAAAGGAACAATACGGCAATACATCTCTCTTTGTTCCCTACGGTACCGGTGGTTATAACCAGATGGGCGGCAAGTGGTCTGCCGACCGCTTGATGAATATGATTGGCGGGGCGCTGGGGTACTACAACTCCTATTCCTGGGCTTGTATTACCAAGGCCACCGAAACCGTCTACGGTACCGACGAGACCGGAAACCAGCGGCAGGACTGGCTCAACAGCAAGTACATCATTATGTGGGGCTGGAATCCGTCGGAGATGCGGGACGGTACCAACAGCGAGTATTTCCTGAAGGAAGCCCGTAAAAAAGGTGCAAGAGTCATTTGCATCGACCCCCGTATGACCATGAGTGCGGTTGCGCTCGCCGATGAGTGGATCGCCATTCGCCCGGGAACCGATGTCGCCCTGATGAGCGCCATGGCTTACGTGATGATCACGGAAGATCTGATCGACAAGGACTTCGTCGATAAGTACTGCATGGGTTTTGACAAAAGCCAGATGCCGGAGGCCCATAAAACTGAAGAAACCTACAAGGATTACATACTGGGTATTAAGGATAATCAGCCAAAGACCCCGGAGTGGGCAGAACAAATAACCTCCATTCCGAAACAGGACATCATCCGTATTGCCAGGGAGTATGCAACGGCCGAGTCCGCCGTTCTCTACCAGGGGTATGGCATGCAGAGGCGTGCTTATGGTGAGCAGGTGGTCCGCGCCGGCTGTGTGCTGGCAGCAATAACCGGTAATGTTGGAAAATCCGGCGGCTGGGCCAGTGGCATTGCACTACAGGCAGGCGGTGGGCCTTTCTGGAATGTTCTGCCGCTTTTAGAGAATCCGGTTAAAGCACAAATCCCGTCATTCCTGTGGTCGGAAGCAGTGCAGAGAGGACCGGAACTGACCGAAAAAGACGGACTGGTTGGGATAGATAAACTACCGCATGGCATCAAGATGATCTGGGCGGTCGCCTCCAACGCCATCGTCAACCAGCATGCCAACATCAACCGTACGATTGACATCATAAAGGACACATCCAGGCTGGAATTCTTCGTCGTGCAGGACAACTTTATGACCGTCACTGCGCAATTCGCTGATTTGATACTGCCCGCCTGTACCCAGTTTGAAACCTGGGGTATGGAGGATGGCTGGAAATATGGTGAAGAGTTGATTCTACAGCCACAGATCCTGGATACACCCTGGGAAACGATGAGCGATTATGCCATTTGTGCCGCGGTCGCAGACAAACTCGGTATCAGGCAAAAATATACCGAGGGCCGGGATGAGAAACAGTGGATCGCTGCCCTGCTGGACGACTATCGCGAAAACAGATTTCCCGAACTGCCGGACCTGGAAGAGTTCGAGGAAAAAAACCTGGGGGTTTACTCAAGACCTGTCGACGAACCAAAGGTGGCATTCCAGAAGTTCAGGGAAGACCCCGTTGAAAATCCGCTGCCAACCGCATCCGGCAAGATCGAAATATTCTGTGAAGAGATGTTCAACAGGAATTTGTCCGATGAAGTGCCCGCCATTCCAAAATATATCCAGGAGTGGGAGAGCCCGTTTGGAAAGGAGAGCAAAAAACACCCCCTTCAGGTGATCGGTACACATTTTATGCCCCGTATGCATTCCACCCTGGGTAATGTCGACTGGAATATGGAGGCCTTTCCGCAACGGGTGTTTATCAACCCGCTTGATGCCGATGAAAGGGGCCTGAAAAATGGTCAGAAAGTTAAAATCTACAACGATAGAGGGACGGTTATTCTTCCCTGCCGGATCACCAAACGCATACTGCCGGGCGTGGTGAATATCCCCCAGGGCGCATGGTGGAAACCGGACAAGGACGGCAATGATATTGGCGGTTCCGTCAACACCCTGACCTCAGAGCGCTGGACACCTTTCACCTTTGGCAATGCACAGCACACCATCATGGCAGAAGTTGCGCCACTTGGGGCCGGCGTATGAAGCGACTGGCATTTTATTTCGACTCCAGTTCATGCTCAGGTTGTAAAACCTGCCAGATGGCCTGTAAGGACAAGAATGACCTGGGCCCGGGACAGGTCTGGAGAAGGGTTTATGAAGTGACCGGCGGCGGCTGGAAAAAGCAGGGACCCACGTGGCACCAGGACGTATTTGCTTACAACCTGTCCATGTCCTGCAACCACTGCGAAGACCCGATCTGTGTCAAAAATTGTCCTACGCATGCACTCGGTAGACGTGAGGACGGCATCGTTCAGATTGATCAGAGCCTTTGCATCGGCTGCAAATATTGTTCCTGGGTTTGCCCCTATGGTGCACCGCAATTCAATTCACAGAAAGGCGTGATGGGTAAATGCGATTTTTGCGCCGATTACATCGACCAGGGCAAAAACCCCAGTTGCGTGGATGCCTGCCCGATGCGGGCCCTTGATTTCGGCGACTACCAGGCATTACTCGAAAAGTACGGCCCATCTGATCACATCTATCCCCTGCCCACGCACTCGATTACTGAGCCTTCGCTGTGTATCAAGGCACACCCGAATGCAGACAAGCCATACCCCGAAGTCAGCAACATCGAGGAGGTAAAAATTGGCTAACAGGGACTGGTCACTGGTGTTTTTTACGACCCTGGCCCAATGGAGTGTCGGGATTGTGCTGTGGTTAACCTGGCCGGTCATTCACAACCATGAGTTAAGTCCGGTATTCGAAACCGGTCTGAGCCTGAAGAACCCGGTTTTGCTGGCGCTGGTCTTTATCGGCAGCGCAACGTTCAGTTCGTTTTTACACCTGGGGAGCCCCGCAAATGCCCCCAGGGCGCTCAATAATTTATCCGGTTCCTGGCTTAGCCGGGAAATCCTGGCCATCGGGGTGTTCACCACCAGTCTCGTGATCACACTGATCCTGGGATGGAAAACCGGCAACCCCGGAACCCTGAAGTACCTGATGGTGCTGAGTTCCCTGGGTGGTATGGCCCTGTTGTGGACGATGACCCGGATATATGTCATGCCAACCATCCCGGCATGGAACACCTGGAACACACCGGTGGGTTTCATATCAACCGCACTTGGCCTGGGTCTGCTCACCCTGTTGTTCCTGCATAGTTATGGTTCGATCATTATTGCTGATCATATCCTCAGAATTTTCTGGATTGCCCTGATCGCAATCCTGCTGATAGAAATCGTTTCAGCGATGATTCATCAGCATAAGTTGGTAACAATAGATCAAGGCATGGATAAGCTGATCTTTCACAAGGGAGCCTTCTACCGGGTTTTTCTTTTTCGCATGGTGATACTGGCTTTCACCTGCCTTCTTGCGGTTGCCCTGGCCCTTAGACCGGAATTCTTGCCCGGAAACAACGACTCGCTTTGGGTATCCCTGCTATTTGCTTCGGGTATTACACAGGAACTGACCGGTCGCCTTTTATTCTATTCATCCTATTTCCGAATCGGCGTTTGAAAGGTGGGGTCAGAGTCAAACTAACGGTCAGTCAGCAGGAGACACATCCAGCACTTCGTCGACCCTGACGGGGGGACTGCCATGGTGCGTAAGAACGATAACCCTTGATAAGGACCAATCGTCTATCCATTGACCGAGTTGAACTGTACTTTGCTCATCCAGGTGAGCAAATGTCTCATCCAGCAAGAGTACGGCTGGATCCCCGGCGAGACCGCAAATGAGCTCCGCTTTACGGCGCTGTCCAGCGCTTGCATACCCGAGAGGCAAAGTCGGGTCCAGTTGCAATGCTTCACAATACGGTTTGCCATCCCAGCCTGGAGCGCCTCGAAGCGATGCCGAAAATTCGTAAGCTTCGCTTACTGTCAGGAAAGCAGGCAGCTCTGGTGCTGACGTGATTAAGGCCACGTGACGACGTGCCTGTGTCACGGAATGAACATCCTGCCCTTTCACGCACACACTCCCTCTTGAAGGCAACAGCTCTCCGCCCATCGCACGTAACAAGGTAGTCTTTCCACCACCATTCGGGCCTTTAAAATGAATAACACCGCTATTTACAACGAGGCTCAATGGCCCGACCGAGAACGTCTCGCCGAATGTAACCACCAAGTCCCGAACTTCAAGCAAACTGGTCAAGATTCTTGAGCTCCGTCTGGTAAGTAAACATATGTAGTCCCTTCAGCATGATTAAAATACCAAAAGGAATAGTCACAACAGCACTCATCCCATAAATCCAGGGTGGTAGTGTCATTGCGAATATCGCGTTTATAAATATTAACCACAGGGCCCACCCCAACATCGGAGTAGCCGTTACCAGTGTGCGAGAAAAAAGGGCAGTCAGACCAACAATAGTGTTCGCTGCAAACAGTAAAAACAAGAGCTCATACTCCAAGCCCATGGTTGAGCCCAGCCCGGCCAGGGTTATGATATTCGGGCCTGTCAGCACACACATGATGCACAGTAACGCGACACCCCGATCGCCATGATTTACCGGCCATCGTTGTCGCATTAGCTCCGGGCCCAGTCTTATTTTCAAGCGTGTCAATAAATCAAAGGCCGGTATAACGGCAAACGACAGAAATCCGGATGCATAGATGAAAGCCCAACGGCCGGTCACCTGCCCGTTCACCCTCAAAGCAAACATCATCAGTGCCACAAGTATTGCCGGTGAAACCAGACCCAAAAGACTTTTTCGCTCCAATCGCCACAAGCAAAGCAAGTCGCGTCGAACGATTGAGATTATCGGCCATATGCTCGCGATATGGCTGGGACTGATTTTTCTTGATTGAACCAGCTGGTATCGAATCCCATTGATAGCAAGTGGAAGTAACAAAACTGAGATAATAATTGCGAAGTAAGCGACTCCGGGCACAAGTGTGTAGCCGAATATGAGTGTTGCCATTGCAACAGTGCCAATAGCGATCAATTTCACCGAGACAAGCCCACGAAAGGATGCACCAAGAAGAATGGTCCAAGAGAGTCCAACGAAACCTGAATAGTGGACAACTGGATGCGCATAGTGCGGTGCCAGCCACCAGATACCCGCAACGGGCAGGAAAGCTATCCATAATGAGGGCAGCAAATATCGAACCCAAAACCAATGACCTATGGGTTGTCGCACCAGAAAAGCGATCGTTGACTGCTTCCATACAGGCCGAAGCGCCCGGCCAGCGATAATGCACCAAATCAATATCGGCAGGGTAAATAAGAGCGTGACCTGCCAGGGTTCGCGTGTGGCCAACTGCTCTCTCAGAGCGGTCCAATCGATCATCGGGTCGAGCGACGACACAACAACCAAAAACAGGGCAAGGGGTAAAATCAGCCGACGAAGAAACGGCTTGCCGACTATAGAGAAAAAAACCCGGGTATTGAGATTCAAAACATTAATCTACCTTGGACGTTTCAATGCCAATCACGACTCCGGTGATCTACGAACACCGGCAGTTGGAGTAACTAATAGTAACGCACTGGTTACCGCGTGACCGGAAAGATGGGGTCACTCATTGTCCGTCTCCGGTCAAGTGGCACGGCGGACCCTTGAAGTCAGCCACCTGGCGTCGTTCGGTCCACCCTTATTGCAGACGTGTTTATCAGGTGAGATACTGCTTAAAGTTGTTTTTCAGCCCATCGCTGCCAGACAGCGAATATTCTGAGCAAAACAATGGAATTCAGCCACAATTGGGCTGTCCTAATACTTGAAAGTGAGACCCTCAAGCTCACCTTGGTCCCGAATACGTTTTTTATTTAAAGGAAGAATCCAAAATGAAGCGACAAATACTCATCGCCGCGAGTCTGACGATAGTGCTGCAATCAACAGCGATGGCTGCGGCCGTAATTGTTTATCCGGCCGGCGGCCAAAGCGCGGAACAACAACAATCGGACGAGGGCGCATGTATGTCCTGGGCGAAGGAGCAAACCGGTTTCGATCCGACAGCTCCAATGGAGGCAACCTCACCTCCACCTGACTACGATGAACCCACCGCCAGTGCCGGCCGGGGTGCATTACACGGCGCATTGGGTGGATTGGTCGTTGGTGCAATTACCGGTCATCCAGGAAGGGGTGCAGCCATCGGTGCAGGTACCGGTGCGGTGGTAGGTGATGTACGCCGGCGAGATCAGACCGAGCGAGCAGATGATGAGCAGGATGCCTGGGAAGATCAGCAGGCCGCCCGGTACCAGGAGTCCCAAAACCAATTTAACCGCGCATATGCCACGTGTCTGCAAGGCCGCGGCTATACCGTTAACTGATTGAGGTGTGATGATGATTAAACATATATTATTTACAGTTGCGGTAGTTTTGATGATGGTAACTTTACCGATTACAGCCTCTGCCGACGACTTCGATGGTTCCAAGCCGTTGATCTGTGCCGCCATTTACTCTGCCGAATGCCATGCTGGTGATCAGGAATGCATAACCGGGGCACCATGGATGATTAATTTCCCGGTATTCATAGAAATCGACTTCAAGGCTAAGAAACTTTCAACCACGAAAGCTCATGAGAACCCCCGTATTTCAAATATAAGCCAAGTAGGCAAACTGAACGAAGGACACACGACCGTTCAGGGCACCGATGATGAGTACGTCTGGAGTATGCTGATTGCTGAAGAGACCGGCAGTATGACACTGACCATTTCGGGTGAAGCGACCGGCTATATAATTTTCGGGGCCTGTCACGTAAAGTAGTAAACTGCATATTGTTGTTAAAAAGCCGGGCTCAAGCCCGGTTTTTTTGACTAGGGGAAAGCTGGGGTCGGAAAGATGGGGTCAGAGCAAAAACTCTGGCACTTGACTCTGACCCCGGTTATTTGAGACGTGCTTCAATGGCCTTGGAGGAGGGGCAGATCGCAATGCCACCCAGACCTGTGCAGCATAATTCGCGCGGCATCTGCTTGCCGACTTTGGCCATCGCGATGATGACTTCATCGATTGGGATCAGGTGATCAAAACCGGCCAGCGCCATATTAGCAGCGGCGAGTGCATTGGCGGCGGCCATCGTGTTTTTGCCAAGGCAAGGCGCCTCAACACGGTTGGCAACCGTATCGCAGGTCATACCAAACGAGTTCTGCAGCGCCTGTGATGCTGCCGCCAGCGCCTGCTGTGTTGACCCGTTGGCCATAACCACCAGGGCCGCAGCAGACATTCCCGAGGCCGAACCGCATTCGGCCATGCACCCTCCTTCTTCGGCGGCAAAAGTTGCACCATCGGCAATAAACATACCAATCAGGCCTGCCGTCAGTAATGCGTCAATTAACAGTTCATCACTGGCGCTCATTGTCGCACCGACACCAAGCAAAGCTCCCGGTACCACGCCACAGGACCCGGCCGTTGGCGCGGCGACAATGACTTGCATGGCACTCTTCGCCTCGAGGACAGACGTGACGGAGATAACGATCTCGTTGAATGCGTCGCCGCCGATAAGTACACCCCGCTTTTCCGCCGCCTGGTAGCGGCCTACCTGGCTGGGCAGAATACGATCGGCATATGAGGTGCCGGCGCGTCCGATGCGCAGTGACTCCTGCATGGTCACAAGAACATGTCGAACATGCCGACGGATTTCGTCGTGCGACATACCGCTGCGTGCGGCCTCGTATTCCAGGGCCAGTTGCGTCAGCGAACTGTTACGCTCGCCGTCGTAGCTGAGCATGTCGCTTGCATTGCGAAAAGGGACCTGCGTTGTTTCATCTCCACAAACCGGCACAACCGGATGCAGATAACGAACCTTCGCTGCACCGGTATCGGCTTTGAAATCATTAACAGCACCAGTCGGGAACGGTTGAATCGAGCAGCGGAATCCAAGCGGTGAACCATCGGCGGCAAAGGCAACGAGCACATGTTGATCACCCTCAAGCGATACTGTCATGCCGTCGATGTCGGTCACCTCGATCATGCCGCCGCCCACTGATAAAGCGGTTACCACATGGTGTTCGTCACCGTTGCTGAGCCGCAGGCGGTAAGTGTTCGGATGGCCGGCGCCATATTCGATCGTGTCTACGGCAAAGCGAAGACCGGCATCCTGTGCGTGTTTACGATAGGCGGGCAACCGTTCGTCGCTGGCTTCCCAGCCAAGTAGTCCACCCGTCAGACCAAGATCACTGCCCTGCGACAGGTGTGTTGTGGCCAGCGATCCATTTGGGTCGTATTCACAATCGACAGCGGTGACATCGCCGCCGAGGAGGTCCCGGCACAGTCGACCGATGCGCAAAGAACCGGCACTGTGAGAACTCGAAGGCCCACGCATGATCGGGCCGAGTACATGATTTAAAATACTGATAGGTTTCGCCATGTTGGAACTATAGCGCGGATCGATTCACATTGAGAAATTCATCTGGTGGGCCATTCATGATTATTTCGGGATAGACTGGACATGCCACCGGTCAAAAGGAGCAGTTTGTGTGATCAGGAATATTGTTTTCGACCTAGGCGGGGTACTCGTGGACTGGAACCCCGAATACCTTTTCAAGGATGTATTCAGGGATAAGTCCGAACTGGATCATTTCCTGGAAAATATATGTACGCCTGACTGGAATGAAAAGCAGGATGCCGGCCGATCATTGTCTGAAGCAATTCGGTCACTACAGGAGCGACACCCGAAGTACCGCAACGAAATCCGGCTGTACTACGATGAATGGACAACCATGCTGGGCGGGCCAATCGATCAGAACGTAGCATTGTTAAAACCTCTGAAAATGAATTACAGAATTTTTGGCTTGACCAACTGGTCAGCTGAAACCTTTCCCATCGCTTCTGATCTCTATCCGTTTTTCGGGGAGTTCGAGGGAATTGTAGTTTCCGGCAAAGAAAGACTGGCAAAACCGGATAAGCGAATATACCTGCTTCTGTTGGAACGATACGGCCTGTCTGCGGCAGAGTGCCTGTTCATCGACGATAACGCACGGAATACCAGGGCTGCGACAGCATTGGGTTTCCATACCTTGCACCTGAAGGATGATGTGTGCCTGGAAGAAGAACTGTTACAGCTGGGAATTAAGGTCCGGAAACAACCGGGGTCAGAGTCAAGTGCCAGAGTCTAACTCTGGCACTTGACTCTGACCCCAACCTTCGGTATTTCTTAACCCGTACTCCATGCACGAGGTTTTTTCATGCCGGCGATTTTGCATGCCTGCTGTACATATCCATAGGGAAATAAGTCAAAAACGAGCTGCTTGGCTTCTTTCTTACTGCATTGATTCTCTTCTTTGAAATGCCTTATCAGGTGACGGACATCCGGAGCAATATTTCGTTCCGGGTAATACTCACGCATGAAATCGAGCGCTATCCAGTAAGTATCGTTTAGCTCAATACCTTCCTCTTTGGCGATCGTCTTCGCGATATCCTTATTCCAGCTTTCTGGCTGGATCAAATAACCCTCGTTATCACGTAAAGAGTCTGCATTCATATCTTTTGCCCTAATTGTGTCAGCCGTGACGGGTATTTTAATCGCCGGGCTAACCAAGGTCAGAGTAAAGTGCCAGAGTGATGACTCTGGCACTTTACTCTGACCCCAATCTCTCACAAACAAAAAACCAGGCAGGATTCTCAGTGATCGCAGATATTGCTTTCCAAGGTACTGAACCCATCACCGCGCGCGACAAATTTTCCACGGCTTTCCAGAAAATCGATCACCGCGTGAATGTCCATACCGGCAGCGGAACAGGAGCAAAACCTTGCATCCGCACCAAAGCGATCAATGATGGCCCTGGAAAGTGATTCACGGCTGAACTCACCATCCTGTTCCAGCATCATGTGCATCACTTCGTGTGCGTGTATATCGGTCATATCGGGCTCCATCTTCATCGTCTCGCTAATCACTGCCAAGTGGCATTTTAAACCATTGGGCAGAGACATTCTTCAACCACATTGATAAATACGGGAAAACAAAAGCAAGCCATCCCTCATCGACATCACACCCACATAAAATCCGAACTTAACGGTCCCGTGCCCGGCCGGAGTTGTTAGACTGTGCCCTCAACGTCATCAAAACGAGGCCAGCATGCGACATTATCCCGGTTCATCGCTTTCCCTTTCAGCCGTCATCCTGGTGCTATGCTTATTGGCTCCGTCGCTCACGATGGCACAGCATGAAACGGCAAACGGGGCCGGGCAGGTTGACCGCGGGCAACGCGTTTATGGTGCCTACTGCGCAAATTGCCATGGAGTTGAACTCGAAGGAGCAGTCGGTCCCACCCTGGCCGGTGCACGTTTTCTGCATAACTGGGCAGAGAAAGGGGCGGATGATCTTTATTACATTCTTCGCACGACAATGCCGAAGCCCGCCGTCGGCTCGCTTTCGAAGGCGGCCTATGCAGACGTGCTTGCGTTCATCCTTCAGCGCAACGGCATGGCAACAGGGAAGCACGCGTTTGATGGCTCAACTGAAATGCTTGAGGAAATTGACCTGACTGCGCTCGCTGCTGCCTCAGGCCCTGCACCTGAGGCAGCGCCCGAGTTCATTCCGGGCGAACGTCAAGCGCCTATTGGTAAAGGGCCCAGCCAATCTGAGCTGACCACAAACGGAGACCCTTCGAACTGGCTTTATCACACGGGTAGCTACTCCGGTGAGCGCTATTCGCCGTTGTCAGATATTTCAACCGCGAACATCGGTGAACTGCAGGTGGCGTGTGCTTACCAGGTCGGAAGGCTCGAGACGTTCTACGCGGGACCAATCGTTTACGATGGCGTCATTTACATTACAACGCCACATGTCACGGCAGCTATCGATGCCTCGACCTGCAGGCAGAAATGGCGCAAGGAATGGGAGCCGAAAGACGACATGGTCTGGCCCAATAACCGCGGCGTTGCGGTGAAGGACGGCTATGTCGTTCGCGGGACGGCCGATGGATATCTCGTTGCTCTTGACGCAGAAGACGGCGAGATGCTCTGGGCACGCCAGGTTGCCAAGGCCGAGCTTGGAGAAACAATCACGATGCCGCCGCTGATCTTCGAGGATCTCATCGTGATCGGCCCGGCCGGGAGCGAGAACAATATACAGGGCTGGATCGGCGCCTTTCGGCTGTCAGATGGAAAGCAGGTCTGGCGCTTCAACACCGTTCCACAAGCCGGGGAGCCGGGCGCCGACACGTGGGCCGAAGTGGCGGGTGTACCATCGGGTGGCGGTGCCGTCTGGACACCGATGTCTCTGGACGCGGAGCGAGGTGAGCTATACGTCGCCGTGACGAATCCGGCACCGGATCTTCCTGCGCACCTTCGACCGGGCAAGAATCTGTACACGAACGCCGCCCTGGCGCTTGATGTGCGCACCGGAAAACTGAGATGGTACGACCAACTCGTGCCATCCGACTTTCACGACTGGGACCAGACGCAGGTCAGTCCACTGATACGGGCTACGGCTGCCGGTAAGGAGCGAAATCTGCTCATCTCGGCGGGCAAAGACGGCTTATTACACGCCATCGACCGCGACACGCACGAGCGTCTGTATAAAACCGAGGTTACAACACGGAAGAACGTGGACGTGCCACTGACGCGTGAAGGTGTGGAAGTGTGCCCCGGCGTTCTCGGTGGCGTGCAGTGGAATGGGCCGGCCTACCATCCCGGCACCGGGCTTCTCTACGTACCCGCCGTCGACTGGTGTTTTCGTTTTTCCCTCGTCGCCGATGAGGACGTTCGGTACGTGAAGGGGCAAAACTATCTCGGTGGAGATGTTGATGCCGTCGGTGATTGGCAAGGATGGCTTACTGCAATTGACGTGAAGGACGGCAGTATCCGATGGCAGTATCGTTCAGAAATGCCGTTGGTCGCTGCTGTCACAACAACGGGCGGTGGACTGGTGTTCACGGGAGAGATGACAGGCGACTTTCTGGCGTTTGATGCTGCAACGGGCAAAGAACGATACCGTTTCAACACCGGTGGCGGGATCAACGGTGGTATCTCTACTTACGCAGTCAAGGGCAAGCAATATATCGCCGTGACTTCTGGTGGCGGAACGCTCACGTTTGGCGGGGGCGGATCACCGACGCTGTTTGTGTTTTCGTTACCCGTTAAAAAGTAGCCCTGTTTCAATTTATTTGCTGACATCAAGTTACCGTCGATGACTGAATTCCTGAGAAAGCCCTTGTGATGATCAACCCGGGGATCGTATTCCGTAAATGTTTGATTTTCATCACCCTGCTTGCTGCGCCGGTGTGCGTATCAGCCCAGCAAACTGAGGAGCAGCCACTGGATGAAATAGTCATTACAGCAACCCGCCTGCAAACAACTGCGCGGGATGTCAACAGGTCAGTATCTGTTGTAGATCAGCAACGAATTCAAAATGGTACTCAACAATTGGCACTTGATGAGGCCCTGGCCGGCACACCGGGATTGTACATGCAGAACCGCTATAACATGGCCCAGGACTTGCGGATTTCATTGCGTGGGTTTGGGGCTCGCTCAGCATTCGGTATTCGTGGTATCAAGGTCATCGTCGATGGCATTCCGGAGACCCTGCCAGACGGACAGGCTGGAGTGGACAGCATCGACCTGGGTTCGGCAAGTCGTATACAGGTTTTACGCGGTCCTTCATCGGCCCTGTATGGAAATGCATCCGGTGGCGTCATCATCGTCGAGAGTGAAATGGGACAGGAACCATCTTTCCTTGAGGCCAGTTTGGCAGCGGGTGGACTGGGTTATCAGAAATACCAATTAAAAGCGGGTGGTCTCGTGAACCGCTTCGACTACCTTGTTAATGCCTCTACCCAGGAGCTTGATGGGTACCGCGATCATTCGGCTTCTGAGGGCTCCCTGGTCAATGGGCGGTTCGGGTTTCAGATCAATGAACATGATTCACTGAAACTCATCGTTAACAGCACCGATCAACCCATCGCACAAGACCCGGGAGGCATCACTGCAGCACAGCTTATGCGCGACAGGCAGTCTGCGCGCGACAGAAACCTGTTGTATGACGCAGGTGAGGCCCTTGATCAACAACGCGTCGGTATCGTTTATAACGCTGACAGGGCGTCGGGCAGTCTGTTGCTCAGAAATTATTACGTGTGGCGTGACTTCTCAAACAAATTACCATTTCAGAGCGGTGGCGCCGTTGACCTGCAACGGTTCTTTTACGGTGTCGGTGCACAATATACCTTTGCTGAAGTTTTACCCGAGCAGTTGCAATTGATGCTTGGTTTTGATCTTGACCGGCAGGATGATGAGCGCAAGCGGTTTGACAATATCCAGGGCGAGATCGGGCCACTGACACTGGACCAACGGGAAAGGGTCGACAGCGACGGTTTGTTCGTGCAGGGTAATTATCGGTTCAACGGGCGCTGGGACGGATCTGCCGGCTTACGCTACGACGAGATCAGGTACGACGTGACCGATCATTATCTTGCGGATGGAGATGACTCTGGCAAGGTCAACTTCGATCAGTTCAGCTACTCCCTGGGATTGAGTCGTGATTTTGGCAATGGCATGTTATTTGGCACCATCAACAGTTCATTTGAGACACCAACGACAACCGAACTGGCCAACCCCGATGACAGTGGCGGCTTCAACCAGTCACTTCAACCACAAACAGCGGTCAATTACGAGGTGGGTTTCAAGTCCGGAGCCGAAAATCTCTATTACGAACTGGCTGTTTTTCATATCAATCTCGAAGATGAACTGGTGCCATATGAATTACCCGGTTCTCCGGGCAGGACATTCTATGTCAACGCGGGAAAGTCAAGCCGCACAGGCATAGAGAGCGCAGTCAGTTGGAGCAGTCCGGATGGTTTCGGCATTGATGCATCGCTGACCTGGTCAGATTTCAGGTTCGATGATTTTCTTGATGACAACGGCAACGACTTTTCTGGCTCCCAAATGCCGGGGGTACCCGAGTATTTCGGCTATATCGGCTTGAATTACACATCCAGTGGTGGTTTCAGGGCCACGCTTGAAACCAGCTATTCCGGCAGTCTTTATGCGAATAACTCCAACACCGTCAAAGTGTCCGGTTACCTGGTAACCGGTTTGCGGGCATCTTATACCATTCAAACAGGAAGCCTGCATTTAAGACCCTATGCAGGAATCAACAATCTGTTTAACACACACTACAACAGCAATATCCGTATCAACGCCTTCGGCGGACGCTATTACGAACCGGCACCCGAACGTAATATATATGTCGGTATTGTAATTCGACACCAATGGGACCGTGGTTGACTCAATTGAAGCACCATCAAACCACCTTGATGACAATGCAAATCTGCAGCAATGGCCAACTACTATTTGCACTATCCCTTTCCCCATATCCTCGTCTATGGTCCCCGTAGCTTGTTCACTTTAGTCCAGGATGGTAAATCCTAATTTTTCCAATTTACCCAGGGTTTCAGGTTTGATGTAAGTTGCCCTGACTGAGTAGAAGTCAAACTCTCTTCTTACAGGGTAATCACCCCTTAGTTGCTCAAATGATTGCGGATTGTCCCGTAGTGCCCTGTCGTCCTGTTCAATGTCATAGGTGGCAAGAACTGCAGCGGCCAGAATATTTTCTTCATCCAGGCCTCGTCCATCCAGTTCAATGAGAGAATTCTGCGGAGCTTCGATACCAGGTGGCTCCCAGTCATCAATGCCCAATCCGAAAAAACGGCTGATTGCGCGGATACTGCTTTTTGTTCCATTGGCTTTTCCATCTTTTGAATAACCGGCAATGTGTGAAGTCGCATAATCTGTCACGTCTAATAAATCCAGATCCAGTTCGGGTTCGTTCTCCCAGCAATCTATGTTCAACCCTGAAACCATATTCTCTTTGATGGCCTGGTAAACCGCTGGCGTATCAAAAACCTCACCCCGGCATGTATTCATGATCAATGGTTTCTTTTTTAAACCCCGGAGAAATTCCCTGCCGGCCATGTGGTAGGTTTTATCTGCTCCATCCATATTCAGCGGAACATGGAAAGTGATGATGTCGGCCAGTTCCTGGATCGTCTGCAGTGAGACAAATTGTAAGGTGCCCTCCAAACGCTCTCTTGGCGGATCATTTAAAAGCACATTCATCCCCAGGATCTCACAGGTTTTTGCCACTCTTGAACCCACCTGCCCAACACCCACGATACCCATGGTTTTACCCTTTAAGGCAAACTCATGTCGTTTGGAATACGAAAATAAAGCCGATGAAATATATTGATTGACGCTTTCTGCATTACACCCCGGCGCATTGGCCCATTCAATACCGGCGCTCCTGCAATAAGCGGTGTCGATGTGGTCAAAACCGATAGTCGCGGTTGCTATAAACTTGACTTTTGAACCTTCCAGAACGTCTTTGTTACAAATGGTCCGTGTTCTCGTGACCAGGGCATCAGCATCGCGCACGACATCGGCCGTGGTCAGGTTTCCAGGAAGGTAAATCACCTCTGCAAAGGGTTCCAGGGCCCCCATGATGTAAGGTATTTTGTTGTCAGAAATAATCTTCATAAAGCCATGTTCGCATGCTCTAACGACCAATAATTAAACCTGTCTTTAAATGCCCACACACCCAGTGCGGGATTTGAAATGTAAAAAACTCACCGCCATCGGGCATGGTGTTAAATCCACTGGAAAAGGTCAAACAAAATATGGAGCGTACACCGATGAATCAATTTGGAAAAGCATAGGAGTTCAGCGATGTTATGCTGTAACTGGCCCCGATACAGGCTCCCTAGTGTAGCGTCCTGTATTAAGTGACGATTAAGCCACTTAATACAGGACACTACACTAATTACCGGCGAAGAGATCATCGTCGATGGCGGCTATGCCGCGATGACCATATAAACAACATGGAAATTCAATGAATGCTATGGAAAAGAAAAGTGATATCGGCCTAATTGGCCTCGCTGTCATGGGTGAAAACCTTGTACTTAACATGGAGAGCCACGGTTTTCAGGTGGCAGTATTCAACCGCACCACCAGCAAAGTCGACCGCTTTCTGGATGGCCGTGCCAATGGTAAAAACATTGTCGGCTGCCACAGTATTGAAGAACTGGTGGCCAACCTTGAACGCCCGCGCAAAGTATTCCTGCTGGTTAAAGCCGGTGCTGCCGTTGATGCCTTAATAGAGTCCATCATCCCTCACCTGGAACCGGGCGATATCATCATTGACGGTGGTAACTCTCATTTCCTTGACACCATTCGACGGACAACTTACGTCGAAAGCAAAGGGTTGCTGTATATCGGTACCGGTGTATCCGGTGGCGAAGAAGGCGCTCTCAAAGGGCCTTCGATTATGCCAGGTGGATCGGCGGCAGCCTGGCCGCATGTCAAAGAGATATTCCAGTCCATTTCGGCGAAAGTTGATGATGGTTCACCCTGTTGCGAATGGCTGGGCAACGACGGTGCCGGTCATTTTGTGAAGATGGTTCATAACGGCATCGAATACGGCGATATGCAGATGATCTGCGAAGCCTACTCCATCATGCGCAATGTGCTGGATATGTCACCTGCAGAAATCTCAAAGGTATTCGGTGTCTGGAACGAGGGCGAACTGGATAGCTACCTGATCGAAATCACCCGCGATATCCTCGCCAAGACAGATGATGAGACAGGTCTTCCAATGGTTGATGTCATCATGGACAAGGCGGGTCAAAAAGGAACCGGTCGTTGGACATCTCTCACCGCCCTTGACCTTGGCGTTCCGGCCCAGACGATTGTTGAAGCCGTCTTTGCCCGTGCCATGAGTGCGATCAAGGATGAACGGCTCATAGCTTCACAGGAACTTTCCGGGCCCGGGGCAGAATTTAGTGGTGACAAAGCAGCCTTCCTTGAACAATTAAGACAAGCACTATTTGCTTCAAAAATTTGCTCGTATGCGCAGGGTTACCAACTGATGAAAGCAGCTGCCATCGAGCATGACTGGGATCTGAATTATGGTGAAATCGCGCTGATGTGGCGTGGTGGCTGCATTATTCGCGCTCAGTTTCTGGGAAACATCAAGGAAGCCTATGACAACAATCCGGAGTTACAAAATTTACTGCTTGATAGTTATTTCAAAAATGCTATTGAACGCAGTCAACTGGCCTGGCGGAAAGTCATAGCCACGGCCGTAGAGTTTGGTATCCCGATACCCGCTTTCAGTTCGGCCCTGGCTTACTACGATGGTTATCGTAGTGCCGTGTTACCGGCCAACCTGTTGCAGGCCCAACGCGATTATTTCGGTGCCCATACCTATGAACGTCTTGATAAGCCAGCGGGTGAGTTTTTTCACACCAACTGGACCGGCACTGGCGGCAACACCGTCTCAACAACATACAACGTTTGATTGGAATAACGAATTAGAACTCAACTGGAATTTAACCGGAGTAAACAAATGACATCGGATATTAAAGGCAAATGGGCGCTGGTCACCGGTGCAAGCCGCGGAGTTGGCCAGCAAATTGCACTGGGGTTGGCTGAACTGGGGGTTAACCTGATCCTGCATTCATCGAATAAGGACAACCAGTCTGCAACCAAATCCTTATTGGAAGACAGTGGTGTACAGGTGCATAGCGTCGAAGGCCTTCTGGATAATCCTGCAGCCATCAGTGCTTTTGTCGAAGAGGCAGAATTACTGAGTGGAGGCATTGATATTCTCTACAACAATGCAGCAATGATGACAGCTCAAACACCGTTGTTTGAAACACCCCAATCGGACTACGAAAAGAGTTTTCAGGTCAATCTTTATGCCATCATTCAAATTTGTGGTTATTTCGCTCCCAAAATGACATCACGTGGCTGGGGCCGCATCATCAATGTATCCTCTGGTATCCGCGACCAGCCCAACCTTAATGCTTACAGCATCACCAAGGCGGCCCTCGATAAATACACCAGGGAACTGGGGATTGAACTGGATGGAACCGATGTCCTCGCGAATATGGTCGATCCCGGCTGGTGCCGAACCGACCTCGGCGGCCCCGACGCTTTTAATGATGTCGCGACGGTATTACCCGGTGCACTGATCCCGGCGATGCTGGGCAAACAAGGACCGGCAGCACCCAAGGGTATGATGTTTGCAGCACAGGATTTTGCCGGAATTAAATGGCGATAGGTCTTTCGCGTATGCCCCGGTGACTTCCCCCTTCGAATCTGACAGGTTTCTTACGGCAAACGCAAAAAAGGGGGACTTTTCGCTTCCTATTCTGACACCAGGCAACTTTCTCCCGGGACGCCGGCAATGCGTACCAGCTTCATGTCGACAAGACCATCCAGACCATCGAATTCGGAAATACCGGTGTTACAGCTATCAAGCGTGAATGTGATGGTGCCCCAATACGTTTCGGGCTGAACCGGTACGCCAAATTTACCTACGACACGGGTGTCCTGGGTATTGCACTCCCGACTCTTGCTTACTATTGCTTGAAAACCCCGGTAGACAAATAACGATCACCCCGGTCACAGACAATCGCAACAATCACGGCATTCTTCAGCGAAGCACTCAGACGCAGAGCCCCGGCAACTGAACCACCGGAGGATACGCCGCAGAAGATGCCCTCTTCGCGGGCCAGCCTGATGGTGGTGTCTTCCGCTGTTTTCTGGTCTATGTCGATCACCTCGTCCACCCGGCTGGCGTCGAAGATGCTTGGCAGGTATTCCTTCGGCCAGCGCCGGATACCGGTAATCTGCGAGCCATCGGCGGGCTGCAGACCAATAATCTGTATCGCCGGGTTCTTTTCCTTTAGAAACCTGGAGACCCCCATGATGGTGCCGGTAGTCCCCATGGAGCTGACGAAGTGGGTGATCGTCCCGTGGGTATCGCGCCAGATTTCCGGACCGGTGGTTTCGTAATGAGCCAGCGGATTATCCGCATTGGCAAACTGATCCAGCACCCGGCCTTCACCACGGGCCTGCATCGCCATGGCCTCATCGCGAGCGCCTTCCATGCCCTGCTCTTTGCTGACTTCAATCAACTCGGCACCATAGGCAAGCATGGCGTCCTTGCGTTCCTGGCTCTGGTTGGCGGGCATGATCAGCTTCATCCGGTAGCCGCGCATTGCCGCCGCCATCGCCAGCGCAATACCGGTGTTGCCACTGGTGGCCTCAATCAGTACATCGCCGGGACTGATTTCACCACGGGCTTCCGCCTTAAGGATCATGTTCAGCGCCGGCCTGTCCTTGACCGACCCGGCGGGGTTATTACCTTCCAGTTTCACAAGAATAGTGTTGCTGGTCTCCCCGGGCAGACGCTTGAGTCGTACCAGCGGTGTGTTGCCGACAGTATCTTCAATATTGAGTGTGCTCATGGAAGGGGATTGTACCCGTCCCGGCAGTGACTGGCATCAGGTCAATGGTGCTCACATTAATGCGGCTGTCGATTGCAGGAAAGACACGTAAGAAAGTCAGCATAAGAAAATCAGTGACGAAAGTCAGGACGGTCATGTTTTGATACTTCAAAACATGACCGTCCTGATCTATTTTTTGAAAAAGAGGGGGGTGGGCTTTACCTTACGTCAATCGCAAGAACCGCCGGTAAAGCCCGTTCCCCCCAATAGCACCCTTAGTTAGTCGGCTTTTGTGACTTGATCCTTGAATTCTTTATCGTCAAGGGGCTTGGTGGTCAGCCTTACAACGCGACCCCTGCCGTTTACAACGCAATCCATTCTCGACACCAGTTCATCGCTTTCAGAGTCTCGCGCATACAAACTGATCATTTCAAACGAGCCCAGTTTTCGGTCAAAATCGGAGTTGCTCGTATCAAATTTATAAGCCAGGTCTTTACCATTCGATATGGATAGTTCACTAACCAGTGCATCGGTGCAGGCTTCCAGGCCAATCCGGCCGGAAGTTGCGTGTGAATAAAAAGGAACCATCGAAATGGCCACGGTACATCCAACTAAAAATTTCTTATCTATGTTCATGATTAATCTCCTCCGTAATTGATGTCTCGAACACGATTAGGAGGTTATTGCCATGCGGGTTTGCTGACAAACGGGTTTTAATCGCCCATACAACCAATAAATTCATGCGTCACTCTGGAACTCACTGATGATCCAGTCGATGAGTTTGACGATATCCAGACGCTCGGATTCTTCCGGACGATGGGCAAGGTAGAAATGTTCATCCGTAACCCATTCTGTTTCGAACACCCGTTTTAGCGCACCTGAGCGAAACCAGCTTTTGCTCAAAGGCCACGAAATAATACCGAACCCAAGGCCCTGGCTAACGGCCTGAACAACGGTTGACATTGAATCAAAACGCAGCACATTACCCGCAATCGGCACCTCTATATCGAGGGCCTTGGCCCAGTTGCTCCAGGCATGGGGCCGGTTTTCATGCACAATCAGCGTCTGGCCGTTGAGACTCTCAAAAGAAGAGCTATCAAAACCCTTCAACAAAGACGGGGCGACGGCAACCACCAGGCGCCGTGCAAATAGAGGATGGGTGACCAGGTCCGGCCAGTCGCCATTACCCAGCAATATCGACAAATCCGTTTCGGCCGAGTGCTCTTTAACCAGGCTGCGTTGCGTACTGACGCGTATATCGGTACCTGGCATGATGGCCTGTAAATCATGTAATTTGGGCAGCAAAATCTCGTTGGCGAAAAATGGCGGTACGCAAAGGCGGATCATTCCGCGTCCGTATTGAGACCACAATTGGTGCGTCTCTGTCTCCAAACGGGCAAACATACTATCGAGAAACTCAAAGTACGTCCTGCCAGGCTCGGTAAATTCGAGCGCACGGGTCTTGCGTATAAACAGGTCAATTCCCAGGAATTCCTCCAGGCTCTTAACCTGGTGACTTACCGCAGAGGCCGTGACATATAGCTCATCGGCGGCCAGCTTGAAGCTCAGGTGCTTGCCTGCAACCTGGAAGCCGCGCAGGGATCGCAGTGATGGCATCTTCTTCTGTTTGTTCATAGGTATTGCAATTCAATGTTGGAACCAGGGACATTGATGCAATAAGCGCGCCATTTACGGGCATTGAGTTGAAGATCAGGCTACCCGCGCCTTGGATTTCAACAGCTCCAATGCGCGAACAATCAAGGGGTCTACTCCGCGTTGAATATCGGACTTCCTGTTAAGCAGCCCTATATTAGCCGGCACGCCTGTGCCTTCGTAGCAAACCATGTCAGCGGAGAAATATACTTGATACGACAAGCAATAGCGCCATCCAACAGGGAGCTTTTTCTCGAGTTGATAGGAGAATATTCCATTCGTATGGTCGCCAATGATTGTAACGTAAGGCAGCTCTTTCAAAGTCAGTGCGAAAATTTCTCCGCCGCTAAAAACCGAATCGCAGGTTAACAGCACGATTGGCCCGGTAAATTGAGTGTCCCCTTGCGGTTCTATATGCCATGTCTTGAGCGGCGAATAATCATCTTCACCCGGGCCACGTTTCGTCTTTCTGTGAAAGGCCACTCTCTTACGGTCACAAAACCGGTTGACGATCTGGATTACCGTGCTGTCATCGCCACCGGGATTGTTACGGATATCAATAATCACCCCGTCTAACCCTTTAAAGTCACACATCATTCGGTCCAGCGCGGCGGTCAGTTTTCGTTTTCCCACGCCCTCTAACTCAAAAACCCGGAGGTAACCGAAATTGGGGGACTTGCAGTAGCGGAGTATCCAAGCTGCCGATTTCCTCGGTTTTCCAAAACCATTTGAAACAAGGGTGTTTTTGGTGGTTTTGAAGAGGCTCTTGATGTCCTGTTTTGTAAATTCCTGCCAGAATCGGGGTTTAAGCTCCGGATTGAAGTACCGTTTTCTCTCACTCCCGCTTGTCTTAGCCATAAGTTCAACATGCCCATCGTTCAACGGGCTTAGCATGTGGCTAAAAATGTCGAAAAGCTCATCCTCGCTGGTATTGCTGGAAACTTTTGGTCTGAAGATGTCGTATTGCCTGTTCCAATCAACATTCCTCAGATTGAAGAATGGATACCTGTCATAAAAGGTTTTCCATAACTCCTCAAAATTTTCTTCAGCATTGAATGTAGTTTTCTTCACTCTTTTACCTGGTTAATCCTGAGAAAACTGTCGCACAAAAGGAGTTGCTGAACATGTGGACGCAAAAATACTGACTGGAGCAGTGTTACCTTCAAGTGCAATGTAAATGAATTCTCAAGTCGATGCATATGAGAACTGAAAGACCACCATAAAGATCGCAATAAAGAAGAGCCTTTGTAAAACTGGCGGTTTAGTGGGTGTAAATCGGGAGTACATGGAAAAAGCATACCATTGTTTAAATTAATCGGAAGAGGCCAATTCTGTGGTCGATGGGCTAAACTATGCACCTGATAAAACCGAACCGGATATGCGGCAAAGACAGGAACCAACATGATTGAAAAAGTAATCGAGGTGATTCGGCACGAGTCTGACGCGATACAAAACATTCCCGTCACAAAGGCCTTCGAGAGTGCGACCCTGCTTATCCACCGGCATGTGCATGAGCTACACGGTAAGCTCGTTACCAGCGGCCTGGGCAAAGCGGGTGAAATTGCCCAGAATATCTCGACCACTTTCAGCTCCACCGGTACGCCTGCTGTTTTCCTCCACCCCACTGAAGCGCAGCACGGCGACCTTGGCGTGTTACAACCCAACGATGTTCTGCTGCTGATTTCGAATTCGGGAAAAACCCGCGAAGTCCTGGAACTGGTCGAACTGGCCAAGAACTTATACACAGACCTTCCCCTAATCGTCATCACGGCCAAGGCAGAGTCGACCTTGGCCCAGTCAGCCGATGTCTGCCTGCTGACAGGCGATCCCGCAGAAGTCTGCCCACTTGGTCTTTCCCCGACCACTTCCACCACGGTCATGACCGTTATAGGTGATGCATTGATAGTCCTGATGATGGAAAAAATCGGCTTCACCAACGAGGAATATGCAAAGCGGCATCACGGCGGGTATTTGGGCAGCAAGTCCCGGAAACAGACCAGGCAAAACTCAGAAAGCTAAAAGCAGCCCAAAAAATTTCGTGAACATCATCAAATTTGATCCGCGGATAAAGAAACGGACCAATTCCGAAAACGATGCAAAACAGGCATTGGCTTTGTGGTCGAAGTTTGTCTTCGAATCCGCACCGGCAATTGTGTAAGGGTTCACCAGTAATTCCCGATCAAACCTACGATTCTTAGCCCGGAAATGCCCTCAGTACCATAGTGCCGCAATCTGTAGGACGTTTACCTTGCTCCCGATATCCTGCATGTCCGCACTTTATCCATGCGCTACGATGGCTTTGATACACATAACAATGAGCTTTTCCGCATCGGAAACAACCTTGAAGATCTGTTCGGAGCAACCGGTGGCCTGGCAACTACCATGGCGGAAATTTCAACCCTGAACCAAGCTGCCAAGGATAACCTGGTGCTGTACTTCTCTTCCGACTTCGGGCGGCAATTGCGCGCCAACGGGGATGCCGGTACAGATCATGGATTACCTTCGAAGCCATCACCGAATATAATATCGGCGGTCACATTGACGGTCCGGCTGACCTCGGCGGCGGGGTTGCCGGCCGCATCGCTG